>Ga0210040_10001004_pt1 | contig 44575 bp, 37 predicted proteins | sample CryGeyCG12114_NA_FD_185462 | JGI IMG/M metagenome (GOLD analysis project Ga0210040, IMG submission 185462) | Groundwater microbial communities from aquifer - Crystal Geyser CG19_WC_8/21/14_NA (SPAdes) (version 2) | ecosystem: Environmental > Aquatic > Deep subsurface > Groundwater | place: USA...
AGATCTACGGCTATTTGACTACTCCGAAAATGTTGAAAGTCTGAAGTCAATCTGTTAATGTGTTTTAAACTTTTGCATTTCTTTCAACACCTGTATCGGGCTCAGCCAAGTTGTACCAGAAGTTTTTACTTTTATTATTGGAGTAAAAAAATGTCGCTTTGCTTCTCAAATCTTATTCCAAGACTTACTTTTGGTAGAATAGTTTCTTATACCAAATATCAGGAATGGTAAAATCCCAAAAGTTTGCTTTTTTTACAGTTTATAAAGAAGGTTAAAGCTGCCGTGTATGCATTGTCTTTTTGGGCAAAATTATGTCTCAGTCTCGATTCTCGATATGACTACTACTATTATATGATGTGATGTAATCTAATTATTTAATTAGTTAAGAATGATCTGCGTGCAGTGTAATATTATTCACAAAGTGATATTATAGCTATCACTGTCTCATAGGACACTCACGCTTACTTTTATATTTGGTTAGAAAAATTGTCTTGGAATTTGTTACTTTGTTACTGCGACTGGGAAATATTTCAATAAAATGAATTTAACTAAATTCTCTTCATGTTATAATAATATGTTTAATATTTCATGCGTGGAAAGGTCAACCACTTAAATATTGCTAACTAACTGCGTGATTCTCCATATATCTTTGCTCAGATTTAAACAAATGTCACTATTAGTTCTACTCCGCAGTTACAACTTTTGTATACACTGTAGAATAATGCATTACCATCGGTGAAAATTGGAGGCAGTACATTTGCTAATTGTTTAATATGGGCATTGTTATTAACCATTGGTCATAAATCATAATAGGATAAGTACTCAAACACGGTAATTATAAATGAGTTAGGTATAAAAGATCACATCAAACCCAGAAGCCTTGAACTACATTCATGGATCGTTGAGTCGAACTAAAACACTACTGCATAAATAACATGATAGTTAAAATTGTGATGAAAAGAGAGGTTTTCAACAGTTTTTCCACCGCATGCTTATCATATCCAAAGTCTTTGGAATCTCACACATTATATGAAGCTCAACTGGTTTTGAAAATTGCGTCTACTCTGAATTTTGTAACCGAAAGTTGTTGTAAGATATGGGAAATCTATCAATATGGAAAAATAATGCACATTTGTCTAATTCGATTAGCCATCATTCATATTCCTATCGTCAGTGGGCGAATAAACATATAATGATATACATCTGTAGTTAATTACTTCATTTGAACTTCCTGTGTCCATTGCTCAACCTTTCCGTGCAAACTTGTACCACAAAATGCGTGCTAATCATCATTGTATTATGTCAATTCACAGACCATGCCAAAAATTAATTGCACCAATGCTCCCTTTATCAATGAACGTAGAAATACTAAAAGTAGAATTATCTGTATAGTAGTTAGTTACTAAATTGTTTTTTGCTGAATCTTACCCAAAACTTGGTTTAGCAAACAATTTTCCATCAACCAAACATGGATATATCATATTCAAGTACCTAAATTGCACACACGTGGGGAACCCAGGACAAAAATCATACAGTATAAAAGAGATTGCAAATGGAGGACTGAAACCAGTAACCAATTCGTTTTTGTTCATTTACATTACTTTTTGAGAGAAGTTTGGAAAATCCGTCGGTTGCTAAAAATGGCCAAAGTCATTGTAAGTTAAGTTCTGTATAATGAGGTTGTCAATTAGTTAGTTAGCGTATTAATTACAAATATGTGATTTGGAATTTCGATTTTTTGCAGGCTTTAGTCACCTTATTTGCCATGATTGCTATTGCATTCGCAGTGGAATCGGCAAAACCTGCTGAAGTTGAAGAGAAGAAAGACTTGGATACAGCTTCCAGTGGATACGGAGGATTGTACGGTGGATATGGTAAACCATTGCCACAAAAGTACTATAAATATTAGGTGATTTTGAAGATATTTTGAAATATTTGCATGGAATGTGAATTTAGGTGGCTATGGACATGGGCATGGAGGATATGGCCATGGGTATGGTGGATATGGTCATGGATATGGACATGGTGGTTACGGTGGATGGGTAAATACATATTTTTGGCAATTTTAAAGACCTAAGCGATAGAAAGATAGAATGTAAATGTGACTTTATTGTTTTGTTTGTATACAGGGCTGGGGATGGGGTGGCAAATCCTATGTGCACCGTGTGCAACATTATGGATGGGGCTGGCCCGTGTATGGCTGGGGCTGGGGTGGATACGGTGGATAATCTGGTTTCTAATTGCTCCAAGAAGTTTTCTACTATTTTTATTGTCCAGTTTCCCATCCAGTCTATTTAAACTGTTTAATCATCTTATAGTCAAGCTGACGTAACTTATTTTTGATATTTTTGTACTTTGAAGATATATTAAAATTTGAATTTCAACAACTGCCATTAAATTTGTATCGGTGCATATTAAGGGTATTCATGAGCGCCAGGGTAACGGGGTATTAGGGCATTAGGGTAACTTTTCTCCATTTAAATACATTGCAAAAAGTTACCCTAATACCCTTATACCCTGTTACCGCGGCGCTCGTGAATACCCTTATTGTATCAGATGAACTGAAAGATTCTTTGGAATTGGTATCAATAAAAATTCTCCCTATATTTTGTACATAATGGTTGTGGTTTTCACTAATTTTTTGAACTAACTAAATGCATAAGCTGGGATGCATAGAGATTTGTTATTCTATCCGTGGGCGAGTTGTGCTCATGTTTTTCATAAGGTTGCATTTCTACAGCATTCTTATATTCTAAATATAGAGAAATCCTGCCAACTAGTTGGATGCACTAAGTTTATTGTGATGAAATTTGAGGAAATCTATTTTGGGCCAGTAGTGGTGTAAAAAACTACGAAAAAAACGCAAATTCCCTCTCTATTCTGTATTATATAGTGTACATAGCGACATAGCCTGTCATTCGGATTCTGTGTTTTGAAAAATTCTGCTGATTTTTTAGTCTTCTTAAAACTTTTTGCTAAGAAATAAAAAATATTTTGAAAACTCAAAATGTGGCCAGTCTTAAGCTATGCATATAACATCATTTTGATTTTATTCATAGCTATTCACCTAATTGTAGGTGCTGGAGTAAGGAACTCTCATTCGTTTGTATAGTTTTTGTTTTCTTCTGTAGTCAGTTAATAAAAATGGGATATTGTGGTTCTAGATCTCATTTGGCTCTGGAATATTTATTGGAATATATCTAGCCCAAAATTACGAGGTAAACGCTAAAATAGTAAAATGCTTTTGTAAATATTCAACTGCCAAGGCTAAAAATTACAATACTTTGGGCGTTCGTTCAGATTCCAATGGTGAACGAACCCAGCACACTATATGAAAAATTCTGGACATATTTGGAATCCTTTAAGAAAAATGAACCACGGAATCCATTCAAGAAAGCAGTAAAGGAAATCATTCTTCGAGAATCTGAACTTATTGCGAAAGAGAATGGATCATCAAATGGATTCAAAAACAAGTAAATCGTCAAGCCAGGATATTTTGCAATTTAATAAACTACCATTATATACAACTATAACTATTTAAAACTTTGTGTGGACATTGGCAATTAAATATAAATATGATGAACGTTTTTGGTTCTATTTTAAAGTTTGCAATTTATTATGGCATTCATTTTATTTCCCTCTGGTCTACATCTTTCTAAAATTAGAAACTGCCAAAGTTAGCTGATATATCTTTCTATTACACTGTAAAGTCATAATTCTGGATGGAACACGGCTACTTTTTAACTATTTTCAGCAAAAATGGGACAAAATATTATCAATTTTGGCAAGTCGGTTTGTTCGCTCAACACACTGGCTGGCGAAATGAAAACAAAGTAATGGCAAAAAAGCAATTTAGCTGCAGCCACTTCAAGCTATATGATAGAATGTGTGCATTTTTTTCAATGATAGACGCAGCCCAGAATTTGAAAATATAAAAGGCAGCAAAACTAAGAGCGACATTCCGAGTCCAAATGTGAGTGTGAGTTTTATACGCAACGTTGTACTGTGAGTGAGTGTGAGTGACCGCGGTCTTCTCGTTTTCTTTGTGATCATTTGAAATATTTCGGAGGCAGGATCATCTCTCTAACAATTAACAAACTGACTACATAATTGATGTGTATTTAATTATATAATTTAATGCAACAACATTGAGATCTGAGCTCCTGAAACTCAAGTCAATCTTGCCATGGCGGACAATTTTTTGATGCCAAAGGTACCGGTGAAGGTAAGATTTTGAATTATCATCGTATTCATTAAATAATCGAAGGATTTTAATAATCGTTGTGAAAATTTGAATTGCTTAAATATTTTGCAATATAAAACTTGCAGTCTCCCAAAAAAGCTGATGGAGTTCCACCACTTGTTAATATTACTACCACTGAAGATTCAGTGCCCAAAGATGTGCAAGAAAATATTGTGGATATGCTTAAAATCATTCACCCAGAAGTAAGTTGAACGAGTAAATTTTAACTGGGCCTCCAAGTGTGTCTTTCATTAATAGCCCTATAATTCATATTTTAGGGTATGGTGGTTCTAAAATTCCCGCAGACCTATAAGTCTCAATACAGTACGGATCTAAATCCTGATGACTACGGCTTCAAATCATGGCAAGAATTGCTCCGCTCCATGAAGTCCCAAGTCAAGTTATCCTACGATGATGGCAGAGGTTTGTGGATGGCAACTTTGAATGAATCTACTGAAACTCCAGCTGCAACTGTCGAGCCCGCGATCGTAGAAATCCCAGCTTCCACTCCTACACCGGCCCCAACAACGAGTAATGGAACAATTCCGTCCGAAGTTGAAGAAATGCACGTGGTGGACGAAGTTGGATCCACTGCGGATGAAGACGGCGATTCTGTAATGGAATTGGAAGTGAAAGACGAGAAGAAGGACGAACTTGAGATACAAGTTGTAGCTTGTCCTGCACCGGCAAGTAGTACGATCAGCGGAGCAAGTGTAAGGAAAGAAAATAGTTATAAATGACATTGCTTTAGTTTCCGTTTCTGGCGTTGTAATCGGGACTTATATTTGTGTTTAGGGCACTTCTTCAATCAGGGGTCGGAGATTACCACCTCCACCTCCGTCCATTGATTGGACAAAAGGCACAGCTAGTGTTTTGGGGAAGAGAAAGGGAGCTGATGGGGATCCTAATGATCCAAAACGAATGGAAATGGATGATGTATCCGAGGCGTCTGTGGATGAAACTGTTCCACCTCAAGATACCGTAAGAGACATGATTTTATGTTGTACTGAGGAGGGCCCTCTCTTTGCTGCCTGTTGCAGTAGGTCCAACTTCTAACATATGATTGTTACGATGCAGAAAGCTTTGGAGCGAATCAAACGATGTGTGAAAAAAATCCCATTCGACAGAGATATGGGAGCGTTATCGTATGATTACCTTCAGTTGGGAAGGAAAGTGAATGTTGTGGAGCCTGCAACTTATGTAGATACGACATTCTGCGAGCGATCCATTTTGGAGCAATTGATGGGTGTAAAAGTAAGTGCTGGGTCTTTAGTTGTAGTTCAGATTTGTTAACTGAGTGACTAACTTACGTGTGTTTGCTTTGTGTACTCTCAGTACGAAATTCGTAAGGTTGGCTCAGAGCAGTTCAAGGCAGCCCAAGGGCGAGCTAATGCCTTTGGCGAGGGACCTACATTTAATTTTTCGGCAGCTTTTGCATTGGCAAATATTGATGCAATGACCAACTTTTGTGTGACGGAGCCAAAAATGTTAAATGGAGAAAGCTTAGTCAGAGAAAATGAGCTTTTATATGCTGTGGATGTTCATGGTGGCCCTGGGGGCTTTGTTGAGTATGTTTTAATTTTTGTCATTTTTAAAAGTTTTGGACCGATTATTTTATACTATTGTTCTTGTTCAAATCTTTTTTTTATGTAGGTATTTGCTGACTAAAAAGAAGTGGGAATCCAAAGTTTTTGGATTTACTTTTAAAGCAGATGACTACAATTACAAGCTCACCGATTCAGGTCATTACCCGAAAGAAAGTTTCGAGCCATGGTATGGTAAGTGTCTCGGTCTTTCTATCTCCTAGCGCTAATCTGCACTTTTGGCTGATGCATGTAAATGTACATTAGTTCTAAATTATAATTTCTATCTCTAGGATTCAGCGGGTTGAAAGGTGATGGAAATATCTACAAACCTGAATTTGTTCAAAGATTCTATAACTTCGTCAAACGGAGTACAAATCGAGCTGGAGTTCATGTTGTTTTGGCTGATGGGGTAAGATGAGACATAATGATTCAAGATTAAAAATTTTGTATCTCGAATTAAAATTATTGGTTTAATATATATTTTCAGGGAGAAATGACCAACTGTGATGAAGACAGAAAAGAATTGCGTTGCAAAACATTGCTCATGACTGAGGCGCTTATTGCATTTAAGACCCTTCGGGAAGGTATGATTATCATAATATTATCTCTTTTCCACAATGAATATATCGTACTTTTCTCATGATCATTTTATTTTTAGGCGGAACATTCATTATGAAGGCATACGACATGTTCACCCCATTCACCGTTGGAATCATATATCTGCTCTACAGAGCGTTCCATTTCGTGGCCATTGTGCGCACAGAAACATGCACATATGCAAGCTCCGAGCGATATGTAATTTGCCAAGGGTTCCGTGCTGGTCAGCTGTGTACCGAGATTGCAAATTATTTAGAAAATTGTCATCAATTTGACTATGGGTGTCACGCAAACCACAAGTATCCCAATGAGCAGCAAGCCGAGATGGTGGAATTGATTCCAACGGACGTTCTCAAGTCTAGCGAGCGATTCTATGACTACATTTATGATTGCAATGCTATGTGAGTTTGTATACAGTTTTCCTTGTTTCATTAATAATGTTAAGGGTAATCTGATATAATTAACTGACGTGTGACCAATTCTTGTCATTTAAAATTGCAGCATTGGAAAAATTCAGCTGGATGAAACTGCAAAACTGACGAGAGCCTTGTTCTACAAAGATGACGTGAACTTTTGCAAAACCCGGATTTCTAAAATCCGGGAAAGTTGCGCTAAAGTTTGGAATTGTCCAAGACGGCTCAGACAGGATCCAAAGCATGTTGGTTTTGAGCCAGCCCTTGTTACTGCTAAATTGCTCCGGCCGTATCCTGAATGTAAGTCAATTTGAAACAGAATTTTTGGAATTGTCTCACAGTTGGAATTCGAAAATAGAAAATAATTTGAAATTGTGAAATGTGTTATATTTTACAGCGGCTTTATCTCGGACCGAGCGGGAAGGGGAAATTGATCTTTCTTATAAAACTATGGAAAGTGATTTCATAACTCCAGGAGAATGGAAGTTTGTCACAGTGGGACGGGACCGAGGTTTTTACTTGTGTAAGAAACTGTCGACGGAGCTATTTGATTTTTTTTCATGTTGGTCTCAGTTCTAATTTGCTCTTTATTTTCATGTGTTATAGCTATGGGTGGCTCAAAGGTGTTTCGTTACTCTGGTGGCAAATGGAAACCGATTCATGATAGCATGGATTTGGCTAACCACACACTCGTTTATGGAGATATGGTGGATGAGATCACGTACTTTGATAATAAGCAGATGATGACAACGGGATTTCATATCATTGATGGACTCATTCTTGGTGGCAAGGACATCCGGAATCTCTCCTTCAGTGAACGGTATGTAGTATTTTTTGCCGATCATCTGTTTTTCGAAATTGTTTGGATTTGGATTGGATGGACTTGCACAACTTTTGTAGTTTTCCTGCTGGTAGAGCTTTGATTTTGCAATTTTTTACCATATGGATATGATAAAGTTCTATAGGTCTGAGGTAATGCATTTGTTGCTTTGCTTTTGCCGCAATTTTATAATTTTTTTATCCTTTTGGGGTGACCCATAGCACCAGTCAGTGAAGTAAGAACGGAGATGCAATTGCATTACTTCACTACTTGAATTATATGGATCGTTACATTTATACTATAGTTAAGAACACAATTCCGAGTTGTGTGCTCTGGTAGGCACGATAATTTAAAGGCACAATGATTATCATATGGGAGTAGGTAATTTATTATGTGTCTACATAAAAGGGTGAAGGTTAAACATAGTTCAGTCCCCAGGGTAGGATTTAAAGTCTCATGTAGTACTGAAATTTTTAGTACTCAACTTAAATGCGTTTATCAGTTTGAGTGCCAGGCAGTATATAGATAGTTTTAGACTGTAGTAGGCTATATGCTGCATCTTGTAGATATTGCTGACATGATTCTTTACTTGTTTGCATTAAAGCCCCTTCAAAAGCTTATGTATATATGTACGAGCCCTACCTAAATCCGATTTACGGTCAGTATCAGAAATGTTGGTTGTTTTTCCAAATTAGTATGCACTTATGTCGAAAAATTGGTCTAAAAAAAGTTGATTCCCAATTCCCATAAGGCCATGCATACTATTTTTTAAACAGCGGCGGCTTCCTCCCGCCGTGGTGCCGATTTTTTGAAAAATTAGAGCACATTCCTATAAAAATTTTAATGCTCTACAAAATGGCCGTCTCAGTTTGAAACTATTTTTTCAATGTTAAACTGATACAGTCCTTTATGTAATTTGTGTTGCTATTTGAAGGAACTTCGGTAACCTAGTGGTGCTTTTATATGCATTACTACTATATATTGACATTTTCGAAAATGTGAATTCAATGGATTTTTGGATTTATGAAATTGTGCAATGTAGTGTTCCAGGTTCAGATATTTTTTTATGTTAAAATATCTATTTCATACGTTTTTGCTTAATTTTTACGTTAACGGGATTCAAAAACTGCTTCAAATACCTAATTTTTGTTTCGCCTGACTCGATATTCTTATCGATTCGTAAATTGTGCACTACCAAAGCTATATGTTGAACTCAAAAGAGCGTTTCGTAGTAAAGTAGCGTTCGAGCGAACCGTACATTGTCTTTTTAACTCCTTTAAGAAATCCTGTGATGTCCATTTCTAAGTTTGACTTATTTTCATATGTACAATAGGGTTGAGTGGTGTACTAAGTTTGCCAAGAGTATGTGTAAACAATCTCGGGACGACTTGATTGCTGTTCGTGCCAAGAAGCCCATGGAAATGTGCAAATTGAAGGTGGCTCTCAGTTCGTAAGTTGTCGACAAAAGACATCCTCAAAATACATAACCATTCTCATCGAAATCTAATTGTTTACTTGAGACCATATTCATTTGATGTAACAGGATCAACTCTCGACAAGTTAAGGGACGCGGCGATGCCCGTAAAAGACCAGTGGTTCCTGTTGATCCCAGTGACTCCAAAACTCCCATGTACAACTTAACTGGATATCTTTTAGTCAAGACCAAAAAAGGACTGGGCGATACAGATTTTCTGCAAGTTTATTTAATTATTATCATTCCAGATCTTTGGCATACATCATGATCATGCATGTAGTTAGGTCATTGAAGATGCATTTCGCAATCCTATAGGAAGATATAGGAATTCGCCGCGTTAAATCGTTGATATATCTGTTAGACCGATGTTGTGTGTTTTGGAGTTTTAAGAAATGCATTTTTATTGAATGTTTTGTTATCTGTGTTGAATACAGTGCAACTATGCAAAATCGACTCTACTGGAAATGGGAAGAAGGAATGGACATGGACCCCAACGGTACAGTGATAGAACGATCTTCTGATCCCAAGAAAGCACCTAATGCTGCAACATTAGTGGCCTACATTGAGAAGAAACAAACTGTGGCTTAAATGCTGATCTTGATTCAAGGTTTGTAACATCACGTCAACGTCTTATTCTGGTTCTCACAGTCTGTTTTACTTCCAAGGACATCGATGGATGGAATATTTACTATCTGGTGAATAGATCAGGTTTTCTTCTATTCCGAGCACTGTGCCCGGAAAGTTAATAGTATTTCTTACTTTTGTTTGCTAAGAATTGTACATATACTTACTGGCATTTTTATAAGTTAGACTTTAAAATTCTTTCATAAATTGGAATATTCCTGGTTTTATTACTGTACGTTGCAAAATAAAAAGAAATGGTTTTTTCCTTATGGTTACCTGGCGTGAAAATGAAATGATTGAAAATTAAAAAAATGATAATTGAATTATTGCTGCCCAAACATTTTACTCATTTAGTGATTTAACTCATATAAATCGACCACTTATCGGGATAACCGTATAACATTGGGCATTTTTTTTATTTTGCAAATTACAGTAGATTCCCTAGTTAAATATGCGTGATTATACTGGACTGCTTAGGCGGGCCGTGTTAGAATTTATTTTTTGAAATAATGTAGTCCTTTCCAATAGTTTTTAAATGTGTTCAAAATTTTGTATCTTTTAAGTTGCATAATAATAAATACTTAGCAATTGAAATTTCATTCAAGAGGAATCAAATCCAATTTGTTTTGGTTAAGAAACAACTTTGTCCAAGAGTTAGATAAACTTAGCTGCAAAATTTTTCCAGCACGTTTTAAAGTAGTGATGGACCATGCATTTAAAATGAATTACTGTTATGATAAAGTCTGATTAAAAACAAATTTTGTTTATTACATAAGTTTCGGTCGTTTACTGTCGGATGATTTGTCATCCGTGTCGCCCGTCTTACTGTCACCACCAATATGAGAATGGCGGTCTGTCATCAGTTCCCGTAATGCCATAGTTGCATATGCAGAGCTGGGCAAGGAAAACTCTAATTTGATCAATTTGTGTACACCGTTTGGATCAGTTTTCGACGCTTCGGACTTAATGAGCAGAGCATCTAGATCAGATTCGATGAAATCATCTAGATTGTCCGAATCACTGTAGCTAGCAATGTCATAGGAAACATTCGTAGGCTTCACGATTATCTTTCTGTATGCGCCCGCTGGCGCATCATGTCTAGACAAAAAAGAGTTATAAGTTCACATGCTAAAAATTTTCCTAACTAACAAAAAAACCTTAAAAATTTAATTACTTTGGGAGAACTTTGTGATACCAATCTTGATCAATTCCTTCTTGTGCAAGCAAATCATTATAGTATGCCATGCTGAGATGATCAGGACACTTAATTTCCGTTCCAGGCATGGGAATCACGACATCATAGATAGTAAAGTTATTCAAATCATCCTGTGAAAGCATTTTAGCGGAACCCTTAACTCCTAGTGTTGGGTCTTCGATATCTTCATCTTTGAATTACATAAAATCGATAATTCATAAACATAATTTGAAATCATTGTGTACAAATGTAAAGAATTTCAGTAGTACCAGTTGTGGAAACAGATTTTTCATTTTCACTACTTTTTTCTAACAACACAAGATCCCCTACAATGGGTTGTAATCCATATAACTCAATTCTTTTACTGACAGCCATGTTCCACAAGTAGCTTTGAAACGCATGGATGTACAAAAGACGGATATTGCGGGGAATTTTTTGCAATGCAGAGATGTAGTCTTTCCGTTCGTAAAACTTTGCTAGTCCATGTAGTAAGTGGGTTTCAGTGGACCTATGGTACGACGGGATTTCTTTTATGCTGCTCACAGGATCTCGGTGTGTGAGCCAAAAGTCTTTCGCTTTAGCCATGCCTTTTTGCTCATTCGTTTTTTTGCAAAGAATCAAATCAAATGCCTGTTTTGATTTTTAAAATGTGTCATAGTTAGTTACTTGGATTTTGTGGCATTAATTAAGATTAAAATGCGGACCTCTTCCCATTTGTGCTGAATTATGGCTTTTCCGACCACATGTGTAGCTATTTCGTGAGTTCCAAAACGTTGCAAGCCAAAGTAATTTATAAAGCCAATTTGCTGAAGTGAATCCATTGCTTTCGTTATCGAAGAGACGGATTGGCATTTAACATTTTTAAGAAGAATCTTGAAATGATTTCCTCTTAAATCTCCTAGCCTCACGGGTTGGGGCAAATATTTGAAGTTTCCAAGTTTACTTCCCTTGGAATCCTGGGAAATTGATTTCAATCTTTTCGCTGGCACATTTGGAATGGAGATCCTTTGGCAAGTTTTGGCTTGCTTGTCTTTATTTCCTGCGTAGCCAACCAAACCGGGTTTGATGCTAAAAATGTAATAGTAAACTTACAACAATAGGCAACTTTAAAGAGAGTAGTACGATTGGCAAATGTTTGTCATATACTTGAGGTTTTTGCACAAATATCCAACAACTTCAGAAGTGTCCAAGCCTTCTTTATATAACACACAGTGTGTAAACTTAGCTTGCGTTCCGGGTCTCCTGTTTTGTTTTCCTACATTCAAAATCAAAAGGATATTATGTTTAGCTTCACTAGAACCACTTCAATATGAATTAGTTTAAACAGGATTGCATGAATAGGAAAATTGTACCTGCTTTCTTCGAAATAACTATGATCTTAGAGCCATTCCTGTCTGCGGTTTCAGATGAGAGTTTATCAAAATTGTTAATCCATCTGTGAATTTTAGTGCGCGCGTCTTTCTCTAATAGACTAACCTACAAGAAAAATATGCAAACGCAAAGTGTAACAAGAAATAGCGTTATCTTGTTATGACCATTGATATTGCTGTACTGATACTCCATTATTTTTCTATTTGTACACTATTAGCTATTTCATGCCCATACCCATCGCTTTTTTGCTAACTTGTATTTATTCATAATGATATTTTTCTTACATCTATTTCCACTGTTCCGTTGAAACCTTTTTCTCGTACTTTTTCATCTAAATTTTGTATTTGCTCACGAATTTCTGGGGTTAAAGTCTTCGACAGCGTAGAATCCGTGGAATCAACTGGATACGAGTTCTCTGTGGAACGGATAATATTAATTCATAAATTCGAAAATCTTAAGCTATGATTAAAACGACATGCAGATTCATTCAGAAGTGGCACTAATCTACAACGTATTTAAAATCATAAGAACATGACTCTATTTCCATACCTTCTAAAGGCAAGTCCAGTGAGTTCAAGCGAACAATATTTCCTTCAGGGTCTATTTCATTGACATGAAAATCGGAAAATCTGCGTCACATACCAACAATCATTAGAAAATTTTGCTGCAAATCGCTAACAATCAACCCCCTAACTAATGAGCTCTAACCAATTTTACCTCTCTTTAATTGTTGCTGTTATCTTCTCATGACTATTGATTGTCAGTCTAATTCCGACATCCTTTTCAACCCGTCTGGATTGGAAAACGCTTTTCTGTTTCGAAACTTCCTTTAAAATTTCGTCCGAGGGAATCTGTACTTCTGTCATTTTGGGCAGTGTCAGTGTCGGTTTCAAATTCCTCAGCTAAAAACTATAAAATACCCCAATATCTAATTATGAATGACGGCAGAAACAAAACTGTTACGCGGAGTTTTACACTAGAGAGAGATTACTCATAAACCGTAACACTGTATTTTCAAAATCAAACTATGAAAGTCTATAAGAATAATCAAATATACTTTTACTACTCACTAGAACGTGCTTAGAATATTTTTGATATTGTAGTATATTAAAGCCGTGCATATTTTTTTCCGAAAGGATATTGGTTTCGCGGGCAATGAGGCGCCTATGATGCAATACAAACCATGGGCTGTGTTTATATGCATCTTCTTAAACCATAACAAAAGAGTGTGGCTGATATAGTTAATTTGCATAGCTGCAAAAGTTAGCTAGTTTTTTCAGAAGTGTTAGTTAATTTGTAATTTCGTGAATAAGTTTTCAGATTCACCTTTTTTAGTAAAAGATTTTAAAAACTTTGAAAGGAAGGCTGCTTTTCCAGATTTCTGCAAGTCTAGATTCTGAGATTGCCATTTTGTGACTATAGTTAACCAACAATTTTTTTGGTTTGTTTTTTACTGGCTTCGCCACAACACAACACATGATTTTTGTTTTATTGGTAAAGGTAGTTTGTTAATTAAGCTTTACTTACTGTTTAGATTTGCCTATCATTACCTGTATGTACTAACATAAGTTTAAGCTATACGCCTTCATAATGTAGTTATTGTAGTTAATAATGTAATGTAAACAATCTAAGGCTTGGGTATTGGGTTTGTAAAGTCTCCGGGGGAATTGTCAGCGACAAGACAATGATTAGAGTTTAATGTGCTTATTGCATTTTATTTAGCTTATCATGTTCATTAGCTGCAGTCCCATAAATTGTGATTACATGCAGTCACTAGAATTTTGGGTCTCTCTTTTACAGGATCCGTACTGCTGCACATGGTTAGTGTCTTCAGGTCGCTTCATCATATAATACTTGAAAACGTGACATAATTCAAGCATTTGGGAAACAATAGACCATTTAGAATTATGGCTGCTTCCAATGAAACAAAAGAGGTGGAGGATGTCATGGGTAAGAAAAATAGTAAAATTTTATTGCAATTTGATTTTTCCAAACCCTTCTATGTATATATCAATTTGCAGAAAACATATTACGCAATCGTCTCTTATACGATGGGGAAGGAAAATCAGAGACCAAAAAAATGAATTCTTTAACCAAACAGTTTTTAAACTGGTGTTATGCACCGCCTCCCCAGCCGGAATCTGGCCATCCGGAAAGGTTTGCTTTATGATCAATCACGCATTTTGAAACCAAAGTCAAATATATATATTAGTCAAATATACATGTTGGACAGGTTAAACTTGAATGCTCGTTTTGTTCCATACATTTTCAGTGTCCCCCACGATATGGATCTGCAACGTCTTGTACGGAAAACAGAGCAATTAAAAACTTTTGCTACGAAAACTCGTCGTCAAATTGGTGCACAAGAAGACCATATGGTTATGCTGCGAAATATTAACGAAGAACTCAAAACACAAAGTGCATTTTTACGGAAAAACATCGAAGGTCTTAAAAATCTAGTGGAAAAACAACAAACATTAAATTTGCATAGGAGACAATGCGAAATATTCGTATCCCTAGTAGAAACCTTGCCTCAAAGGAATAAGATTGAAAATAAAATTGATTTAATCAATAAAGAAAATGTTGCGTTACAGGTAAAAAAAATTACGGAAAGCTATATATCACTATATCTACCTCTCACTATATCTCCCTATATCTACCTCTTCCAATTTCAGAAACTAAACAGCGATTTGCAGTACATTTTATCTACTCGCAAAATGCATGTAACTATGCTCATGAAGATCGCACAGCAAATGGAAACGGACCCCGATTCTCAGCCTATAGCAGTAGCCACCACCAATGCTGAAAATAATACTGATTCTGTCTTAGAACCTTTGTCTTCCAGTTCTAATAATCTCACTGACTCCAGCAGTGCAAATGCATCAAAAGCTTGGGTTTCATTTTCCGATGAGAATGAAAAAAACGATTCTGAAGTTGCCCCTGAAGATAAAAAAGTGGAGGATTCTGCTGTGTGGATAAAAATGAACGAGTCCATGGATACTTCTCAAGATTACGATGAAAGTACTCACGGAATTGCAAATGGTCCTGCAAAAGTGAAAAATCCTGAAAACAAGACATCCCCTGAAAACTGTGCAGTGAGTGGTAGCAATGAAGAGGGCATGATTGCTGAGGCGATGCAAAAAGCCTTTCAAGAAAAGCCGCTTCAAGAAGATACAGTCCAAGTAAATGTCATGGATTTCATTGGATATGTCTCCACTGATTCAAATAATGATTCCAAGATGCAAATTCATGCAGACGATACTGTTTGTTCAGAAAATGATGAATCTCGGAAAGTTGCTCAAAAGACAAGAAATTTAGATAGTTTTACTGAAAACGTCGATGTTGCAGTTACTTCGAATGTGAAAAAACTTAAAAAAAAGAAAGAGCTCAATCGCAGAAAATATGGACGGACTGAAAGTGAAAAAAATTCTCCAGATTCTCAAGATAGCAATAATGAAGATGACTCTGATAATGATGACAATAATAATTGTGGAGAAAAGGAAAAATGTCGGAAGAGAGATAATGTAAGGAATTTTTAGAATTTTTGTTTTCTACTGTTTTTAAGTAAATAACAACAACGAGTGATCGTTCTGTTGCATTTTTCTCTTAATTTATTAACTTACTTCTTTTCAGTTTGCCACTTGTAGTTTTCTAGTACTTGATTTTAGAGCTGAATATCTTCTTTTTGTCGAACTAATCTCATATAATCTTAATGTGATCTCCCTTTATGTGATAATGATAAAAAGACTGGTCTAATGTACGGTAGTAGAAAAGTTAGTTCCATGATTCAGGCTGATTGTATCCAAGTAAAACGGTTAATATTTATTTTTTTCATTCACCCTTAAATTCACAATATTTGTACACTTGTTAGTTCACCGACTAGTACATACTTAATATATAGTCACATTCTTCTTGTTTTCGAAATGTATGTAAACCTGCAAAACTACATATTGAAATAATTTAATTAAAAAAATACAAAAAAAAAACTAGGAGTGAGAATGTAAATTCAAAGATTCTTATTATGTTCGTTCACGGTTGATAAGAATCCACCCGCATGCCTACGGTGAACTGGAAAAAGGCAAAGTAGGTCGCAATTGCTATGCACTTTTTACAGTCAACAAAAAGGCTACAAAAGCGCCTACTGGTACAAAAAAAAACTCTATAGCAGAATTCGACTCATCAATCTCGGGGTTCTCGGACACTAAAAGAAACACAAAATTACTAATTACATGATCCATTCAGTAATTAGCAGAAATAGCTGTGTTTACCCTCTGGTCCTGTATGCAACTATAATACAAGGGACCAGTAAGGCAAACAAGGCGCATATAAAGCAACAAGGCTAAGCTCCTGTATTTAATTAGTTCAAATTAACTAACTATCCATTGATTGTCAGACAAAGAAACGAGCTGCCAAGTTTAGTTCACTTATATAGAACTGTATGAATCATTTACATTTAATAAAAAGTCTATAAAACTAACTAACTTAACTAACTATTGCATACCACGTTGTGGCATAACCTACAAGCTGAAAATGAATTCTGGAATTTGGCCTCTTGTAAACTTCCCCACGTCATACTCTTTGCCTGCATTCAGAAAAGTGAATGTCACTTCTAGACCATCTATGCAAGCCACAGTAGCTTTCTCCAGAGGATCCACTCCTAAGAATGTGTTAAGTCCTTGGTGATGGTAAGTTGTACTGGCCACCTATATAGTTAGTAAAACAATGTATGTCAATGGAATGAAAACAAGTTAGCTATAGTTAGTAAGCCAAAGTGAACTTACTGAAACTACAGCGCAAACAGTATATCGTTTATTAGGCTCGATCCTGATGTCCTGGTCAAATAAAACTGGAAAATATTTTTCACCGGAATAGTTTTCCACGTCTGCTTCCACAGATCCATTTCTGGTAAACATTTTACGTCCTTTCTCCAAATCCATTTCTGTTCGCTTTTCATAGTACACGTAGACGGCTCCGTTGAATCTACGGGGATCATTGCTAGCAGCACCGTATTTGAGACTGAAGATGTTCACCCCCTTTAGGAAGATTTGCCTATCTGTTTTAAAGCTATTACATCCAAAAATGTTAAAAATTATTGCAGTTGAATCTACATGGTATCGATAATAATTTATGGTTTTGGCTTACTAAATTCGATAGTTGTAAATCTCTCCACTTCGGTAATTCAGACTGTGTGCCATAGGCGCTCCAGCAAAACGATTCACAATATAATGTTGGGGGTAAAAGTGCCTGGTTTTTGTAGGAAATCCTAGAGATCCGGCATATTGCCTGAAACCAAATCATTGTATTACCTCTTCAGCTCAGAAATTTTTTTACGACAGAAGGAATAAACGATTCCATGAAAATTTTTAAAACTCACTCTCGCCATGGACCTGGTGACGCACACATGTACACGAAAATGGACCGCGCTTCTTCTGCGGTCAATATATTTTTGTTGGCTACTTCAGATGCAAAATTTTCAGTAGTCATCGTTGGAAATCTAATTAGATGCAGCGCAAGGCCAAGGACTATTCGAATGTTATCGTCGGTAGGTTCCATCCCTTTTCGACTGCACTCGTGATGGGCCCATCTGCAAAAATATTGTTCATAACTTCATTTTTAAAATCTGATAATCTGAAATTTACTCAGTAATATTTTTTTGCTCACTGACCTCAAAACAGCTCTGTAGAGATCTTCCTCTTTGATTTTCAAACCATCTCGTTTTAAAAGCTCTACCAACGTCTCGGCGTTCAATAAGCAAAATTTTTCCGACTCGACAATTTTCGAACATTCCCTATCAATATATCTGAAACCACGATGAAAACGAAATCAGAACTAACAGTGCATGCACATGAATAATTTTTGTATTCTCAAGTTCGTAAACGTACCTCAAGCAAGCACCTTCCAAAGTTTTCAGATCAAAGAATACAGCATAATTATGGACTTCAAACACGTTGTCCGAATGCAATTCAGTCATCAATGTTTCAGAACAGAGAGTCACTAAATGCGGTACCAAGTATTTTTTCGCAGGACGAAGCAAATACAGTATCTGCATCTCATCTACAGGATCCTCCAACTCATCCGTGTAGAGGTACTGCAAAAACATGTTTCAAATTCAGTAAACATTTTTCGCTATTTCGTTTGAGCGGTAAAATATACTGCTATACTGCCCCCTACCCCTAAGATATTGTATATTAATTGTATCAACTATGTACTTACCTTTAAAAACAATACGAACGTATCCGGTTCAATATCCGGAACCTCTATTGCATTCGTGTCAAAATTTTCTGACAAAGAACCAAAAAACTGCGCCTCAAATACAGGAGATCCCATGGCCAATATGGTTTTATGGGCAAAAACTTCAGCTTTATGCTCTCCCACAATGAACCTCACATCACTCATCCGTGGATTATTCAACAAAAATCTCGCTCTTTGTGTCAAAGTCAATTTAGTTTCCTGCCATCCCTGTTCTTGCAAAAAATGCAAGTGGTCATTCATATTTGTACTCGCAGGTCCAGGATGATTTTCCACAAGGTCATCATTGGGGATTGCATTATTTTCTGCCATTGTTGGAGTCGCCAGATTTAATGGATCGATTACTTGAGTGGATGGCAATGGCATCAATAATGAGTCCCCCGGTGGTGATTGCTCAATATTATCCGTATCATCGTTGGATTCATCAGGAGAATTCATCAAATGAACTCCTTCATGATCCACGCAACGTTTTTTCACAACAGATCGAATGATTCTGCACACAAACGAGTGGTTATTGTAATTATTTAGTTTTAACATGGAAATCAAAGTTTTGGAACGAATGAACAATTATTTTACCTTGGTCTTTTCACTTTTGGCATGCCGGAGGATCCAGGACCAGGATTAAAAGCCGAGGGGGGAGGAGTTGGAGCTGGCGTAGTATTTTGGGTGACTGATGACGGACCAGGAGTTGGAGTGGGGGGAGCACCGATGATGGGGGGACGTCCACCATTTCCCGTGGGCCTGGATTCCTCAATGTGAAAATACTCTTCGTCCTCCTCTTCATTCATGTTGGTTAATTTTGTTTAGCTGATATCTCTGGATTGAAAATGTTTGCTTCAAATGTGAGGACAAAAATAGAATAAATAATGCGAATGGGCTATAAAAACCGAAAAAAATACTTTTGAGAGCTCCGAAATTTAGTGCAAAGAATATTCGTTGGTTTCTTTAAAACTTGGTAGCACAAACTTTGCAAATGATGAAATGATAATCGATGATTAAAGAATTGATTGAAAACATTTATGCTTTGCTTCGTTTTTTGTTATGAACTTTGTATTTCTTTAATGCTCCCTCGCTTGACTCACTCAATGTTGGCAGTATTTGTGCGTGGAGTGAGGAGCTTTTAGGTAAATGCAAGAATACAGCGTCGCTTGGTGGTTGCAGTTGCAAACTTTTATGATTAATGTGTTAAATCTTGATGCAAAAAATAATTGAAAAATTATATACTTTTATTCATTGCTTTTTTTGTGTAGCATACTAAGCATACTGCGAATGACGATTAAGACGATAGCAGCATTGGTTTTATTTCATTATAAATATTTTCATGCTCTGCTGAAATTTATTCTTTAGAATTTCTTATTTCTTCTAGTTGATTCAAACAACGAAGTACTTTTTCTTCTTGAAATGGAAGTCCAATTATTTGAACTGTCAGTGGCATTCCAATGGATTTTTTAGCTGCCTGAAAGAGCAAGCATATCTGATTGTCATATTGTCAATTTTAATAGGTATATGTTTCAATTCGAGTCTTTCATTCAGACATGACACATGTAGATAGCGTTTAATAATAAAAACTATCAATTTACTTTTTTAGCTGTTTTCAGGCATAAATCTCCTCGTGTGTCATATGAATCAATCTTCATACCCGTCTCAATACCAAAAGGTACAACTCCAGCCGGGAAATCAAAAAGATTCCACACCATTGTGTATACAACGGCCACTAGAAAAGAATTATTCTAAAATGCACTATTCTTCCAAATTAAAAACTGAAAACTTATATATAATTATTATATACATTTTAACCACGCATCTAATTTGCTAGGAACAGCTCCGAAAGGAAAAGATGGGCTCAGCAGAACATCTAAATTTTTACTCTTCCATTGATCCAATATGTCTTGCATAAATTGCCGCTTAGTTTCGTTGCAAGCCCATAAATCTTTTGATACTAGTGCTCCCCCTATAAATGATTATGCCTTCTTTCTTCTGCATTTACAAAGCAAAATATGACATATTAAACACTTACCCTTGCACCACGCTGCTAAAATTGGCGAATATGTGAAAGGGAAAAGCATTTTGCATTCTAAAAGTCTGCATAGAATGGCTCGAACAAATTTTGGAATGGAACAAACTCTGTAATGCAGTTTTGGAGCGTCACTTAGCGGTTCGTCTTGCCTATTACATAGGTCATGGTGAATTTTTGAAATTTTTGCAATCACAGAAAAAAGTATCCTGCACATATATAATTCGTATGTGCATACCAAAGATTCATGAAATTAACCCCATTATCAGCATATGCATAGTCCGATATGAGTTTGATCATATCATAACCTGGAGGCATTTCAAAAGGTACCAATTCATGACCAGCCTTTTCTAAAGCAGATTTTGCATTCAAAACAACGTTTTCAGTATCCCCTATGACTGGGAAATAATCATTGCTGGTAAAGAAACCAATTCGAAGTGGTTTCTTTGATAAAAACATCTGAAAAGAAATGTCAAAGCTCATAAAGGACAAATTCTTTAGAAATTCTGAGTTTAAACAGACTATATAATGCTAAACCAACCTTTTCATTCCAAGGCAATGGCACCGATGTATAATCATATGAAATGTGGTTTCCTTCATGTGTCAAACTTTTGAAAACTGTTGTCAGCAGATTATAGTTGGTTGACAGAAATCCTGGACCAGAAGCAACTGAAAAGAAAGATAAGGATATCAGAATTTCGGGTCTGATTATCATTGGCTCAAATAAAAATCTATCAGGATTTAAAATTACATCCAAATAATCCTTTAACCATTGGAGTGCCAACTGCAGGACTAAAATACAAATGAAAACGGTCCCATATTATGTATGCCAATTGTCAATGTAAAAATTCAGATCAAACTTCTATCATTAATTGCCTATACCTAAGTCTTAAACGAGTGGGCTTAAACCCTGCAATTCCACACATATGTGCTGGAATTCGGCAGGAGCCACCTACATCAGTTCCCAGTCCAAAAATGGATCCTCCACTTCGTATCAATGCTGCTTCTCCACCACTGGAACCACCTGGACCTAATTCTACATTCAGTGGATTCACTGTTTTCCCATAAATTGGGTTATCACAGCCCCAGCTGAAAAAAGAGAAAAAATTAGCACCAGTGTACGTACCAAAAAAAACTGACACGGAGGAAAAATGAGTCTGGCTTCGTAATACAAAACTTTACCAAAAGAGGGACTGGGGAACATTTGTTTTGCAAAAAGGGACTGCACCCAAATCTAACATCATTTGAACCAATGGCGCATTGTGTGTAGCAGGTTTGTTCATTCGCTTTACAAAGCCTGCTGTACCATCTGAGCCTTTCACATTGTAATTTTCTTTGATACTTATTGGGAGTCCATGTAATGGCCCCTTTGGACTGTCCATTGCATCCAGTTGATCCGCCCAGTCCTACAGTTTATAGATTTCACTACGCGTCGCATCGCAAGTTTTTATGCACACATGGGTAATTGATATTTTACTTACTTGTGCCATCGGCAAAATTTCGGTGACACTGTTGAATAGTTCGGTTTGCTGAAGAGCCTGCGTCGATAGCCCGTTTGAAAAGTAAAATTAAATCACTAATCTATGCACTAGAAAAATCTGTGTGTTAGTATGAGATTTATACTGTCGTTTTAGTATATACCTTTGCAATAAATGCTTTCAAGACTTCTGAGGCAGTAAGAACTCTCATTTGTAGCTCTTCTAAGAGTTCATCTGTAGTCAAACTGAGGATTTTTTCAGAGTCTTCATCCAATGGATACTGTTTCCTTAAGTGCTGGAAAGAATCTTCTCTTTTCTTTTGCCTCTCTGCAATCAAGTTGTTAACTTTTCGTCTTGTCTACATTCCCAAGCAACATGGTGCTTAATTTCAAATCTTTAGATATATATTTTCGTAGATTCCCTAGTTTCCAAGCACTTAATGAAATTTGCTTAGTTTTCGTATCAATGGTGTACAGTCAGTTGCAAATTAAGGCGAAATATGTTGGCTTTAAACTAGCGCAGAGTCATCATTAGAAACTTCTTACCATTATTTTCTGAACGACTGCCCATGTCAAGTAAGTACTGGTAGAAACTCCAATTACATAGAAGCCGTAGGAATTAAGAAGATCCTTTAAGCTCACTAAAGTTTTGTAGCCGTCTATTTCGAACACTTTACCCATTTTACTAGTGAATAAATGCACAAAACCATGCAGTATTGATCGATTTTCACAGCGCTGATCTCACAGTAACTAAAGTGTAAAGTAAATTATATGAACTTTCAACGAGGATAAAAAATGAATTATTATTTATTATTTAGTTGACATAAAAGCTCAAGTTGCCAAATTCAAATATTTACACAGATTGCTGCTCATTTCAAAGTACAATCTGTTGCATGATTAAATGCATTTATCGACGATATAGGGTCCAGCCAAAACTGATAAATTACTGCTTACTACTACTGGTGGGTTTCATGTGCAGTCAACTGCCAGGATTATCACAATCTCATACAATATGAAAATATGACTTGAAAATTACAGCAAGAGATGAATTATTAGTACAGCACACGCTATAGTTAGCTAGTTACTGGATATAAACAAGCCTTGGCTTTTGAATACAGTTGAGTGTGAGTCTCTCCTATGTAGCTCGTGCACAGAAATACAGCGAGTGAACATGCCCAGCCTCATTATCAAGGCTTTCAATTACCGAGTAGTAAAAAGCTCCAGTTTTATGTGCGCATTTGAAAAAAGTTACCATAAGTAGATTTGCCTATAGCAGATTATAGTTGAAGTTGAAGCGTGAAATCATTTCGCTTAGGTTTTAACCCCGTCAATAAAAATTGTATGCAGTAAAATAAGTTTCTCATCGCCCCATTTTATTTGTGTACAACAAAACAACAGTTTTTAAATGCAATAAATAGAAGTATTTAAGGAATGAGTACTATCAACTTCTACTGTACATTACATGAAGTTATGTATTGACGATTATTGTCAGCATATGTAATTTCTTATAGACAGAGATATTTGAGTTCTTTTTTCAAACGCTATTACTTTATAGAAAATTCAAAAAATGGAAGAAAAACTAAGCTATTAAGACTTGAATCACGATCATGATTACATTAGACAAAATACATTGGAACTGGAAGACAGATAGGATGGAAGAGAAAAATAATTCACATACGAGCCAAGCCTAACTATACATGATTTAATTTCCTAAATTAACATCTTCAGATAACACGAAAAATCCATACACCCCGATGTTAACGAGCCAATTTTCAGATAGATATGATTATAATTCCATATATGAGACAAATCGCATTGAAATTCCTCACTGCCCGTGCTAGAGCACCTCTTTTACATTTGATTTACTACACTAATAAACCCTCTATCTCGAGCTAAAAATACTACAAGAAAGATTCAAAAACAACATAGAGCATTGTACAGTACGATAGAGGAGATTATTGTCTAAGTCAGTGTCTGTTTACGCATGTACTTATTGTCACATTGAAACGGTGGAGAATAAATATAACAAGCCTATCTAACTTCTATGAAGACAGTTAGTAAATCTGGATAAACTTTTGAGAACACACAATAAGTACTTTACTTTTGCTTCACTTGAGAACTTTCCTTACCAACACCCACAGTGGGATTTTCTTTGCCCATATTTGCAGCAATCCCACTTTCCAAAAGGTACAGAAGAGTTTCCATATCGTCATCCGAGACTGGTCGATTGGCATCCAGTCCTTGAGGTTCATAGTAGTAGTAACCTTCTGGTGCACCCATTACTGGAACATCTTGTGGATCTGCAGATGCTCGCCCTTTTCGTCCAAAAAGATGGGGCAGAATGGTTTGTATTTGTGGAATATCTCTCATCCTCACCTCTCGAAAGTTAGACGGTCTAATTGGAGTCAACCCGTCTGTGTAGCCTCTGCATTAATTGCAATAAAATAGTTTTAACATTCGCCGATTTTCGTGGTAATAGCTTACAATATGTTTCTTTAATTGGTTTGGTTATAATATGAATTAATTGCCTTTTTGCCGTCAACAATCTTAAAACAGTGAACTTATACTTTAAACTTACTTCACTTGCTAAGCTAGCAAAATTATGGTTAGTCTGATTGTATACAGTGATAGTAGTTTTGTAATTTAACGAGCCAGGTTAATTGGAATTAGATTGGATGCCGTCTTTTCGTTGTACTAATCTTCTTACTTCAATTGCTATGGCTGTAGTCATGTTTGTGAGTGATTAAATAAAACATGGAAAGTAATCAACTGAAACTGAACCGGTAGAGGCACTATTGTGAGCTAAATTTAAAAATGTGGCGTAGACGTGTAAGGTATTCCAAAGCATATTTGCATAAGATGACAAAGAGCGCAACTACTGTCCGTTTCAATGAAATACGGAGTTCCTAATGTTAAATTGGCTATCTAGGCTTGTTGGATGATCGCCGTGAAAAAGGTAAATTTCGTAAAAATTCCTGGGCAACCAAAATATGTTCTAGATTTTAAGTCCCCATGATGAGATTAAGACGAGTTTATTATTATTATTTATTATTTATTTTTTGCTCAATGATAAACAAACTCTGCCAGGTAACCATTGAAAAAAGTTACTCCGTATTTCATTGAAACGGACAGTATCAGCATTACGCATGTGCAACCGTCATGAAAAGGACGCCAACTCTGTTTGCGCTGGTTTTAGTCTTCCGCAAACGGCGTTCTATAGTTTCAAACTGAATGTCAAGTCACTGCAACTGCTGAAGTTAAATTGATAGTTTTTTAGAATAAATATTTAAAAATAAAAGTTGAACATTTCAATAGCCAATAGAAGAAGGTTGTCATTCATAATACATTGAATTCGTATATATTTTAACTATATATTTTCCATTATTGGATACATCACAAAGTAGTGACGTAAGTTAGTGAGACAGTTGAGTGACTAATGGCATCTGCCCGCATCACATGCATAATGCATGAGTATTACACATGTGAACATGCTGGATTCAAATGCCCCATAGATCGACTATCATACGCAAGTTTGAAGAAAATAAATGAGTGGGAAGAAGAAAAAACAAACAAAGTATTCCACAATCGTCATAATAAGTGAACAACCGAAAGAAACAGATAATGTAAACTAAACTCACAAAGAATATTGAGGTGGCATTGTGTCAATCCTGTTAGCAGAGTCTTTGGAATAATAAGTTTCTGGGATCATGGGCTCAGTCCAAGAGGGATTCGTCTGCTGCATTCTCAATTCTCTGAAATTTGAAGCGATGGAATTGGAACCAACTGTGTCCGATCTGTTCCAGATGTCAATCATTTCATAAACAGGACAATGGGATTCTTTGTACATATTTAATTTCAAGAATATACATTTCTCTTGTCATGTATGCGTGTGGCATACAAATATTAGTTCACGTCGAGAAAAGCAATGTCATGCTGTCTACGAATGTACGGAAATCATGAGCAGACGGGATTCATATCTGGATCCGAGAGAGTTGGCAAGATTAATCAAACTTTCACAATTGTAGGCAAAATTTGAAACACTTGTTATTCAAATGTTCAACTTGTCAAAATGTATGTTCCAGCCAATGATACAAAAAAATTGTTTCACTTTATATTTTTACTCACTGAAATCAAGAGATTCTGTAGGGGCTATATGAAAATTTTATTAAATTTTCCCCAGTTGCACGTTCCCTGATGAATACTTGTACAAATTCAATAGAAAAATCCACCCACGCAACTTATAAATACTTTATTGCTAGGCAAAAGTGAAGCTTATTGCGTCGAAAGAAAAACTGCTAAATCGTAAAGATCAAAAGGTTATACTTTCCAATTTAGATTCAATATTCAAGTGGAGTGAAAAGTTAAACAAAACTACCCTAGTAATTTTATCCTGCAGTGCGCTAACAAAACTTTAATAAATTGGTTGGTGATATACTGCAAGCATTTCTTGTGTACGTTGGTAGATCATTAGGACCTTAGAGCTTTATTGTTGTTTTCCAAAGCTACTGGTATATTCAATCCAGTCACTAAAATAGTTAATTCCTCTGTTTATGCGGGTGTGTAATTGACATACTCACTAAATCATAGTTTTTGTTTGTGCTTTAGAATGCAATTCGTGGACCGGAACAAACCCTACTAACAATATAGAAATCTAGTCGAAGATTGAAAACTCACCTTTTGTCGAAAGTATTGTGCATCCTGTTAAATGTGCTCCAGTCACCAAGTCGAGATACAGCTTTGTTGTACCGAAGTCCTGGTCGCCGTCCCCAGCCTACATACCGTTTGACTCGCAATGCCCCATTTTCATTGCCTTTGGAACTGAAATTCTCCTCCATGGATAAACTCGCTCCGTATGCAAAGCACAGGATACAGGTAGCCAACAAAAGTGAAATGGAAAGTATTTTTGCTGAAGCCATGTCGATTGTTTTAGCTCTCTGAAAATAAATTATTTAATTATACCCATTGCGTTCGCTAATTAGAAAATATGACAGACACTACAGCAAATTATAAAAAATGACAACTTTTAACGTCCCTTTGAAACTTCAGGATTTCACCAACACAAACCAGAATTTTCAGTGTTTTTACAGCACGAAATTTTTTCTCGCTTTAGGCTAAAAAAAACAAAAACTTTAGCGTCTTAGTAAGTAAGATTCATAATTTTTGAATTTATTAAAAGCTAAAGCACGAATGCTGACTCAAATTAGTTTTATTGTAAAGGTTCAACCAGATTACCAAATAATAACTCGTAGCTTTTCCTTTTGTTGCACCAAAAAATTGCTATGCTGTAAATTTTTAGAATTTTAAGGACAGAATTTTTCAATTTTTGTTCCCCAAAATATACAGCACATAATCTGTTGTACATTACAGAAGCGCTATTAACTGTACAAAAATGTTACCTTTTCAGCACGCAGAACAGAATGCAGTCCTTAAGTGTTACTAATAATGAGTAAGCTCTCTAGAATCCTGTAGCAGGTTGGAAGACGATAAAACTGGTACTGGGACGGGAAATGAGTTCTCATACACTCTTATGGGCATGAAAGCGTTAGGCTTGTTATTATACGGAGAAAGTTTCCCTTTCCTAAACGACGACTACTTTACTCGAGTTGTTGCTTCCTTTCATTTCCACATACTTGGAAAGAACTCGATCTACAGACTATGGGGATGCTGCTGCGGACTAAAGACTATGCCTCTAAAGGATTGGGAGTGGCGCAACTCGGTCAGCAACAATCAATAGTTTTATCATGCATCCCGTTTCCTCTCCTAGGTATACAAAGATCTGTGTGAAACTTTAGAATTTTCTCATACCCTTATGCATCACTTTGGTTGGTGGTTTGGATGGTAACACCCAGCCAAAAGAAAAAATTGTCATGTATACGTGAGTATGTAAGCAAGTTAGTTAGTTTGTTATGCTGGATAAAATATAAAACATGTAAGTCACTATATTTGGAAAACAAGCTTACATTTTACAGTATGGTTTTGGTTTTGCAAACAACACAGAATAAAAAAAATCCCTATGATTAAAGCCTTTCAAGTTGCATGTAAGAAGGATCAAAAGCCATCGTGACGCTGCAGTATCATATAACCCAACTTTCTTAAGGATTTTGTAAAGAGCAACAAGATTACTTGACTCTATAGCGTACACAATATCATTCAAAAGCAAATGTGTTTCCAAGCAAACAGGACAACAGTTGGGAACATTACTAGCACTTGAGTGTGATTTATGAGAGAAATGGCTAGCTATAGTGCGTAGTTAGCCAGTTAGTTGCAAAAAGAGTGGGTTGGAGAATCAGAAATTTTGGTGTGAGATTTGATATAGTAGATGTGGAATGACGTTTTGGTGAACAAAGTTAGCTAAAGCAAAGTTTCTCTAGTCTGAAATTTATAATGGTAAAAAAATTGAGTTAAATCTGTACAGCACAAACGGGAAGCTACAGGAAAATGATATAGATTTCAAAACTTTTTATCTTATAAATTAGTTTGTTCAACTGAGTTTCTCCCAGAATAGGAGTGACTAAGAAACCAAAAGCAAATACAAACCATGCAGACCAAAAGAAAAGTTGGAATTCGCGGAATCATAAATTCCTGCTATATTTAAGTATGAGCCGCTATAAAACTGAGGCAGTAAGTAAGTGCCATACATTTCTCGGTCATCAAGTGGATATTATCTTTTTTTGATCCTTCACTGCGCATTAAAAGCGTGTGGGTGAAAGCACAGTGTACTCCACTGCTGGTGAAAGCCTGGCAGAAAATATAATAAAACTCAGAAACACATGAACGGAGTTTTAACTACAAATTCCAGATATTTTTTCATTATTGTGTAGAGAGCATTGAAATGTAGATATTGCAACTTGACAAAATTCTTTCATTGTTTCAAACGTTGTTCATTTACTGACTTGCAGAAAAAATTCACTTACTTACTTGCTCATAGCACCAAGCAGGTCAATTGGGATAGGAAACACAATAGTGGAATTCCTTTCTGTGGCAATTTGAGCCAACGTTTGAAGATATCTCAACTGAATAGAGTGTAACGTTCAAAGTGAGTGAAACTGAACACACAAAAGGAATGTCCAAAGCAATTACTTTGTACCAACTTGTGGTAGCTATTGGATGACAATTTATTAGTTTTTACCTGTAGAGCTCCTTTGCTTTGACTCATGATATCTGACGCTTCTTTCAAAAAGAGTGAGGAATTTTTTTCTCCTTCAGCTGATATAACTTTAGCCCTGGCATCGCGGGAAGCCTCAGCTTCAGTAGCCATTGCTCGCTGCAATTGTACAGGCAGTTTCACATCCTTTCTGCATTAGAAAAAAACATTTTTGCATGCAAAAATATGAAAGTTTTTTTTATTGAAATAATTTTTACATTTCCACACGTTCAATCTTTACACCCCATGGGTCCGTAGCTTCATCTAATAAGGTGAGCATCGTCTGTGAAATATCATCTCGCTCGGACACAATTTCACGGAGATTTTTTGTTCCCAACACATTTCGCAACATTGTGGATCCCAAAAGTTGAGAGGAATGGCTAGCAAACAAAAAACTTTTAATTTAGAATTTTTTGCGGGTTTTGAAAGTAACTTTCATTTTAAGGTGTAATTTGTACAGGACACCTGTAATTTTCAACATTGGCTATGGCAGAAACTGGATCAAAAACTCGGTAGTAAACTACAGCATCTACTTCAACACTGACAGAATCTTTTGTTAAAACCTAAAGACAAGTGATTTTCCCCCAAAATATAGATTTCGTTAAATCAAATATACAAATTAAATGGTTTTGAAATACCTCTTGAGGTGGGATGTCGAACAAAACTGAAAAAATGTTAAGCACAAAGATTTTGTGTCAGATAGAAATCGACTGGATAATTTATTGAGCGAGAAAATAAAAATACCCGTGCGAATGTCCACACATTGGTAATCGTCAAGAAAAGGCATCACAAAAAATACACCAGGCCCACGGGCGCCCTTTTGAATTCGTCCTAATCTCATTATCACAGCCCGTTCATATTCTTTTACGATCTACAAGAAGTTTTTTCAATGTTATTTTTTACTAGGTTGTCATTTAACTAATTTATATTTTCTTACTTTAACACAAAAACAAATGGTGATAGGAAAAGTAAGTATGAGAAATGTGATAGAAAATCCCGTAGCAATGATCATGGCCACTGATCCAAATATCCCTTCGTTGGCTACATACAAACAAAGCTTAAGAATTGTGAGCAGCACATGAAAATTTTGAAACTATTTGTATGTAAAAAAAATCGGCGGACTTACTATTGCCCCGGACATCGTTTCGTACGTTAGAGTTAACTTTACTCGCCGACTTGTCGGCAACTTTTTTTGCTGATTCCATTTTCTCTCTGATGCTCACTGGAGTGAAAACTCTGCTGATGAGATGTGAAAATTTAGGTATGAAAAGAATGCAATGAAAAGTAAAAATTTTTCCTAGAATTTTCTGAAAAAATTCAAAGGAAACAATGAAGCTGTTCTTACTGTTTACTGTTTCTTACTGTTTCCAAAAAATCAATCAAAAAAGTTTTAGTTAAACAAGCAGTTCATCACTTGGTTTAGTTCGTAAAAGAGAAGAGACGAGAAAGTAGAACGTAAGTGTCGTGTGAAGCTTTGATTAGCAAGAAACTAGCTCGTAGTATCTTTTCTGCATGCAAAAAGACTTAAAAGACACTGAATAGTTTTAAACGTGCAACGGAACAAAAAAAAATTTGGATTTATAGCGCAACATGGCACTTATTTTAACTTCTAATAGCTGTTTTCAAGGAAACATAGGAAATCAAGTGAATGCAGGCTTGATTCACACGACTATTTATTATGTTTTATGTATGAAATTCTGGTGATTATATTGAACGGCAGTTTTACTGTATTCTATTGAATTGAAAATGTCACCTTTAATCAACATGGTTTACTAAAACACTCTGCTTGCGGTGCTTGCATAAACTGCCAGCCAAACTAATACCAAAGTATTTGTGTGATTATTCAGAGAATTTCTATTTGCTCCCGGCTCGCATACAGGGCTAGCCGAGAAGTTGGCTTGAAAAGCTTTTGTTACATACTTAAACACAAGATTATAACTAACTTAAAAGGAGTGTATAGAATGTTGGGCGCTCTAAACTAGATTTATCACTTTAGCATCAGCTATAAACAAATGAAGATTCGCATAATCAACTTTGATGCTTTGGCAAACTAATTACTTTTGTGCCACGTATATTATGGAATCATTATGGAATCTCGTTAATCTTCGGCTCATTGTCAACCTTTAGTCAAAGCAAGAATCCAATTACACAATGTTGATGAGTATGCCTAAAATATATGGTTTATTGGTCTGCAATAAATTCCATTAATTAGTTGTATTAGTTCGACTCCAATCCATGACTGAAACCATTATCACACAAATGTGATGCATTATAAGGCACAAAGTTCAACCTGTTTGCTTAAGTTAGTACCGCTTGCGTTCACAAGTAAGTCCAGGGGCAAAGAATGAAATAATTCCTATTAGAATCAATACAGATCCAATAGCAAAAGTAGACCATGTGAAAATATCGACAATTTTGAGTGGCAATAAAAGTTTGCGGGATACAAATGCTGCATTTTCTTCATCCATGCCGGCCGTCTACATTTAGCAGTTAGGTAGTTAGGAAATCAATATTTTACCATTATCATATCCTTAAGGCTGAAAAAGATTACCTCATCGGCCCATAAGACCGGAATAAGCATTTTTTGGATTTTCTTGAACTGTGGAAACCACTTTGTCGGTTGGAGTGCAACATTCACTTGAAACCTTTTGCTCGCCAATAATAATGCACCCGAATTCTGAAAGCATACAAACATACGAGCATTCTCCATATAGCTAAAAGGCATGTCATGGCTCATTTCAATGCTCCAAGAGAGGTTTGGAAAGCACAACACAATATTGTAACTACTTACAGGCTCCAGGATAATAAAAGTTTCATGTTTCGCCTGATTTGGCTCAAGTCCCACAACCTGGTTCACATATTCTTTATCTCCATCAAAAAAGTGAGGCCAAGATGCAACGACTGGTGCTCCTGCATCATTGTGTTCAATAAAAAACATTATTAAACTCCAATGCGAACATTCGTCTGAAAATGTAGCTTTTCCCAGCTCCCTTCTTTGCAGAATATGGTTCAACATGATTAAGCACGTGATAAAAGAAAAAAGCTAAAAAGTTGTCCCACATTCCTAATACGTTAAAGCCTCAGCTGTTGCCCGAACTTTGGTGACCTGTTACCTTTACGACAAGGGCCTAAATGGAAAGCCCCAGATTTGGTACAGCCTTCCAAATTCTTCCCAGGATGAGTACAATAGCATTCATTATCTGGATAAATCCTGGCATCTTCAAAAATCTGCTTAGGTGCAGTGAATTTGTAGCCAGAAATACCAAAAACCTCAGCGTCCTCGGCATACGTCATATAAATAGAACGACACATGTCCGGTGCAAAGATTTCCAAGATTCTTTCGCGCGTCACAAAAGGTGGGAATATGCTACCTACAAAAAATCAGGTAAAGAATGACAACTATTGTGAAAAAATCCTCGGTTTTTTTTATCACAGTAATCTTACCATCAGATCCGTTGATCATATTGCAATATGGAGAACCCCACATGTCCAGCTTGTCATTCCCGTTCCATGTTATGGTCTTCCCAAACATGGTGTTATCTCGAACACCGGAATATATTTTCAGTAGATCCTTTGTTGTCCCATTTTTCTACGTGTTCATCATAATAGAGCATTGTACAGACGGTTAAAGAATGGAAAAATCAATCATTTATTTTATGCGACACTAACTACGTACTCCATAGTAGACGCCAACCATATTGTCCGGGAGAACTTCTTCTCCACTCAACATTGACAGTTGGGAAATCATTTCGCTGTAATATCCTTTGAAAAGAAGTTGGTCCACACTTTTGCGTATGAATAGGGTCTCACCGTGTTCCTCAATAATGGAACGTATCAGGAATCTGGCGTATGACGTCTCCTTCAAAGCCCGACTCACTACGCTCTACACATAAAAGTTTTACATTTCCTGTCAGTTACTATATAAAGCCTTTCTCTTCATATTAAGGCATGTTTTTTCCCTTGGTTTAAAATAATACTTTTAACTATTTGCTGTGTGCAATGAAATATTTTTTTTGCCAACTTACCGCTAAAGGGATATTAATGAGGGTAAACACATCCTTCTCAGACCCGACGGACAAGTGGGGTTGAAAAAAGTAAGTGATTTTTGGGGAGAATAACACAGTGTCATCATCAATGCTCGTCTCCTTCACGATTTTTTCTCGTTTCTCACTGTCAGTCCGTGAGAGTAAAAAAACGATGGGATATTAAACTTGACGGGCTTTGTAATACAAAGGACTACAAGAGTGCTTATAGAATGCAGTGGTGGCATATTTGCTTGCCAGCCAAAGTTAGATACTTTTTCGAGCAAACGCTGCCTCACTATTGGGCAAAAATGGAGTAATTTAAGAGAGTGGACAAAAATTAAACGTTTGCTCAATATTTTAACTAAGTCATTGAAATTCACTGTTTTAATTAGCCGTTACGCCACCTTTATCTTTGTCCTCATGTAGTATGTATAAATACTTCATAATTTCGAAAAATTACTTCTCAAGTAAGTGCATGGTAGCGTAAGGATTGTAAGACAATAAAATTCAAAGAAGAAAAATGACGCCATTTGTGTTTTGGAGAAGCACGATTGCAGGCGCATGCGCAGTAAACATAATCCTTGGTTCCTTTGTTTAAAAGTGTTCACTGTGTATACTTGCATTGTGTATTCAAACAGATTCAGCATTAAATACCGTTTTAACTTTTTTTTTAACTAAGCTCAAGTTTTCTTTGTTTTTGTTGGATTTTAAGCTCTACAATAGGTTTTACGGTTCAAGAATCCAACTCACGCGTAAACATAAGGGCCGACTTCATTGACAATAGGAATAGCTCCTGCCTGTATCTCGTCCGGATTTGTGACATTGAAAAAGTAGACTTTCATCAAAATGGGTACTTTGATATTCCGCCATTTTTCAAATGTGTCTTCGCCCTCCACTAGTCTGATGTTCTGATTTAGATGGCATTTTGATGATAAACTATTCAAGACTCATAAAATGCTTAAAATTTTGGTGATTGATATCATACCTCACGAATCTTGGCCCCGATTATCGTTGGAAATACAAAAAATCCTAAACAAACAGCAAAAATTACTAAAAAGAATCCTATTCCTAGGATAACTAAAGTCCTCCTATTCATAATGCGTAAATTTTCAAAGTTCTTAGGCTAATAAGAATTACTTTAATCTACATACTACAACGTTTGTCTGTGCTATTATTTCTAACTAACTAAAGTTACATGTCACATGGGTAGATAGGTTCATATGTGATTCAATATTTAATCAACAAAATACGCATTTTAGCAAGTACAGAGAATAGATTCACACAGATCGTCTTGAAAACTTACCAGGCGTTGCTGCTGTAATAGCCCGTCCTAAACATTTCAATTTTTCCACAAATCTACTTGTGCCGTCCCATACTTTAATTTGTTTTTAATAAGCATTATGAATTTCAAATGGAAGTTCCCTGTGATTTCTTTTTTGCTATCAGCATGCAAAGCGAAATTCATCTATTTGTTGCGTTTCATTAGTTGACCACAAATACCAAATTACGGTACACCATAAGACGTTTAGTTGGTAAAAAAATTATCAATTAAAGATAAGATTCTAACCATATCTTCATTCATTTATCGTTCACTCATAAATACGTCTGATCATACCTATCAGCCACAGAATTGAACTAGTCAACATTTATGTAACCCTGTGAAGGACTTACTTGTACTAATACCATATATTTTGGTTGGTGTTGGTGCCCTGCTCCATTTTTTCGTTAGGTCAGTCAGATCCATCTATACTCCATGCAAAGAAATTAGTAGCCTGCAGTGAATGTACTACCATTCTTTCCTTCCTAAATCGCTTCATTTTGATTACAAGTTTAAAGGTCATATATGAAATCAAAGGATGGCCAAAAAGATGCAAATTTTCCATAGTGCGTATGTCACTAAATGGCAAACCACTGAACCAAAAACTGATTTACAATTTTTATTTATCCCCATTTGGTTAGCTTTTGACAACAAAATAATCGAAATTTTGTAATTTTTAAAACATGTAGCCTCGGCACATTGAGCAAAGAGAACACAACAGCACACAACAATTATATGGAATCACTAATGACATGATAATGCTACCGAAATCTGTACACTTATTCACACAAGGAAGCCAAACGGTGACAATTTCCAAAGTACAAAACAATGCTCCGTCCGTACACAAAAATATGCATCATTAGTTATTAGGATTTCACTAGGGATTAACTCATTTCAAATTTCATCAGTTTCCGTTTGCGTTCCTTTCACAATAGTAACTCATTATTTATAAGTAACAAACTACATGATTATACCAACAAGTCATGTATCAGTTCAAAGTCCATGAATGAGCAAAAAGACGACTCATTCAACACAGACATTAATAAATACGAACATCTATTCACATTTATGAAGAAAAAGAGAAAAACAACAACAAGAGTTGATACCTAGGCGCCATCGTCAAAAAAATACTTCATTTCATTTGCTAGCCGACTAAATATGCAACTTAAAAGGATCACTATACATTTCAACATGGTAAAGCAACATAATACAGTCTAACCGTTTTATTTGACAAGACAAATGGTAATAGGAATCATGCTACTAACTAACTAACTGGCTCATCCATAGTTTGACTTTAACAGATAGATACAAACAAACGCGAAAATAGAGAGCACTAATAATCACTATAACATAATCTAAAATGGCGGACACGATGATGAATATGAATAACCCCAAAAAAATTCGACAACAACTATTTAATTAGCCCCGATAGATGGACTCTTGAATTAATGCTTGAATTGGTTAGTCTTATGGCTATTGCGGGCTTGAACCACAAATAAGATCACAGCTATGACGATCAAAATTAAACCCACACCAAATAGACCCCATGTGCCACCGGTTTTCACAGTCTGAGCTTTACTTAACAATCCTCCGATTCGGGCACCACTTTCTTCAGTGAGGGTAGCGGACTAAACAAACCCGAAAAAATGCATTGAAATCCAATCCAGCAAGTGCTAACAAACGTCAAAATATGCATATTTACTCACCTCATCTGCCCATAATACTGGGAAAATAAGAGCTGGCAATTTTTTCAACGACTTGAATAACTTGTTCTTCTCCATTTGAATGTTCACCTGGATCCGTTTGTTTGCTTTGAGTAGAACACCAGTATTCTAGATAGTTACAACAAATTGATCACCGTAATTTAGCAATGTACTGGATTACAAATTAGATCATTTGTACTAAAAAACACATACGGGCTCAAGGGTGATAGCAGTTTCATGCAATTCTCGATTGGGACTGAGACCTTCAACTTTTTCCAAATATTCAGCATCTCCATCTAAGAAATGTGGCAAGGAAATAATCAGCGGAGCACCTGAAAAGAACAAAGCAATATTTTGTTAACTAATCGGATTCTTGAAGTTCCATTTCGTACACAAATGAGTAACGTTACCCTTTCTACAAGACTCAAGTTGGTAAGCTCCAGCTTTGGGACAATTTTCCATATCTTCCTTTCCCGGATCCGTGCAATAACATTTATTTTCTTCATTATCCACAGGACTAGCAAGCAATTTTTTGGGCAACGTGAAACTGTACCCCTTAAGTCCGAGAATTTCCGTTTCTTTGTTGAATGTGAGATACAGAGAACGGCACAAGTCGGGAGAGAAAATATCAAGTTTTTGATCCTTAGTTACAAATGGCGAAAATAAGGCTCCATCACTTCCTAAAGTCATTATGCATTAAAACATGAATAAATATGAAATAAACAATCAATGAGTTTATTTTTTCCTCACCTTTTATCGTGTTACACTCAGGGTCATCATTCCAAAATGGCATTTCGGTCTCATTATTCCAACTCATGATTTGACCGAATTTGGAACTGTCTCTCACACCCGCGTTCACTTCCAAAACCCCAGCCTTGTCCGTACCATTTTTTCCATAGTATACCCCGAATGTATTATTAGGAAGGAGCTATGAAAATTGCTCTAGTTAATTTTCACCCACACTAAATATCCTATTCACAAGTTTATACTTCAATCAAGTGACATAACTTACAGTTTCTCCTTTGAGTTCCGAAATGGCTTTCATAAACTCCACGTAGTAGCCATCGAATAAGAATTCTTTCACCTTTAGCGTGATGAAAGGCTCTTCTTTGAATGGAGCTACAATTTCTTGTGCTACCATACGACTAAACATTGGCATCTTCATCAATTTCGCTGTCATGCCCTACGAAAATTCAGTAATATTTTTGTCATCACTCAGATTTCAAAATTTCTCATACTGTTCGTAAAGAAAAAATAAACTCACAATGAAAGGAAGATTGGGAACAGTAATCAAATCCTCGTCAGATCCTGAAGTCATATCCGGTCTATAAAAGTAAGTAATGGGTTGACGATAATAAAACGAATCGTGTTCTTCATTGTACTCCACGTCAATCTTCTTACGTTTTTGTCTGGAAAAAATCATCACATCGTTAAACAATGCAGTTTTTCACATTGTATACCAGTCAAACCCGCATATTGTGCACATTTTGTGAATAATGCAATTTCTCCTAAAGCAAAGTTATAGCTTTATCTATAGCAAAGGATACTATGCCAGCATTATTCTCACCACAAAACTAACTATAAATGACTAGATAGCAGTATTTAAGCAAGTTAATAAATTCAACAGAGTCAGTCATCTGAAAAAAACTGCATAAACGGCACATGGTGAGCATAAAATGCTTTTTAGCTCCAAAGGTTATTGACCGCATTCTAACACATCTTTTGTGTATCACTTTTCCTTCTATAATTGAATATTTAGAATATTTACAAATTAAATCTAAAAAGCAAAAAAATAGTGCAAAGTTTCGTTAGGATTATTGCACTGGACATATAATACTTCTGCTGATCTCTCTCAAAAAATATAATTTAAAATTGTTTAGTTAGTTAACTTAATTCCTTTCCCAGTCTAAAACAAGTTGCCTAACAGAATTTACAAACTAGTTATAGTATCCAATCAGTGAGATGACAAAAACAGTGGCGTGACTCAAACTTTAGATTCTTGAACTCTCGTATTTCATTAATTTAAATATGAGTTCGGGAAAGCAGCTATTTGCTTTGAAGATATACGAGTAACGAGAGCACGGCTGTAATACAAGCAATTTGCTATCCAGTATTTGGTATGAAATTTAATCCAGCACATTCTTTACATTCTGTTCTACTTAATAACTAACCAACAAACAAAAACCCTGTTTACGACTTGTTGTCGTAGACAAAATGTGACTCATAGCGTCTAGTGAACCTTAAAAAGCGTTTTTTCTCTAATTTTTGTCAACTCAACACAATTTAATAGTTTTTGGTGAGCAATCAGAAGCATCCATTAGTTTAAATCAATAATAAATGTGATAAGAAACGACTGGAACGGGACGATAAAGCTGAACGCACTAACAAAATCTTCTGCTTATCGTCAACTTTTAAACAACCCTTAGTTAGTCCTATCAATCTTTTTGGGTTCATCTTGCTACTTACAACAGACCAGACCAGACTCACTAAATATAGTAAGTCGACTACAGTAGGTCTGCTTTATAACGACGAAAAAAATCAATCCAGTAGAAGAATTTAGGCAGTTTAAAACTAACCAGGCACATATGAATGAAAACCAAAAAGTATAAAAATGAAGAGTGTGGCATAATTATCTATTCTTTACTAACCTAAATATATACCAGCATCCTTGAAAGTAGACACTTATGTTTAGTCTCGTAGACGATTCACAATGTTTAGTTTTAGTTTCAAACAGGTTTGATGAATGACTAAACATAATTATGTGCGTAAAAAGTTACCACATCGAATGAGTTTTCCATATAATAAAGATGGGTAGCTAACTAACCAACCAACTAATTAAAGCGGATGAGAATAAATTGTATTGTGTGAATCCGATGAATGACTAAAAAACTTACTCATAAACATATGGACCAAGCTCAACCAATTCGGGTGTGCCACCTTTTTTTATTTCCGGTGCATTGGTCACATTAAAGATGTGAATCTTCATGTAAATTGGAATCGGAATATTTTCCCATTTCTTGTAAGTGTCGCCTCCTTTTTCCAGCCGAACTTTCTGGAAAAATAAAAGTGATGCAGTTAGTTAGTTAGATAGGGTGACAGTGCTTTGGTCTGTAAATCGGCGTCAAACTCGGGTCAAGAGTGAGACTGTAAGGTCAAATGATTAAGACATTAGTCACTAATAGTTAGTTAGTAGGTCAATGCAAAGTAAAATGTCCATGGTATACGAAGATGTCTTATCTAAATTAATTATTAGCTCTGGGGACTGGATACTGGAAGAAAAAAGGTCATCTCATATCAGATTCCCTTCGCAGGTTGACGCAACTATTTAAAGCATGAATTCGACGCTTACATAAGTCGCTGCTCATATGCAATTCATTAACTACGCATTGGTGTTTCAATTGCCAGCTTAGGAAAATTTTATAAACATGACGGATTTTAGGTGAAGCATTGGGAAAATATGCATATAAGTAATCAACTGATTAATCAGTTCAATTACAGTCCATCGCCATTCACATGTCTAAAATTAAGCAGCATTTTTAATTCCTCAAAAGTATCCGGTACGCCGTTATAAATAATATTTATTGATTCTGGTTACAAAACAACTTTAAGCGATAAGATTGGTTCCTACTCGTGTTGTGTGGTATGTCTGCCTCACTAACTACATGGAAACTCCGATCTAATGATATCATGTAAATGAGTACAGTTTGAAAACAGTATAACAATGTAATGAAAACTGTACCCAATAAAATTTTCAACAATCTTAAATCCATCTTTCTCAAATTGTCAGTCAAACGACTGTACAACACTATCAAGGCCGTAAGATAAAATCCACTGCAAACAAACGAAGTGGCATGTATAAATAAGAGGAGGCGAGTAAAGTAATTCTGGAAAACTAGGGCACTACAGCATTGGGAAAGATCCCAAATTCAAAATACATGTCATGTAAAAATAGAGAGATGTACTTTTGAGATCTTGTTTCGCAACTAACTAACTATATTGTGTTACAATCTAGTTTAATTTTCCATACGGCACAAACAATTTTTTTCAGTCATAAACTTGCCCTTTGTAAAACCAAACACTTGAGTAGAAACCCTGAAAAATTGACTGCGTGTATCAAAAGTATAAGGTCGAATTTGACATGAGCAAATAAACGGATGAATAAAATATGAGCAGGAAAAAAGTACTGTCAGTTTTTTTAAACTATACAAATTGCATCTGTATTCACTAACGCACACATTAACTATAAGTGATCTGGACAAGCAAAACAAACCAAACATTACGTAAAGCAAATAAATTCAAAGTCAAATTCCGAGCATGACTGTTAGCTTTAACTTACTCAATTGAGTAGAGCTAGACTAAAACTTTGAAAACGGTAACCTGCAGTTAAAGCACCTAACAACGCAAAAGCGTATATTTAAGAAAATCGAGCGCTTAAATCCTATTTTAAGGTACAACGTTTATACAAGCCCATTGGAATATTTGGCTATCAAAGTGTCGGACCAAAGTCCAATCCACATTCATAAGCATCATATCATTAGTTCAGACTTCATAGTTCAAAAGGGGAAACAAATTATCGTATACGACTACAGACAGATTAACAAACTTTTGGTTAACATTTAATTTTAATGCACCTTGCTTGACCCAGCATGAAGTTTAATTTCACACCAGATCTAACACTTTTATTCATATCCAATTCCTCTCTGGCTTATGAAATGCAAATACAGATTACACTATTCAATCTGATGCAACTTGAAAAAACTAGACTATAATACACTACAGTTTTGCATTTGCACTTTGACCCATAATTAAGTCGTCAATCAGTTCCTGGAATCGTAAATCCACGCAATGTAAAGTATTAATCCGGACAAAATAACGTCTTACAAAAGATATTTAATTCGATGATAATATCCCAGTATGTACATCCTCTGGAGAAAGACATTTTCAATTCAGTTCATTACATTTACAATTTTTTTAAACCTGAAGGTCGTATATTACTGAGTGAGTAAAATTAGTGCAGTTTTTTCAATGCCAAATGTTACATAGGAGCACAATGGACAAATGCCGTAAAGTATATTTATTAAATGGGCGGTTCAGCTAGTAAATACGCGAGCATTGAAGGCAAAAATCCGTGTTTTTCCATACACATAATTGACATTTTCTAATTAGAAAAGATTCATTCAAAAAAGCACTCGTCTATTAATGGACAAAGTCATTTAGTAGTTCAGCTCAAGATAGAGACAAATTAACATTGTGCAGTCATTGCCTAAAACATGAGCATTCAGTGGCACTTGAGTAGATTGGATTGGATAAAAAAATGCACGACGCACTAACCAACAAAAACAATTTTTGTATTTTGGCTGCATATGCACAACAGTAGACTATAAATAGCACGGTAAATAATTGGAGGCCAAACAACTTTTATCATATTTTCTTTCATTGCTTCATAATAAAAGCACAATGTACAGCAGTTGCGACGGCTTAAAAATATTTGTTATACATTCTCTTCAGTGTCACACACAGTTTTAAGATGCTATTTGTGGTTAGTTACTTGGCATCCCCTCAATTATGATCTAGACGAACTTGACTATCACAACAAAGTTAGTTAATGCAATTTTTTGCATGTAAATACCGTGAAGAATGAATGAGTTACATAATTTTACTTTGAGTTGAAAAAAATCGATTGGTCATTAATGTTTTACACGTGTGTACCGCCCAAAACCGAAAAAAACGCATGTCATGATGAAGCGACAAACATAGGGACGGAAGCGCGTATTTTCCATTGCATCATTGCAAATACAATTACGGATAAAAAAAGACTGGAATTACCTAACTACAAAATAATTGGGAACTGAAAGCTTTTTAAACTTGATGGCATTTTAATTTTAAGATTCTAATCATTAAAAACTCCAAAACAGAGTGCGAATGAAATTGATTTTAACCAACTTTGAGCCTTTGTAAAGAATTCCCGAAAATGTACTGGTATTGAAAGTATCATACCATCATACTTTGCAATTGTTAAACTATTAACTATTATAAATACCACAAAATTAACTTACATCGGAAATTTTCCCCTTGAGAATGGATGGGAACAACACAAATCCAAAGAGTAGTCCAGCAATGGCTAAAAATATTCCCGAGCCAAGAAGAACTGCTGGTACTTTAGACATTTTATGTGCGTAAAAGTTTGGGCTTCCACCAAGCTAGAAGTTCAGATCAAAAGTGTGGTCGTTGGGAGCAACCTCCTCGTTCTTATTATCGATTACTAAAGGAGCCACGTGTTTTGGCCGGTTCCAGTAAGAAACTACTACTGTCCTCACACTCTACTGTTCTAAAATCCCCGGAGATTGTATTTGGCTTCCAAATCACAGTGTCCGCAAACAAACTACAATACAAAAGAGTCAACACAAAATATAATTGAATTCTCAGTCAGTCAGCCAACCTGTCAATGTACACAATATGCCATAAATGCACCCAATACTAAATGCGTTTTAAAACTTCCAAAAATTACACTGCTGCTGGCTGTAATGTATCATAAAGTTAGTTTCTTGTACCTTTGTATGAAAAGTATAAAAAGCGCAAGCGCAGAACTTAAACAACTACAAAAAACGCACTTCGCTTGAAAATCAGTCAAAAAACATAATCAATATAACTCAATAAAAAATGTGATTGCCAGCTACTTTAAAGCAAAAAAATAATTATATTTGTCCTGAATTTCAAATCTTCCACTCACGCAAAAATATGGATTCCAAAAAAAGACGCGACTTAGAAATCGTTTTCAATCCCAACTCAATGACTGTAGCAAAAAGTATATATTTTTAGCTTCCGTCTTATCGACTGAACGCACGGGACTCAACTGGCTGGAAAAAAAACGAGCACTCTTTTCGTATGCAGCAGAGAGTGCACAGTATGGATGCACTGAATCCGTCCGCTTCCTACTGTATACTATACTGTATGCATTGGACGCCTTTTGAATTTAATTTACGTTAAAAACCCAGCGCTTAACATATAGATTGCCAATGTACTGGTGAAGGACGCTGTAGTCTTACTATGTCAAAATTATTTATTCAGGTACTAACTAACTAACTAACTAACGAGAAACGAAACAATTTTATGCTAGACACAGACACAATAAATTATCTAATATGAATGAATTTGTAAAATCAATTCGGTACGCGGACCAAATGACGCAATCTTGACAAACGATGAGCTGGATGAAATAAATACAGGCTTTTAGAAGTTAATCTGTAGTTCGTTTTGTAGCAGAGAGCTGGTTTATGATTTTGCCATGTACTACAACTATTGATTGCAGGCTGGTACAGCTAAATTATCTAATTTCAAAAGGCAAATTGATGGAATTACCTTGTTGTCACGCGATGTATATATACCATTATCATATATGAAATAAAGTAGTAGCTTTATCATCATCGTACGACATTTCGGGGATAAACAACGATAAGAAGTCATTCTACTTGAAGTTTTTTAATGCCCTGATGATTCTAAATTTAGTTTTTGTTGTGTAAAACTTTTCCTCCGTAATTTTAATGTTTGGATTATATTATATATTATGTTGATGCGTGGGAACATTGCAATTCAGCCACTATTGATATAATGACTGAAAAACTGGAACACGGTAAGTAAGCTAAAAAGGTAGCAATATTCTCCAAAACTGTTAACAATATCACGCTATGTGTGCAATTTTTAGATTTGCTTCTCACTATAATGCGTCAGCCGATTTTTTTGGCTATTAGAAATGCCAACTGACTATATGACAGCGTCATTATACACGCATTATGTATGTACTACATACAATAGTGTATCATCAAGAAAACTTACGAATGCGTGAGAATTTCCGCTCACAAGAAATTCCTTATGTTTCGTCGAATGGAAGAATCCTTACTAACTAACCAACTTGCGGGAAACTAACAAACTGTGGCTAGTTTCCGGTACCAAGATTCGCAGTAAACAAGTTTTTCACCGAAACATTCCAAAAATCGATACCACTTCAATATAGAGCTTGCACGGTGAAGAGAAAAATGTGACTGAACACAAAATGGACCCGATGATATTCATAAATCACAATGAAAGTAATAGAATGGTATTTCCATGCAGCTGGGTATAAGATAAACCTCAGCAAGAGGGTATTACGACGAAGCCGGGTTAGGAATTATTTATGTTAATATTACAAAAAACCAGTATTAATAATTAGGGGTTTTTATCGTTTTTCGGTAGTCTCATCAGCTAGTCTTCCTCTGTTCACCAACTTGCAATCGCAAATGGAATCATCAATCAACATCATTTTGATTTTCGCGCCAACAATAATAC
>Ga0210040_10001007_pt1 | contig 44542 bp, 21 predicted proteins | sample CryGeyCG12114_NA_FD_185462 | JGI IMG/M metagenome (GOLD analysis project Ga0210040, IMG submission 185462) | Groundwater microbial communities from aquifer - Crystal Geyser CG19_WC_8/21/14_NA (SPAdes) (version 2) | ecosystem: Environmental > Aquatic > Deep subsurface > Groundwater | place: USA...
GTTTTACAACATCCGACTACCGAAAAACGATAAAAACCCCTAATTATTATTACTGGTTTTTTTAAATATTAATATAAATAATTCCTTATAAACCGGCTTCGTTAATACCCTCTTGCTGAGGTTTATTTAGTCTCCAACCACTTTCTCTCCAATATGCCACCTTTATGAACCTTCCTTTTTAAAGCCAAGCAATCAAATGAAATGATATATTTCTTTCAAGTAGGGAGTTATGCCTTTGAAATGAAAAATAAATAAGTAGTGTTCACATGCACAAAGAAAATTCAAGTAAAGAGAGCACCCATGGCATGCAAACACATGAACACATACATTCATTCAGAAGAAAGTGGAGTTTAATTTCACACAAACATTCCCTATCGCATGGAATATAAAACCATTGAAGACTATTCATTTGAAGGAAGCCCAGCGTAAACCCTTTGATGAATCTAATGAAATTATAATTTAATCACTCTGACTTAGAGTACACAAACGACAATGATTTTCACTGGGTAGTCAGTCAGTCACCAAAGGAGGAAATTCTCTTTGGCTGGACTAATCTGCTCAAAACATGTGAACATATAAGATGTGATGACTTTTAAAAAAAATCAGCCAGAGGAGCCTACTTAAAATGTCACAGAGATACATGGCACTGTTATTTGACCCGCAATACTTTCATTTCAGTGCTGTTCTGCTGGCATCGGCGTTTAGCTATATTTAGTTTGAAAAATTCTACACATGGTATTTGGCTATTGACCCTCCCACTTCATTTGTATTCATTCCTGATTCCATTAAATATGATACACACGCTTTAGTGTTTAGCTCTCGGAGGAAAGCAGCTCAAATGACATCTCAAATTCTATAGGCTACAAAGCATGAGAGCAATTTAAAACGAACCATTACACGTCGACGTTCTGTAGACAAAAAGGAGGCCAATGAGGCACACGTGAAGTCAACAGGATAAGGAGAATGGCAATGGTTATTATTGGAAATCTCGATAGAATCAATAGCGTTTTTTTTCTCTTCCAGTCGTCCAATTTCACCTAGAATCCCATCCACAAAGTACCCTTGTGTATCAGTCACGCTCAAATGGGCAATCCGTAGAGCTAACAGCTGGATCAGGCGATTCTTCTCTAAACATCGCCATCTCCACAAAGCACACTCATTCAAATGGGACTCTTTGGTCCTCTTCTCCCGAACATAAAAATTCTCCTCAAGTGTCGTAATTTGCCATGTGAGCCTGTGCATGGCCTGTTGCAGGGAAGATATTCTCAGCTCCTTTGGTTTTTTCCAATCCGATCGGAATTCATTCACGCAGGTATTATTATTTTTTTCAGAGTCACGCACAACCGAGAAGGGAACATGCCAAAAGCACACAAGAAAACAAAAACACGGGTTAGTATAAAAATATATTCAATGTAAATATTTATGTTCACTCTGCTTCCTTATACGCAAAATTTATGAGCCATGTGGAGCACTTGCACATAATGTCGCATTGTATAGTCTATAGATGTATTCTAAAACAATTCGCAAACCAAATTGCGTTAGACAGTTCAACAGTTACTAAATGTACCACTTGCAGGGCTAATGTGACCAGTCATCAATTACATGGACACCATGATGCATTGGTATACGTTTTTTCCTAAAATAGTGTATGAGTGGGATATCAAATGAAGAAGATGAAAAAAATATCTTGACATCCAACTAACAATGTTTGACTGGATCCTGTTTCATCCGGACTTGAGCCTCATGAATGACCATCGAAAATATTAGAATTCAGCCCCCAAGATTGCACTCACGATCAAGAAAAGGGTAAATATTTTTAGCAAAGGAGGGAATTCCCTATCTCGCCAAAATTAAATAAAATTGACCGGGAACACTAAATTGGAGATTTTTCTCTCCATTTTCCGTATGAGAAATTGATTCATTATGTTTGAAACCTTTTTTAGGTTTTCAACTTGAACATTTTAGCCCAAAATTTAGTCATATCAGAGACCCAAATGCATCCTGCACTAACACATACCGTAGGATTGTTGCTGCACACTAAAAATTGACATTGACATACGACCTAAGTTTCTCTTTTTTTAACCCATCAGCAGGTCTTTTTAGGTACAGCGTTCAATATGGATTCTTTCTAACTAATGCATGCTTACAAAAAATGTAGGAAAAAATCTGATGTGGCTTTCTTACACTTTCCCCACTGTGATTACTCATTCAGCAGCAGCTCAGGCATGGGAGGACAATTTTTTACACACAAACCAATTTCTCATGCATGCCTATATATGACTGTAACACAAACCTTTTTTGCGATGCATAAGAAGTATGGATGAACGCAGGAAATTGGGATACGCATCTGTTTAGAATGTTCGTGAAGCATATCTGTGAAATAGCTTCGACAATACAACGCTTTATCGTCATACGAAAACGAGCTCGTTTTTAATAAAGTTACTCTTACTACGATATAGGTTGTGTGCAACAAAGGTCTCTTGCGTTTTATGAACTTTTTCCTACAGTACATACGGATACAAACAACAACAACAAAATAGTCTAAAAAATGTATTTGTACCTCTTCTTCCAATGAATCAGAAGAAACCGTCTGACTGGAACTATTCACCATAGTCGCTTTTCTTCTACTAGTTTGCATCTGTGAACAAAAATTAATCGACATTTCAATATTTAAAACACTGCAGTTCATACTCAAGACATTGAAGCTTATGAGAGTACATTGATGAACTGTTTCAAATCAAGACATGGAGTGCGTTTCATATGAAATTAATGGTTTCTACTTACGTCATGAAAGGATAAATTTTCCTCACTTTCACATCTGGAGAACAACTCGGATGGTCGGTGCGTGTTCTGCTGTATCATTATGTTTTATTAGAATCAATGCAATACATTATACTCATTTCTTTACTGATAATGATGGTATTACAAGTATTATTCGGTGTTAAAGAATCTAAACTTCGGTAATCTTTTAGTGTAAACGTGTATTGATAAAAAGTGAAGTGAAGAGCCATGAATGGCATAAAACTACAAAATGACAAAATTGGACTGCATGCATACTCAAAACTCATTGCAAGCAGAGGTAAAAAAAAATTCCATTTATATGGTAATAATAAACATTAATATAGCAAAAAGTGATCGATTAGAAAAAAGTTGCAAACAAACTATACTAGTTAATAACAACTAACCATTCCATGCAAATGAGCGTCCTGATTCGCTTTCAATGTGTCAGTCAAAACGATCAATCGTTTCACAATACCTCTCAGGGTGGTAGCAGCAACTTCACATTTTTTGCAATTCTGCAAAAGGGAAAGCATACTCTGCACATCTCATGACTACTAAACATATAATTGCTGCTAGGAAAGTATGCGAAGCAGTATTTATTTATACACTATCCTGGAATTGACATTGAAGTCATAAAAACAAAACAAGTCAAAGTTAGAAAGCTAATTTCCTAACTTGGAAATCAATCTTTGGCAACTTAAAACAACAAAGAAAAAATACAAAAAGACTACTTCCTATTGTTTTACAAACTTTTTTCATCTTTTCTCCATACGATACGATCAATCTTTCATGCACAAAAAAAAAACTCATGATGAGAAAAACAGTCTGACTTCCTTCCAAGAAACGATCAAAATATCAATCACATACAGTCACAATGCGGGCTAGCATATTTAAATTAAAGTTGGTAAGTAATATGGTGCATGAAGGGATTCAGTTTGTGAAGCTTCGTGAGAGCCCGACGACTGCTTCCAATTGCAACCATATGCTTACCTCAACAACATTCACGATGTCTTCAAAATCTCTGACGATACCATGAAGACCTCCTTCGTTCCGAGAAAAAATGTCTAGATCATTTCCCAAAGCCATTTTTGGGATATCTTGAACACTCATGGTGCTCAGCTGCGTCTCCAGCTGCTCAATCGTGACTTCCTTATGCTTCAGTTCCGACGCAAGCATTTCTATAGTGCGCTCATGTTTCATCGCCTTGTCAATAGCCTCTTCCACAGTTTTCTGCGAAAATATAATTGCTTGTATCATTTTCGTCCAATTGCTTCGACATTTACGTTTCACTGTAAACTCAAATTATGCTGAATCCAGAAAACTCCTGACTAAGAAAAAATGCAAGTTAAGGAGAAACGATTATTGCAATCTATAGCTTTAGATTGTTTCCAATTCATTGAATTACATAAGAAAAGTAATTTTGTCTTGAAAAAGACATCATGTATATTGAGATTCGAAGGTGGGCAAAAAGTGAGTTCCAGGACTATGCATAGTATGCACGACGAAGAAAAAAACAGCCAAGATTTACGCTTGACTTTTAATATTTGCATTGATGAATAAATTAATCGTTACAATCAAGTATGAACCAAAACTACTGACCTCCAAATACAATACTTCTTCACGAAGCATCCCGTTGGTACATTCAGTCTCTCCATTGGTTTCATTCAGCTCATTCAACTGGGCCCGTAGCTTGGAAATCTGCATGGGAAAAGGACATAATTACATCAGCTGCTCATGTAACATTGACGAGAGTGGAAAATTAAATTATTCATGTTGGTAATCGAGCATAAAAGCAAACCATTTTTTCTTTAGTACTTTTAGTTTGAACTAACAAAGCTTAAAATGTACAAGCATTACAGTACGGTACTCAAAGACTAATCAGCTATGGGAGATATTGGCAAGGATTCACAATAGTCAATACAACGATAGGTAGTAGTAGAATTAGTAGTTAACAAGAAACAAAATGGAAAGAAATTGCATTATTTCCCTACTTTATGGGTATATACTATGTATGTACATGAGAAACCCAGTAGTTGTGGAAATAGAGAGAAAGTTGGCCTATTTTTTTTAGAACTTGAGGCAGTAAATCTCTTGAATTCCCACCGGGAATCTTTTTTTATGGACAGTACATGTACGTAATTCTAGCGAAAAAAGAGAGGAAGGAACATATGGCTAAATACAAATAGCAATCAAGCTCAACTACAACTACAAGCTTCAATGACTGTAGCTAACCCACAAGACAGAAACAAATAATAACCATTCAAGCTACTGATACTAATCTGACGTGATATATGATACCATCAAAAAAGGTCGAAATAGAAAGTTTCAATTCATATGCATCAATCATAATTATAACAAGTCAAGATAAGAGCTCCAGGATAGTTTCGTATTCCACTTTATACTCGGATAAATGTAAGCAGTGCAAAGTGCAAACAATTAAATTCAAGAGATACAAGGATCAAGAAAAGTGATAATGTTAAATCATCTGTAAATAATTTGCCCAACTTTGAGCCCATGTAACATGAACTCCGCTGGTGAAATGAAATGAGCAGAGTTTTGGCAATCAATGTCCTAACCTAATGGCTTTAATGGCACTATAGTAAGCAACTGTACATTGCAATTGATACCACAAAAGTTCAAATATTGCAACTGCAGAGAGTTTTCGTCCACCTACGTTCACTTTAAACCAAAAAGTTTATTTCACCAACTAAACTCGGATCTAACTATATTAACAGTCAAACTAGGTCAATGTCCAATGTAACATCATAATGAATAATTCCTTGGCCACAAAAAATTTGTGGGTTATCATAAAGTAACAAAAGACACCAATGAAAGCAATGAGTCCAAGTGAGTGTAAATGCGCGTGAAGAAATGGGGAAAGTTTTGAACTACAAGTGCTACTAGATTCACTCACTGAATGGTCACGTAGGATGTAGGAGTATATTTCTCAATCCACATTTTCCAATGGGATCAAATCTTTTGATATAAGATGAAGTCAAACAAAAGCCGTCACACTTTCTTTTAGAACCCTTCAGTGCTATTTGTAAACCGAAACGACCACACACACCCATATATTTCCAAAGTTTGGAACTCTATGTTGGCACTACTTCTTCAAAAAAGTTGGAACAAAACTTTCCTGTGTAAGTACACAGGAAAGTCAGTCACTTCAGATTCAATTGACATGAGTCAATTGAAAAAAGTTAGCTATAAAAATGATTTCCATCCATGATGACTGGCTAGTTTTTTTTCACATAATTTTTAGGGGAACTTTACACACACCACCACATAACATTATAGATTGTCCTCACAAACTCAATGCTGATCAATGAATTGCTTTAGTTTAGTTAGTTTATAATGGTAGTGTGTCAGTTTCCATTATTTTTCGAAATTAACACACAAAACGTTAGAATACAACATAATATGCTCTTTTTAAACAGGAGCTGCTATACAACATTTGCTTGTCCACAAGTCATGTTTTCATACCGACCGATATCAATAAAAGCTAGTCAAGCGATATGCAAAACGGCATGGTACACATTGAAATCCACATTCATGTGTAAATGAGTTCAAAAGTCATGCTAAAAGTTAGGAAAGGATTCCCACTTTCACTAGACAAGTTTTATACAAGAGGTGGAAACTTTTTAGCTAGCACTGAAAACCATATGGTATCTAGTAGACAAAAAGCCATTATGAGAAATGTAGAAGGCAGATAAAAAAGACATCTGAAAGTGACAATCCATATTTGCATTCATACACTACTACATGGTAAGAGTAAGATGAAAGCAATCAGCAATCTATCATTCCATTCAACTTTCTAGACACAACTACCAACTACAGTACGTAACATATGTAGTTGAAACTGACTAACCTGAGCTTGGGCCATTGCTTCGTTACTTTCCAGCAGACTGTCCTTTTCCTGAAGCTCAGCAAGGGCCTCTTTAAGATTTCCATTCATGGTATGAAGCTCGCTCTTGTACTTGGTTTCCTTCTCAATGCGAGCATCCAACTCCTCTTGCAATTGAGAGCACTTGTTCCTCAAAAACTGCAACTCATCCCTGAGTTGTTGAATCTTGGCGTTCCCTTTAGTTTCCCTGCGTTCCATTTCAGCAGCCATAGCTTTCAGAGATGTTTCTATCCCTTCGAGCTCTTCTACCCGATCCCGCAGTTTTTCCATTTCCTCGAGTCGACGGCCACATTTGGTCATTTCCCCTTTCAACTTTTCATGCTCCTCTTGTCCTTCTGCCCAAACGCGTTCACTCTCATTCATGAGATTCTGCAAGCGTGAATGCTCTTCACTCAATTGTGAGAAGAGTCTTAGACTGGAAGCATTACTCTGGACTTCTTGACGAAGTGCATCGATTTCAACGAGAAGGGCTTGTTCTCTCTCTTGGGCTAATCGATTCAGTTGATTTCTCTGCTCTTCAATTGCCATGCTAACCGGGGAAGTGGATGATGGTTGTAACTTGATACCCTGACGTCCACTTGTATCCTCATTATTGACTTCCATAGTGTGACCCAGGCAAAGGGCATATTGTTCGAGTTCTTGAATCAAGTTGGTCCACTTTTGTTGAACCTGCTGCTTCTCTTCCCGGCAAATTTGGCACTCTTTTTCTTTATCCGATATGCGAGCCTCATAGAGCTGGACCAGATTGGACTTTTCATTCTCCCATAGCTCTCTGTAGTGACTCATGTTGGTCTCCAATGTTTGGATTCTTTGCATGTACTCGAGTGTATGGTCATTAACTTGAGCCATATGCTCAGCCTCTTCATCTGTTTGCGTTCCATTCGAGCTACAGTACACGCGTTCGCAATTATTTTCGTCTGCTTTCGGACGCTTCCACTCCTGCTCATGATGTTGACGTTGGGCCCAGTGATCAATCAATTTGTGCTTCCTAGCATTTACGTTCTGAGCCAGGAATTGACTTCTTTGCTGAACTAATGATGTTTTAGCTCTCACGGGTGGACGGTTGGAGAAGCCACGAGACTGCTTTTCACTCGCAGGGATAGTTGGCGGCAGAGCACCCTGGGTTCGAGTGGATGGCAGTTGTCTATAGCGATTTGTAGCAGCATGTGAGTGATGGTTTCGCAAGAAGGCCCAAGAGTAGTACAGGACCAGGACGGGAATGGAATGTGCAAGAAACTGGAAAGTACATTTCATTTCCATGCAAGACTCCTCGAGCTCAAAGTTGTGTTGCTCATATGACTGCAAGAGCGAGTCCATTCTACTCAATTGCTTGGATAACTCATCCTTTCTGGCTGAGAGCTGTTCCATGGACACTCGCATTTGTTCAATAAAGGCCCTCTCACATTCTAGTTGATTTTTCAGCAGAGCTTTCTTCTTCTGCATATGTGAGATCTTTTCTTCACACCTGAATGATCAAACAAGAACAAAGTCACATGAATGCCCTTTTCTTTAAATTGATAAATAAATACCAGGCTTATTAAAAAACAAAAGAACAGAGGAACTAAATTCAACATACTAGCCTACAAAAAGGGGACTTTGCCGAGTTGTCCAGCTGTATTCAAAATGGGGCACATTGTTTGCATTCCAGGAGAATAAATACAGGAAGTGACATTTCAAACATAATAGAAACTAAAAAAAAACCTGTTCGATTTCATGTTTTAAGATGAAATATTATTTTAAAAACTAGCAATCTGCATAACGATTGATATCATGTATGTTCTACTGGGACTCCTAGTCAATCTACTACACTACACAATGCTCTACAAAAGTGACTCAAGTCAGTCTTACGCTTAAAAGATTTTCCTCAAAGCAATCAGTGCAAACTGTTATGGAAATAACAAGACTAAATATTAATAAATAAAAAATAAGAAACTCGGGAAGCCAAATTTCCTAGAAATTTCTTTAGTTTTCCACTCTATTTAATTTAATACAAACTTTCCCTTTAGCTTCAAAGATACGTTTTCCACAACTGACCTTACTCATTACTTTTACTTTGTTCTTCCGTTTTAGATCTCGATATCTTTCATATCTTCCAGCAAAGTATTTTTCCAATAGAATCATTTAAGATGAGTTCCCATATATTGCTCCCACTAGTGTTTCCATAAAAGTTCTAGGTCACGCAAAACAATCTTACAAATACACTACACATTGCACTTTGACCGCACATAATCCTTATCCCATATTGGTTGTTACCACAGTGGTTAAAATAAATATCAAATTTGATTTTCCATTGGGAAAGCAAAAACTTTTCCCATGAGCTACCGATACTATCATAAAACATAGTTACCTCAAAAACTGCTTGCCGTCAGCAGAACAAGAACAATAACAAAAGCGGAGCTCCAGTTATTATCTCTCATTTTGACCACACAATATTAGGGAACAATAATAACAGTGAAAACGCTCAGCTCAGTTTCCTCATCAACAGGCTCATAATAAAGGAAAAAGATGAAGTGGCTCACGTTCCGTTTTCTACTCTGATCATTGCCAGGGCACTCCACTTGCCCATAACGATTTAATGATTAATACTTGACAATATAAAAGGAAAGTGAAACTAAACTGCTGCCAATTTATGTACTAATGGAGCAACAGGGAACAAGTCTTTCTTTCATAACATGCCCGAAATTATCTAGTATATACACTAGTTTGCACGGCACAAAATAATGAATTGTCATCATATAGGAACATGTACACGTTTGTATTAATTAAGCAGTGCAGATAATCCTACTTGAGTAGGCTTTCAAATTTAGAAAACGTACGAACTTCATACACTCAAAAAGTTAAAAATATCTTGCCCAGTAAGTTCTACGAAACATTTTATGGGATTAAAAACAAAAACGTGCCAAAAAGGACAAGATGAATGAGAACAAAGAATCTGATTCCATACTAGCTAAAATATGTACCTCTCTACATTTACTCATTAATTGTTTTGGGAGAGCGTTTGATTGGATGGGGCAAATAAACTATATTGTAGAATTTATTTGTTACTATTGAAAATATTGACAAATAGGGAAATCGTTGAGTACCTTTGCGCTCGGTGTCTCAAATCATTTTCCGCTTCCTCCATCTCTGAGCGCTCCTCTTCCAGGCGGGAGTTTTCTCCAGAGAGAACGAGCACTTTCTCCTCCAGACGGTGCACATAGCTCAAATCTCCTAATTGGGATACACGTCGTTCCAGCACTTGTACCCTCTGCTTAAAGGAATGGAGTTCCGCCAGCACACTGGCATTCACCTTCCCTACTGAGGATCTACTTGGTGCGTGCTCTTGGTCATTCTCAATACTACAACTATGGGCAATTCTATTACAGCATTCAGTATCAGTCTCCTTGGTTCCATTCATGTTGGAATTTACATCACTTCCCTTATGGTCTGCCTCTCCAGTGGTCTTTTTGGATCCCTCTTGAAATCGGTGGAGAAGCTCTTCGATTTGAAATGTTAGATTTACAAGTTCTGTACTCACTGGGGCTTGCGGGCCATGATGATTGAGGGAAGCCGAGTTGCGAATGCCGGGTGAAGAGCCCACAGACCCATCTTCAGTTGACTGACTGTCAAAAATTCCACTCTCCTGGAGCGAAAGGCTTTCGGAACAGTCACTGCACGAGGATCTAGATTCTGCGGCGTGGCATGGACTGCTTCCATCGTCATAGTCTCCTTCACACTAAGTGAACATAATATTTTCTAATTACACAATCTGCTTGACAGTTTACATTTTGCAAGATTTAACAGTATTAATAATTTCTTTAGGCTTTAAAGATTGTCTGAGAAGGTAAATATTGTAGCATAAAAATAAAGAAATATTTAAGATGAAAAATTAGAAGCAATCATGTCTTAAAATGCTGACATTTACGACTTAATAATAAATAGTTAAATAATTACAAAATTAGATGGATAGATTTCTGTTCTCGTGTGTTTTGCTCAACTGGTGAAAACAACATAAGCTGATTACGAGAGCTGATCAAAATTATGGATTTACCACTGATGAGTCTTTGGAGCGACGATGCACCTTAGGGCTTTCATCGTGGGTTTCAGACATGTTTGTGTCTTCTGAGGATTTGTCACATTTGGAGTCATTGTAATGATTACCGTTGCCGTAATGATGATGAGTGTCATTTTTATTACCAAGGCTTGGGGACGTTAGAGCACATGAATCAGCGTGTGTTGACAAGTTCTTTTTGCTTTGTGGATCATCTTCCTGTAAGAAGCAATGAAATCACGAATTAGAAAGTGATTTAATTTAAAAGAGGAAATAGTAATTCAGAAGAGCATCGACATGATGGATCTTATCCTTTGCGTGTTGGAAAACCACGCAAATGAACGATTGAACGATTGAACGGCCGAAATTAATGCAAGAAACGAAACGCATTGTTTCAGGCAACATTTAATTTCTCCGTTTCCTATTCCCACTAACAATAAGCAGATAAAGTGAGAAAGCACAACTCAATGGCACTTCAATTTATGACCTAAAGGCGTTAAAACTCGTGAAAAATGCAGTTTAAGAATACAATGCTGAATGAAAGGCAGAAAAAATGATGCACGTAATAACAAGGACAAGTAACTAATCGGTTAAATAGGATTGCCAAACATGACTACTTTCCCATTGCATGCATTTTACAAATATTTATTGGCTGCTGAATTTAAACAATCTATAAATTATCAGTGCACAAAACTGGGCTCAAACCACATGTTGCATTGCATGCCAACCCAGTGCTTCAGATAGCGCTATTACACACAAACGACTCGTTACATGTTTATACGATGGGTAATAAATTGTCCGTAAAAAAGAGGAGCATTACTTTTTTATGACAATTGCTAGTGGGAGCCATATCTTCCATCTCTAATAGTCGAAACTCCAATAACTCATTCTGGTCTTTGCACTCTCTCAATTCGTCCTCAAGCCTTTGAATCATGGACTCCAAAAAAGAAATCTTTTCAACATGAGGATCACAAGCTCCACTCTCCCTCAGGTCTGCTCCATCGACTCTCTCTGTTGGAAGGCTCATTAATGAGCTCGAGGGTTGGCAACTCAGAAGAGGCCCAACCGCAGAGAAACGTGAGGATTCGGACAATCCATTTTCACAAGACTCGTCTTCACTACTACTGCTAGTGTTCTCATGTTGACCACTATTACTGGCCTCGCTAGCAGTAGTGCTACAGCTTTCTTCCTCACTCTCCGCTTCTGGTAATGTTTCAAGTGTTGTCCCAGGCGATGCAAAAACCTGAATCCACAAAAAAAAACAGTTAAAATAATTGAAACACTTGGGCACAATAATAGACACGCAATGTTTTAACACAACAGTAGGTGTATTAACATAGCTATGTAAGCCACATCTAACTCCAATCCAAATGCATATCAAAATGTCAGTATATACGAACGCAATAACGATGTCTATTTTAAGTTTGTGTCGAGGAACAGGAGCGAGCAGCAGTTTCAAAAAATCAGAGATTTGTCTCAGAAAAGATGCATTAAAGTTTTGACTTATACTTACATATAAGTAAGCGAATGTGTCCATGGATAACTAACCCATAAAAATAGATATACTATATACACTAACTAACTAACCTAACTACTAGTGGTCAAAATAGAAAAAGGATCTCAGGTTACATCATACGAATATTCCATCACAATTGTTGATGAACCACTGATTTCATTCATAGTAGATCAATAGTTAGTGAACTGAACGAGACTTGAGCAATTTAATCGCATTGTCTAGTTGAGTACCCTCTCACGCCTAGTATGCAGTTCTTGTCATTCCATTCTTAGGTGCTCCATTGTAGCTTGTTGAATGGAAACAAAGGGATTGAAAATGAGGACTGCATTTAGTTAACTGGCTACCTGGGCAAAATTATTGGTGAATGGAGGCTAAAGATACTAAAGAAGGATGATCAAACAGTTCAAAAGTCTTTCATCATCTCCTCCTTATGAGAGCCATCAATCCTAATTATTGTCATTATCACCATTGTCATCAGTATTCAGTACTATTTATACGAAAGTTACACACCAACTAACATGCAAACAGCGTGTCAGTTTTTTTTGCCAGGCTGTACAGAAGGGTACACAAGAAGGTTATTATCATCTAATTTGGTGTCCCTGAAAACTCATTCTGGGGATGAACATTTTACGAGTTCTTTTCTTTTCTAAACAACAGACTATACAAGCCACTGAAATGTTTTTTCGATCGCGATGGCTAATAGGAAAATCCCTTTTGAAGGCTACGCAGTAGATAGGGCCAGTAAATTCTTGTTCGCATTGAATAGTTCTTTTGACATGAAGAGAAGGATAGCTTTTTTTGCTCGTTTCCCTTTCACAGCAAGAGTTTTTATTGGCGGCTCCACCTTTTTCATGACAGATTTCAGTTGCAACTTGTTAGTTCAGCGTCAACCAGCTTATTATGAAAAATCATAAACTAAATAGGATATTGCAGGGACTGACGGCCCCAGTAAAATTATTAACCCATAAAAACATTTCAACATGTGTTTTAAGTGACTGTGAGATGATTGCTAAGCTATTTGTAAGAGGAGCAAATTGTTTTCCCAATCACCACTAGTTTTCACGAGAGGATCCCCGTATGCTAACTATAACTGATCTGTTAGTCTGTTTTGACAAAAAATGTAGTCTATCATAGCTACTACTTTCTAATTGCATTAAATGTAGAGCAAAATGTACAAAAAACCACGCCAATTATCCTACTGTCGAGGGAGCCCTGACCAACTGACTATTTTGAATGCTTCCGTTTCTGAACAATATTTTCACAAAAAGCTCTCAAAACAAAGCTTGTACATTTGAATCCCTTTTGTTAGCAGTTCAGTAAAATAAATGAAGCAAAATCTTTCAATTACTTGTTCAATATATGATGTGTGTCAATATGTCCATCACTTTATTTCTACCCTTCAGATCATTGATATACCTTTCACCAATCTCATTGTCATCAGTCTAATTGCCGCCCATAGTTTTACTGCGTAAATAGTTGGTTACCTTGCCTTTATAAAGTTACAAAACATCACGATTTTTTTGCAAACCTAAACTTAAATACATACCGCATAGAACTTATAGATTGCCGTTGTGCAATCAACATAATAATTGAAAGTGAATGCGTAAAAATTGCAGCAAATTGGGTAAATCATTCATTCACAGTACTCCCGCTTATGAAAAACGACACTACAATAAAAGACAACTACCTAGTTACGATAAAATTTTCCAGTCTAATTACACTTTGAATTCTTTAGTGAACGAAAAATTTCCCGACTCACTAACTAACCATACATATGGTATACGTCAAACAATACGGATGGTAATTGCAATCCCAACACGAACCTATTGACTGTGAAAATGCTGGGATTCATATTTTGAACAACATCCCATCATCATCTCATGATGTCTCCTAACCTAAATTCCTGGTAGCTTGCGAGCCTCACTTTTATGGTGATTATTGTTGAGCTTATTAGCAACACAATGAAAATTGCATGCATGAGTTCGCACACATCCTTTCTATGCACCGTATCATACATTTGACGGTCTAAAAATAGGCAGTAATTTTAATTTCAAACTGACTGACTATAAAAAAGAATACCAAGCACATTTCATGGCAATCATCACTTTGGATTTGTTTTGCCAAAATTGCTTTTCACTACTGCCGCTCTTGAGTTGGTTTTACAGCAAACTCGACTGCAAAAAAACCGACTGCAAGCTATATAGGATCATTATGAGAGGAGATGAATGTCAGACGCCCACATTACAAATAAAGTTCGATGCGTTTTTTTTGTCGAGAGTACTTCACTCACAACATCATTTCATTCATTGTTAGTAGTAAGTAATTCAGAAGACATAGTGACATACTTGCTGTTGTTGATAATGATGTTGATGGTGGAAAAAATACATCTGACATGCCGCACTATTGTTGTTAGGTGACAAGTTTTGGGCATGCAGATACAACTGCTGGGCTTCCAATAAGGAAGGTGAAGTGCCCAGTCCAGCGGTTTCCCTCATTTTTATGGCATATCTTTTCCTCTTCCTTTTAACAAGATTACGCTTATATGGGTGGACAGATACTCTGGCTTTCCGGCGGTGGATCTAAAAAAAACAAGAAAGAATAAATGGCAAAGTTAATATGGATTTGTAGTTACATTTGTGCTTGATTTTAGATGGTATGAGTTGTTTTTATTTTTGATAATAATAATAATAGCCTTCGTTATCACAGGAATCACTGATATTCACCGATAATGGCCTCAAAGATTCATGGGAGTATTTCCAATCGTCACTTAAACTAGCCCTAACTTTTTTTAAAATAAATTTTCGATTCGGTTGCATAGAAAACTTTTTTTAAGTTGGTACTAGTGACGATTGGGAATACTATCATCAGTATACTTGACAACTTTATGCTAATTAACAATTATTGGAAGTTTGAGTGCTTAAGAAAGTAACAATGTTTATATCACAGGAAAGACACATTTAAGGTTTGTGTTAATAAAGATAAAGATACATTTTTGATAAATATCTCATTAATTGACTTTCATTGTTTCCATTTTTATGTTTTAAGGTTTACACCTTTCAAACGATTTCGACCGACAGCCGCTTTAAAGTATGTATTGCAATTTACAACTATCTTTTCTTCTTTAAACAACTTGTTAAACAAATTAAAAGTTAACTAAATTATATTCCTAGCCCACCGATGGCTTGCTATTGCTTGTTGGTTTCAAAGTTTAAATGCAAAACGAATAGGATAAGAAAGCAGAGGCGAGAATGGTCCACAATAAATGTCAACAATTGCAACTCAATTAAAATCCCAAAAGTAAAATGTGGCATGCAAAAACTGCTCATGTGGCACAATGGCACCCAAATCACTCTAAACTGAAAGCACGCAACGTAAGTTTCTCAAAAACTCTTGTGCACAAGCATATTATATGCATTGCAATCCACTGTATACATAAATACAAAGATTGTCAACTGACTTGTAACTGAGTGAATTTAAGTTAGTTCTCATGACCAAATGAAAAAATGAGTAGTCAGTGACCAAACAGATTCTTATCACGTAATGCTGTCCTTTGTGACCAGATGCTGATAATAAAATTTTCTCCACAGTATCAACCCATTGAAACAGAATTGCAGAACTCACAGAGAAAAAATTTAGTCTTTAATTGAATACTACATTAACTACAAGAATAAATTACAGACAAGTACTCTCATACTCACTGAAGCAAGGCAACTTGAAAATTTTCCATCCAACTTGACAATAGGCCATCATCCAATCACATTTAAATATTGAGCACGCAAAAAAAGTGAAAAAATTTCCTGTATAACGCATAAGTTTCACATCATTTGGAGTTGGACAAACGTTCTCTACTACAATTGGCAAGGAAAATGTAGTCCCTAACTACTACCCTTTCAATTAGATGGGCAACCGGAATCCATTGTCAGTTCAACAATCACATTTTTCCCAACACAATGTAATCCCCAAGAAGTAACTAACTAACTAACTACAAAAATGTAAATGACAAAAATAATGAAAAAAAAAATGACTCGTTTTGTAAATGGTATAATTGTGGCAAAAAGTTTCCTATCATTTCCCACACCCTTGTCTGTCACTAACTAACTAGCTCGTAGTTCCTTTATTAGTGTGATTACGCGATTACACCACTGAAGCAGATTACCACACTATATGCACATACACTAATGCAAGTTTGCACACACGATTGAAACCTAGTAACTAACACATGGCTCAAGCCATCGTCGTAATCATCATTATTATTCACTAACCTTCACTCCCTCATCTTCTTATCTAAATGACAACAAAGAGCTCTCATCGTCTTATTCACCCGACATTTAAATCGCACTCACATAAGTTTCCATGGAGGAATTTCATTCACCACATAACTGACTGACTGACTGACTAAGTAGCTAACTAACTCGAGAGTAGTAACAAACAGGTAACTGCTAGTCTTGTTATGCTGGGATCACCTTATTAGATAATGCACACATGTGCGTGAAACGGTGTGAGTCTCGTCATCATTACGTGCCACTTGTTAGTTTCTTCTTGTTACTGCTGGCAAACGTTATCATAAAGCCGTCAGTTTGGCTAACGACTGGCTGAGAAAAGGGGCAAAATTTGTGTATACCGATACCGACTGGTGTATCTATCTGTAACGTAACAGAGTGGAGCATCATGTTATAATGCAACCTGCAATTCCCATGCAGATAATAGTAGTGCAGGTGTCAAGACGAAATCAATCAGAAAAAAAATGCATTCACTAACTAGCTAGCTAAAGTCTTAACTAACGACTATTGCTATATTGCTATACAAGCTGTGCATTTGGAGAGGGACGCGTAACCAGAACGTCTAAAAGGTATCCGACATGGATCCACGGTTTGTAGCACGCTAATTTAATAAACTATTCACATGAGTTTTTGTCCCTAAAGAGCCCTGAATCGGTAATGTGAACCTGATTGAACTGACTATAAGAATAAGGTGATCAGGCTATACCTGTTTACGTAGGAAATATCAAATAAGAGTTCTTGTGTATTGTTGCTCATTTCATACAAACCAACTACCAGTAGTTCAGATGATGATAATATGAAGTTTTTTTGCTCACTGGGTTATTACTAGTTTGTAATAAGAAGTCAGGGCTTGGGGCTTCAATGCAGTTGCTCGTTAGTTAGTTAGTTAGTTAGCGTGGTTACTAATGAGTAGCACGCAAAGCGGATGAGTTTGAACCAACTGTTGAAGTGGATAGATTTTGAAGATTCTGTATATTATACAATTTGAGTATAAAAACGAAGTTCAGGTTACCAGCTTTATAAAGCTTGAATTGAAGGCTGGGGCAAGTTTAGTAATTAGTGATAGTGATAACGTGGTCATGAAGTACACAATTTTTCTTGCACAAATGATGAGCTCATTACGTTCCAATCAATTCACATGCTGTTCCCTTTTGTTTATTTTCATGACTGCCCACAAGGTTGTCACATAAAGTTGAGTGGACTCTAGCATTGCTGAGCATTGCCTTGAAAAGAGGAATTAAAATGTGCACAAAAGGTGGTTTGATGACACTGGTTGATGCAATTAATTTCTAGATAGCAGATTCCAGCAGTGCTATTATATTCACCAGCTATCGTGCGCGGGGTTCTTTTTTCTTGTCAACTAATTTTTATCAAATCTTTGGTCTCATGTAAAAGCAGCGATGCAGAATCTCTGTGTTAGTTAGTTAGTTACCTGACTTTATAATGATGACAATAATTGAAAAAAAGGCACCCGCTGATGAGGTAGGTCACTCATTCACCAAGTAAACATCATTTCCAAAGAAAAATTTTTTCCCATCACAAAATATGAACACCGGTTTCTTAAATCCTGCTGTACAGTATTTATAACCGACTGTTGGTGGTTCAAAAAGAACAAAAATTAATCTTTTGATAACTCCATAGTATAGGATATAATAAATTATTTGTTTTCTGTGTAACACTTAACTTTCTGTACTTGTAGTTCATAATATAGTACAATATACACTAAAGAGTAGGTCACAATTTAAAGTGTTTACTCACGCATGTTTTCTTTGCTGTGAAGTACACTCACATGGGATATTCAAAGTCCTATTACATTTTCCCAACCAAAATTGCTCAGGAAGTGGCTCCAATGTGCATGAATGAGTGTAATGAAGAGGAAACTCGGCTTCATCAATAATGGCCTTATGTTTCGTTATAACTAGGAACACGAATGCGAAAAAATTCATGAGCAAACCATCGGATGAGAAAACAATGATATCTTCATTAATTTGATCACTAGAAGACTACCAAACCATCTTTATCACCGACGTCACTCACACTTATGCACCATAAAAAGTGCACATTCATCAGATTTCACTACTTTTCGAGCAATACGAAAAAAATGAGATGCAATTACTTGAACCAAACATTCTCATCCAATCCCATGTACGCCGTATTCGCTAAATGTGCCATCTTCATCAACTTGCTCACTTGAGCGCTATCAATTAAAACTAATGAGAATGTTAGTGGAAACAATCATTATTGGTAAAGATCATCTTCAGTCCGCATTCACCATAATTCACGTAGATGAATGAAAGAGTTAGAAAGTTGTCTATCTTTTATCGCTCTAGATATCAATTAAAAATAATATCTTGTCATTACAAAGATTGGTTAGTCAAGTGCGTCAAGACACCAAATTGTAAAACGATTGCTGTAGCCATAAAGATAATTAATGAGAAATTAGTAAGTATACAAACAACAGGTTGTTAGATGAATTCCCTTTCTGTCGGAAACATTAATTACATGTACTTATAATAACTTTATATAAAAAACATTCCATCCTTTAATTGGAAATGGAAAATTTCCTTTTGTAAACAGCCACCAACAAAAATAAATTTAGTTACACAAACATTATCAATAACAAGATTCACTTTCTGCAAGTCGTAAAATTTTGTTTTACTATAGCTTCAGACAGCACCGTATTAAATTATAGGGACCGACTGCGAGCATCCAATATAAACAAGACCAGCCCGTAAATACCATCCTAAATGTTTCATTGACCTGCAGAACTAACTTTTGCTAACTTACAAGACATGTCTAGCTAATAAAAGTCATGTGAAAGATGACTATCTGTGTGCACGGAATAAGGAGCAATCAACAGGTGGGCCAGGAGGAAAAAGATATTTGCTACAGTATAAATTTATTGGATCCACTGTCTACTGTGTGTAGCACACACAAAAAATGGAAAAGTTGAAAAAAATGTGCGAGACTTGAGTTCGTGCGCTACTTTATTCCTACTTTGACAGATGAGCCTAACCCTGTGACCATACTAGATGCTGCAAGATTCACGTAGAAAATACAATTCAAGTTCAGTTTGCTAACTACCATTGTTTGTTGATGAACTAGGCTCTACAAGTGAGAATACATGAATACAAACTAACTCTGTAGAAAATTATTTATTTTGGAGCCATCATATATCTTTCACAGTCGTGATAAAGCTACAATAAAACAATTTGAGCCTTTTGTTTGCAAAGGGAGATTTCTAGATTTCAATAATGTTTGTAAGATGAAAAGCACAGATCCCAGGACAGGATCTGTTTGAGCAATAAAATGTGAGGTAGATTCACCTGTCATTTATTGCAATCTATATAATGATTGATTAGATTGGTGTAAGACAATTTAGTAGAATTGGTTGTTTACAAAACTCTAGTCCACCGTAGGTAAGGGCTAATTTCTCAAATGCTTCATCATCTCCAAGCGCACTGAAATGTGCATGCTGGCAGGAGAATAGTTCGCTCATTTGTAATCATAAATTTGTCAGTGTACAAAAATTTGACCAACATATTTGTAGCAGTAAAGCAAACAAGTACCATTATTTTGTTCTGTCATTATTGTTATAATCAATATGATTATTGCACTTTCATTACTGTGTGATTGTGCTGCATAAGTTTTGTTTTGACTTTTACTACTTGCTCACCTACTTTGGATTTACTCATTGTTTTAGTTAGTTAGTATTCTAAAGAACGAATTTTTTTGACGCTTGCCATTTTTGAAGCCACATGGACTCGTTTTAGTTAGAACCCTCGTGTGTTTTTCTATGCAAGTATATTGATTAATAAATAGTTTGCTCTAGGGGAAACATCTAATGCATCAACATATAGCAAGTGGCTTTTCTTGTCATTCATGGCAACATAGGGCTCAGGTTTTTTTGCACTGTTGATCTTTCCCAGCACTACTGGTTTCCAAAGCCGTTCATCGTGTATTCATTATTCATTTAGAGAATCATTCTGACTGCTATGATCTGTGTAGTTGATGATACTACATAATCATGATAATTACTTCTCATGATTATAATAATGAAGGAACCTGAGATGGGAAATTTTTGAACCAACACTCCCTCATTTCTTGGGCTGACATGTTCTATATTTTTTAATCACAAATATTTCCCCTCCTGAATCACTTGGGCTAATTCCCTTGCAACAACAAGTAGTGCATATTGTAGTAGTAGTAGTAGTAGCGTCTTCAGTTCTGTAGGTTGCCGTAACATTGGAGTCAAATCTCACCAAATGATATGCATGTGCGGAAAATAATAGAACTGGATGAACCGGTGAAACCTATTCATTATTAAACAGTGTGTTAGATTAACTTTTGAGTACTGTCCTTTCAAACACCTGAAGGCTTCACAGACAGACTACATTCAGAATCCATTATTTAATGCATGTGCATAATACGATCATATGATGCACGCGTTGATGAAAAAGGTATGATTATGTTCCTTAATGCCCCAAGTGTCCTATTATTTCCCCCAAAAAAACAGCATATGCTCATGTGTGCTTATTCCGCTGCCTACTCATTCATATTTATACATTAATTTTGTGCACCGAGTCACTGAATCAGCATCATTACTATCTTGTTCCCATCAACCGAGCAGTCTGCATAATCAAAAACTGTACGTGCAAAACAACAGCTGCACTGAGTGAGTGAGCTCTATAATGGTGTACGATGGGTGGGTAAGCTCCTAATGTTTCAAAAAATTTGGACAATAAAGAACGTGTTATGTGATGGACTCCATCATTTGTGTAATGATGATCACCATGTCTTTTGAAAAGATTCTTTCAAATTATAATGGACTTGCAATATAAGTTGTTGGCTGATAACATACGAAAATAATTATGCCATCTTGGCGTGCATGCGTGCACAGAAAAAGGAAGATTCTACCAATGACTTTCAGAATAAAAGAAGCCCATCTACACAAAATATAAATAAATGCATTGCATGATGAACATTATTTGGTGTCTATAGAGTACAACTTTGTTTGGTTTTGGTTGTTGCGTAATTGAATGACTATAATAGGGACTCTTTGTTATAATTAAGTTAATGAATGTGATATGTGCTTTAAGAAGTGAAGAGCAACTCTAGTGCACGACTGGTGCTTTGTGCGATAATTCTGAGAGAAATTTTTAGAAACCACATTACTAAAATTGTGCACACAACAATAGACTGGGAATAAACAATGTGGTATGTTGGGTCTGTGTGAGTTCACATAAACTCTTCATTTACCTTTGATTAGCGCACAAACATCTTTTTGTACGGAAAAAATGTATCAACACGCACATTATAATACCAAATTGGAGAAATGTTGAAACCAATGTTAGAGCATATTTACAATCAAGCGCATTTGCGGTACTGCTACCGTATTCATGTATTCCCAGTCACACAAGGAATTCTAAAAATGTGGCAAGCCAAAACCAATGGAATGTGTGAACGTAATGTTGAGAAAGAAACTCCTTTTTTCTTGGTTTCATCCAGTTCTTTGCTGAATGTATCAATACTTTTAGAGAGTCTTGTTACGAGCGCTACAATTTACATATTCTCAATCCCCATATTTGCCATTTGATGACACTACAGGATTCTCACTAACTCAAATCACATACTAATAAGTTTCTATTGCGTTTAGTTTCCACCCTACACTTAATGCAATGCACGTAATGGAAGCAGGGAAACTTTTTGAATCGTTTTACAAGATTTTCATTGACGGAGAGTCACAGGCTGAGCATGAATGGTTGAGGCACATTCCATATAGAAAATTTGCATGCACGCTTTCTGTTTAAGGATCAGCAGCCCAAATATGTCAGTGCGAAAAATATAGTCAAACCGCTTTCCCTGAACACTTCTTGAGGCAGTATCACACAGCCAAAAGGGAGCTATAAGATGAGCTTTGTATGACGTTTCTCACTGCTCTCTTGTCACATTTATCATCTCACGGCTTCCTACGCAAATTTAATGCTAAATAGTTGACACGTGTGTCTCAATTGTCCATTTATTCATCTGTGCCATTATCAATTTCGTCATCATCATCATTCAATCCTCCTAGTCTGCCACACACGACTAATAAAGCAGGCTTTATGGTGTGGCGAGAGATTTCACACGGATCACAGGTGAATCTATTGTGTACAAGTGTCTTCATGTGTGCACCATGTATCCCAGTTGTCCCTAACAAACAAATCAACTAATCTGACGGCATATAGCATGAAAATACTTATCATTCTCATCATGACAGGATGATCAATTAAATTTCTGATCTCATTCAAACCAGCCAACTAACTAATAACTTGTGGTCATTACTTATTACTCAATCTGGCATGCTAGCCAAAACTCTGATGATGCCATTCATAAGTAGCATTTATGTATATCTCTATGAAAACATTATTTACGTACAAGGATTGGCTCAAAAGGCGAATTCCCGTTTGTCACTATCATAATAATAATAGAGCTCCTAAAAGGGGCAAACCTTATTATTATCATCACTGGTCAATCTTGTTGTACATTGTATTATTGACTTCCCACCTTTTCGCTAAACACAATATTGCACAAATCAACCTATAAGGGGGGTAGCTGCAGTATTGCTTAACTATGGATTGCTACAATCATTCATTGAGAATTCTCCGAATGAGTTCACCAGTTTTCCTCCTTTATGACGGCTATGACACAATAGGAATTACAGTAAAGCATAGTAATGGTAATCTGGTAAACAAGAGTTCATTCAGTCATTGCTTACTGCGAGGGAATAACGCACATTGTAAACAAAAGATATTATGTCCACACATAGTAAGTTGGTCTGGTCTCTATAGTGCAAGTTAGTTAGTTGGCCATAGCAAGTTAGTGAGTTAGTAAGTAAGTGAGTAACTAACTAACTGACTAATATAGATTGATATCATTGTGGGAATACAATGGTATTAGTATTGTTTCTTACAACATGATGAGCTCATGTACGCACCTTTAGTGCATTATTACATCACACATATGACAGTGGCGTGTAATGGACAAGAAGGTTTAATTAATTTCCCTTCCGCCGACTGATCCATGCATTTGAGATGGACCCCCTGGGTTTAAAAATAGCAGTGTTGAGAATAGCACTCAACTCCATTTTCCACCTCATAGATTTTGGTTAATTCTTTGACCATAGATGATCCTCATAAGCACTCACTCATGTTTTCTCTTGCACGGATAAATGCTTGAGAATAAAGCTCTGCGTAAGTTAGTTATAGTTAGTTAGGATATGGGTCTTTTCAATCCTGCACTATCATTTATGAATTTTCAATGGAAACTACTAAGGTTTTACTTAAAGAGATACTATACTTTTGTTAGCTATTTCACTGAGCATTATACAGGACTACTTGCTGTGTGAATGAACTAAAACTTGACTCCATGCACGTTATTTAGTTGAAGAGAGAGGAATGAAAGACTCTTTGTGAATTCTTACTACATCTAAAACGCTTGCATGCATGTATTATGAACTATGTACTATGAGTAGTTAGTTAGTAACAAACTATGAGAATAAAATATCATCAAGGTTTCAGGTTGTACTGGTAGACATGGCTCAGTGATTGAAGGTGATGGAAAGAAAAAGTTTAAAATACGAACTCAAAGCAGTGCTGGTGATGATATATGGAGCAATGTTGAGCGAGAGAGAGAGAGGCAAAAATGATATGCAATGCGTGTAGCCATGATATTAATGAAAAAATATGAGAACAACAAACAACAATGCTGTCAATAGAGCGCTTTACTAGGAACCTAACAATATATTATGTTGATAAGGACTGTTATTAAAAAAGGGAGAGCACCGTGAACTGTTTGTAAAACCAATGTATGTGCACATACATACAAAGTGTGAACTAACTAACTAACTACTACATAGTGTTTAATAAGGTTGGGGTGAAGTAAAACTTGCATTTTATTATTTCAGTGAATAATAAAAGTGCACCACATTCTTTACTCACGATGCATATATTATTACAATGATTTGGTTACTCATGCAGTCTCAACTCTCACAAACACAGTTTGGGCATTATAAAAGTGCGAGTCCTATGTAAAACAAGGTTAATAGGAGTGCCAGAGGAGCCAAGTTTGCTACCACTGTTTTTTGTCTTTTCAATTTCTATTTTCTTTCCCTTTGATAGACATTTTTTCTTGTCTACCCACACTCGCAAAACTAGGCGAATACCTAGCTGCTCATTATTTACCATTTCTAATTATTATGATAACAAAAATTCGTATCAAATTGCCATCCTCGAGACATAAACAACCCATTGTATTTGCTTCTGCCTTATTATTATTAATATTACCAACTAAGAATAGTAGCAACTATCTAAGGTTATATACAGGTAAGTCAACTTACTAATCATTTCATCATCAGTCAGTCAATAGAATGAGACTGACTGCAAATAATTGTAATCTTCCATCTCTCTTATTATTATTTATTAGTGAAAGAAAGCGAAAGCACTCTGGGAAAACTTTTAAAACCCAGTGATGGCTGGCTCATCATCATTTTCCTATTTAGTACCAACTATAATCATAATAATAGTAATAATTTCATTGCTTTGAGCCAACTAGCCAACTAACTATAAAAGCTTTAACTCACAACGGCTTTATAACTTGCTCATGTAAACTAACTTAGTGCAGAATTCACAGTGCCCATTGGCAGGAACAATGTGAGGAAGTGATGGACCAAGTTACCAAGTATATAACAATAAGATGCATATTATACACCTCATGGTGAGGCTTAAAGAAACTCGGCAAGTTGCTAAAAAATATAGTAATAATAAAATCTCGAGTCCAAACTATCCAACTAAAGATACAACCTACTGGGGACAGACACATAAATGAACAGCTTACTTGAGTACACAGTATAAATCTTTTGGATAGTATAAAGTGTGAATGAGCCATTCTTCTTTTGATCTGCTATATTCATCTGTCAAATGACAGACGGCAAAGCACTGGCTGACTTTATTAAATTTCGTTTCACATTCTAAATGATGGAAATGGGGTCAAAGCACGTCGCACGTTCAGTGAGTTCTCAAATTTTCTTTGAGTGGCACCAATTGTCTATTTTAAAACATACTTTGTTGAGGTACCGCGAGTATACACACTGAAATGAACGCACAAATCAAGTACTCTTGCATGGAAAGTTACGCATGATCCTATTGTGCCGTCACATCCAATAATTTATGTTATGCACAGCTTATCTAAAAAGTAAACTTATTAAAAGTTGTCGGATTATTTGCATAATAGTATAGTGCCTCGGGTCCATGGCCTGCATATTGGTCACTCAATTGGACGGATGAATGCAGTTAGCATTGACTACTAAGTAAGTATGATTGTTCCATTTACTCATACACTTATCTACGGAATATTAACTTGTCCAATCGTAATACTTAAAATGAGAATGACTGGCTGACATGCATTCATTTGTATTTTTTCGTATTTCATATAACATACAGTAATGCAGTAATGTTAAAATGCAAGACAGTGATGATTGAAAAGCGGAGAATACTATATATACTATATGAATGGGTGTGCAAAAGAAGTGCCCTAATGTTTTCTGAAAAACAAATTTTGAAACAGTATAATATTGAAAACTGTTAACGTTTTTGCTGTTGTCACGGATATTCACTTTTTTGAAATTCGGGGGGCACTTCTTTTACTCGACCATTCATATATAAATATATATAATACATATAGATACGCTATGCTTGATGGAATTGTAAGGAGCAAAAGGGATACTGTCAATTTTTAACACAATGTGCAAATAGTAAGCAATTAGTCCTTTCTCATTTGTCTTCAGTTAGAATATTGTTTTGCTTTACTACTGACTGACTGACTAACTGATTTCAAAGTATGTATCTGACGATCGGCAATGGCGGCATAGTTAATAGATTGAGGTGTGCAACTGATTGTCACTGTGGATAGCTCCAGGGAAAAATGGTAACAGTAATTAATGACAATGTTGATTACATTACAAAGTTGTAGCTATAGCTAAAAGTTTGGCAATCCTTGTAATGACTTTATCAGCCAATGAAACTGTACGGTCTGATAACTATTTAAATGAATAAAATGTTGCAAGAAAATGTTAAGTCGCGGGAGCTGCATCTTGATGAGGAACTTTCAAAATGCACGACTAATTATAAAGATTTTATTTTCTTTGCCACTGACTGAGCAAAATTGTTGTAAAAACTTATCAGATTTGTAATTTATTCTGCAATTTACTACCTACCTACCTAATGAAAGCACTTTAAAAATAGAAGTCTGTCTAGTCAGCTGCTGTAATTACAAACTTAACTCACAAACACAACTCCCCAGCATTGAACAACGAACTTGTGGTGCAAAACAATGAAAAATATCCCTAATTTTAATAGTTAAGGCTTATTAATTATTACTGTTTTGACTGAGAGGAATCCCCTCCTCTATCAGTTCCCTTATTGTTCAAAACGTGTAGATTGCAGAACTGCATCTCATTCTTTTGAATACAAATAAATTGCAAGCTAATGAATACCACTTGCAGTTGAACGAAGCCCAAACTCAGTTACTATATTTGGCAATTGACTGACTGACTTGACTATTTTAGGTCTTGTTCCATGTCGGATGCACAAAAGACCATGAAACTGTGTTGAATGGGATCGTCTTCCCCCTTGTGAAAGAAAAGTAGGACGTACGTAATCAAAGACACAACAGACAAAGATCTGTGTGTGAGTACTCGTTCTCCCCATCTATCTAATCACATGCATAATGCATCCATGCATACCACAGTGTGAACACAAATAAATGGTTGACTAAACTATTATCACCTGTATGAACTTATTGCTTTGCATTGGTGCACTCCTCTCCTAATACATCTTTTCCCGAGCAAAACTTTTGTCTCACTTGACTAAAGGAAGTTGCTCAGTCCTCCAACCAGCTGTAGGAATAAGACTGAACTAGTCACTATATAGATCGATCATCTTGTTCTATCAAGAGCTCAAGAACAAGAACCTTTTAGCAAAGTGATCATCATGAGTTTAGTCCTTCCCAATAGAACACAATTGGATCCATCCACACTATTTACGAACTAAACGTTCATATAAAAAACCGTATATGCAGTTGCCTTCATTTGAGAGATGAAGATGATCGTAATGACCGCACTAATAACAATAATAGCAATAAACTGTGCTTCATCATGTCTATTCCCGTTATGTGGTCCATCGTCATATTTGGGTCTGACAAAATTTTGCGCACATATCCTCAGCCTCGTTAATAATAGTTATGGCAAATTATTATGATCATTACCATGGAAATCCTGTTAAGCCCTGAGATTACAACAATCATCCTAGTCGTAGATCGTACGTGTTGGTAGCTAACAAACTAACTAACTAACTAAACTGCATAACAGACTTTAAGACTGCTCACTCATTCACTAACCGGTAGAAAATACACAATCATGTGGGATTTTGTTTTTGTGCAAAAAATTGTAGAAAAACTTGTGGTGGGATTATCTAAAAAGCTGTTCCTGTCTACAGGTAATGAATGATTGCCTACTTACTTACCACTTATAATGCTCCTACCAAAAGTACATTATCACTTTTAGAAACGTGGACCTGGTTACACACTTTACGAATCCTGCCTAATATGCTCCATGTCAACTTATTTGTGTGCAGGAGATGATCAGTGGATATGTACTCTATTCTCAAAACTCAAACGGACGTCGAATACACACAAATGCATGTCCCATAGCATTGCATTCCCTCCGTTTCAATTCTGCTCGGACTATAATTACGAGGAGACGGGCAGAATTGTCAGAGGAGGTGACCATACAAAATGTATACTTGTACTAGGACTCTGTAGAGCACGTGCAAAATGTTGCGATGTGTTTTTAGCATGACTCAGTCAGTAGCTAACTACACGACAACATGTTCTGTACAGTATCGAATCTCGGCTAACGCTGCTCCACTGATTTTGCTAGGTGTTAAGCTGTTATGGAAGGTATAGTTTTACGTTTTGGACCTATTGTTCTACCATTATTATGGACTCCTTACCGGTTTCACAAACCGGCTTATGCCTCTCAAAAAGTAAATCACAATATCATCCATCATGTTTTTATGCACCACAATTGTATAGTGTGGATATTTGTAGTTCACTTATGATTGTTTCTTTAATCAATCATAAACCAGTAGCGTTGCGAACGACTCGTGAGTGAAAAATCACACGGGAACAAAAAAAAGTAGAGAATAAATAATGACAACCAAGTTTACTGCTATGGATCATTAACATGTACGATGTAAGCATGGATTATTAGAATAAACAAAGGAAGGAATTCATTCCACTCAATACAACTACTGTGCAGATGAAACTTTGGAATCTCGGTGGTGTGATATTATATTGAAAAAAAGAGTAAGTAAGAACTGCTGCGATAGACATGATCAATGGAGAATGTAATGATGGGAATCTAGAGATGACAAAGTGTAGAGATACAAAAAAAATTGGAGAAAAAACTGAGGGTAGATTATAGATAGCTGCAATCGACGAAAGTTAGTCAGTTTAGTGGTAAGGTACACTCACTTTAGAATGCAGTGTTTGTTGATGCGTGACATTCGTTTCCTTTTTTGAGGCAAAAACTTTGAATGCAGATAATGCGAGCTGATTATTTACTCACAGCTCATAGGGGTTAAGTGGAAGATGGTGAGTACAACTGTGAAGGTAATAAAAAAATTGCCTTGCTTTGGTGCATACAGAGCAGAGTGGATGTAGCCAGTTAAAAGTTAACTAACTGCTTGCCAATTAATGAGATTCATGTAAGAGTTAGAATGGAGAGAAAAAATCACCGTTTGTTTCAAGCCAACACTCATAATTAATGAGTGTAAGAAGTAAATCATGAGGTTGAGCAAATAAGTTGGTGGTGGTGGCACAAGAACCGGTAAGTTTGTGTGGTAGTTAGTTAGTTACTTTTTTGACCAGTTAGGCTTTGTACTGTATACAGTCTGACTGGGCGATAACAATGATATTTCTCACAGACCGGTGTAACCCAAGTACATAAGTAAGTTGGTAATAGATCCCTACTGAACCGTACAACTCATTGAAATTATGAGAAAAACATGTGCAATAAATTAAAAGGTAGAGTTGTATGTTTTAAACACTACAACATTAGTGTGAACTAAATACTCACCAGGGAAAGGAAATAGAACACACAGACCGGTTTAAATGCACTCAATCCCCAACTGTACAGTACTTAATAAGCGTGGGAGAAACTCACACTGGCTAATTCTGTAGCTAACTCCAGGAGTTTATTAAGTTAACCAAGCACAATGAGATTTTCCCATGCCACAAGTCCTCTGGTCACATACAAAGTTGCATCAGGTTACACTGCACAGTTTAAACCTAACATTGTTTACTCACACAAATCATTGCACTGTGTAACCAGATTGACTGAAACTCATTGGCACTGGTTCATACACGGTCATTTACCAAATTCATACATATAATTACATGGATCCCGTCAGTCCAACACAAATTTTAGGCTTCTTTTTGAGTGTACGAATCACCAATTAAACTCAATACACAAATAAGGCTTATAGTTAGTTAGTCAATCACATGTAGTAAACAACAAGTGCAAATACTCCAAACTACAAGATTCTTCCAATTGAATCGCTTTTCCTTTCGCTTACTAGTTTGGACACTCTTCTAGCCAGTTCCTCACTTGTGTGTGTGTGTCAAGTGTTGGTCCACAAATAGCACAAGTATTAAAATTGGTTCTTGTGCTCAATGCAGCAGTTCCACTCACTAACTAACTGCACAATAAATAGCCCGAAATGAGACAATTCACTTCTGTTGTCCAACACTTTTTCTGCTCAGAGATTGCACAAAAGAATACTGCAATAAGTATAGAGCACGTTCATTCGCGAGATGATAAATTAACAAACTTACTTGCTGGATGCAATCAAACTAACTGACTGAGTGAATGTAATTTTCACAGAGAATTGCAGCCCTAAGGAAGGTGCTCGAAAAATCTCAAGTCATTCGTTCACACTACTATAGTTAGTTAGTGTGGATCATGCCGTTTTGTCGGATACGTTGCGTACGTTATATCTAAGATACACGACTTTAACAAACAAAACTCTCAACTCCTCTGCATGTACCCTTTCGACTTCATCCCCTATGGTTGCATGAGCTACAGACGGAGACAGAGAACGTGGCTAACTAACTAACTAAAAGAGTTTTGCTACCTTTTAGCTCTCTGACTATGGTTGGTACCAGAGACCACAACGTACTCACTCAATATGCCTGTTGTGTGTCCACAATACTAGTGGATGAAAACTCGATGTGAGCAGTTAGTACTGTACTGTAGTAACTAACTAACTAACCAACTAACTTCCATTATGCATTCACTGACTGACTGAGTTTGATGTTTACTATGGCCACGTTCTATTAGTTAGTTGGTCAGATAAATATGTAAAGGACTTCCTTTAGATTTCTAGAACCTTTGGGGTAGCAATCGGAAAGGAATTCGATCAGGAAAGATTCTTAGGGTATTATGAGCACGCAATTAACTTTACTGTAATATTTGCTTTTGGTTGGTTGTACAGCAAGAGCATAGGATAATGATAGTTAGATAGTTAGTGTGTCAGGCAAGGTTTGATGATATAAGCTTGTTCCAAGTGCAAATATTTTAGAAACTAACTAACTATTTAACTAGCTAAAAGGGGAAATGAGTTGGAAGAACTTGTGAGCCGAGTTGAATAAAATTCCACTTTTTATAATTTTTAAGGTATGAAATGAAACCTTTACAAGTTCAACTGTAAACACATGGTTCAGTACAGATACAGATAGTGGATCTTTTACTCACTTTTCCTGCTTTTATGCACACATTCAGTTATTTATTAGCTGTGATAAGGTCAAAAAAAAGTTTATTCCATAGTGTAACTAGCTAACTAGTTAGATTTCAAATTGTTGGTATTGTGATTGATTGGTAAAGAAAATCCACCTACACTCATGATCACGAATTGCGAGTATTGTATTCGCAAGTTAGAAAAATGTATGTAAGTTGAAGTGAGGAACCCAGTGTGACAGGTGGAAATATTAGATGCGGCATTTGCGTTAAGTAAAAAGTAGTTTTCAAAACATTTTCAATGATCATAATGAATGAGCAGAGTGAGGGCAGTGTGTTTATAATAATACCAGTTAGTTGAGGGGAATTCTTGATTGATTCCTTCACTTTGCACTTGATTTGAGTGCACGAATGTTTTGCATGACTAAAGGGCTGGCCAAAGAGTGAACGGTTTACAGTAAGTTGTATACTATGTAATTGGTACTACATAGTGCAATAATGACATGCATGTGTGCTTTTACCTACTTACTTTCTCATAATAAATTGTTTTTGGGTGTATAATTGTATGCTCACCTGTCTACAGTTTAGAGAGTGTGCGAAATGTGTGAAAAAGGTTGAAAACCCGAGCTATTGTCCATGTCAATATTTAGGATGAGAATGGCACTTATAAATGCACTTCGCGAAGGCGGTAGCGGTGGAACACGTGTGTGCAATATTCTGGTGGCATCAAAGGAAATGGAAATACTTTGTTCTCGTGGCCCAAATTGCCAACACCAAATCTAAAGGAATCCAATAGCATTTCACGTGAAAAAAAGGTAACTGCCATCCTTTAAGATGTACTGCAGATAATAACACCTCTACTCGTATTTCAAGCAATAAACACCTCTAGTTAGTAATTGCTGGGTTTCACTAACAAATTTCTGTATTTCTTTCAATTTCCAAAACGAACAACAACGTAAAAACTTGTCAATACTTGGACTAAGTAGGCAAAAAAACTCAAGTATGCTCTAAAAACAAATGAGAATACAGAGATGTAAAATATTTTCTTCGTGAGCTAACCATTCAAGTAATAATCCTTACAACAGTGAACCATGTCATGACATCAGGATTTGAGAGTAACTCACAGCCAGGGAAAAACATGGCAAAACAAAAATTAACCAGGTGATGGCCCCAATTTATGACACTTGTAAATTTGGCAATTAGACCAGCTGTTTTTAAAATTTGGTATGCTGATTTACAACTTGCAAGTTCAAAATGGGTTTTTTTGGTAAATAGTACACAGAAATCATGTTAAACCATTTATTATCATGGCGTCGATAGCTTCATAAGTTTTGACAGTTTGAATGTAACCATTTTTACTTGCAGCTCGTCCAAAAAAATTTTAAATTGCCATATTTGTAGTAAAAATAACCATAATAGCACCTCTAATAAGCATTTTTACACAATGAAGATTTTTTGAATACTTGACTATAACTGCACTGATTAGTGCACCTGTGGACTACACGAGAACTTCATCTAATCGGTCCAATCTTGACTGACAAGTAAACTTCATGAAAGTCTGCACTCGCTTATTATCCTGCATATTTAGTTAGCTCTAAAATCTTCCTCCAACGGTCATCCAATCTGATCTAACCACAGTACTTGTGCATCTTTCTCTCCACAGAAAAAAACAGATGGCAATTTGCCCCAAGAGGAAGATAACTAGTCAGTCAGTGCTCTGAACACTCCTTCCAACTACTGAACCTCATATGAATTATGAAACTTTGGTTGAATCGGTTGAATCCAACTAACTCGCTAATCTCCCACCAACCAATTATAAAGGGTTATGCATACAGTCATGCTTAAACCAAGCTGAGAGCGTAAATGAAGCGTTAATGCTGAAAGTTTCAGTATTGATGTGAATTTATAAGCATTTAGCATTGAGTATTTTGCTTCGCAGCTCGGCTTTCAGCTGTACACTTCGGGCGCCTCAACTAACCATAGTCACAGAATACTTTTGGTATATACGGTTGTTAGCTCTTGAAAGACCACTTCGGCCTCGAGTGCAGTTCCTGCATCCTTCAATTAGGGAATCATGTATCCATTATCAATATCGTGTGAGAGACGGCATCCATATTGACAACCGTGATCCACTGCTGTGAGTGAGGGAGCCTGGCAGTCCATTTCTCTTGTGAATAGAAATGTAAGAAAAAATCTCCACGTTCTGTCTACTCATAGAGCCAATACAGTTTTTTTCTTCAAAATTTCCTTTCTCTATTCCTAGGAACTAATTATTTTCTTTTCATACAAATATAATGGTCCTCACATGCATGCATTCTCATTCACTGTGAGTTAGTTGTTCCTAACTAACTAACTAACTAGCTTGAGGACTCTTATTCTTCGGTGTGGCTTGCCTATATATGAGGCTTTCGTTGGGTAACTTGTGTGCCTTGTGAGACCACTGACGCTGACAGGAAGACAGGAACTGGCTGTCAAGATAAATTGTTGTTACAATCGGCCTACACGATAGAACCTGAACAAGTTGCGGTGTGAATAAAAAGAGGAACACTACTATCTAACTAACTAACTAACTAATCTTATAGTGAATTTACAACATATACCGTGGTGGCCACTGTATTCTTAATGGACTTGATAATAATAAGTAGTCTGTTTGGCTACTGTTATTGCAATGGAGCAGAAAGGCAATTAAACTATGGGTTTTCAGGGACGAGGCTGTTCACCTCAACTAACTAACTATCTACACACAGGCGAAATGCAATTTCAAATCATTCAAATGAACCAATCAAGGTGGAGCGTTTCAGAAACTGACTGAGTTAGTTAGTTAGTTCGTTAGTTTCGTCCAACTCATGTCAGCATGTCACCACAGACGAATACAAAAAGCCATCATAAATTAGCTGAATGTCAACCGTATGATGAGGAAAAACTGTGTTTATATCTTGCATGCCACACACCACTTTCTAAGAAGGAACACACAAACAATGGAACAAAAAATTCGAGCAAGATCAAGTGCGCCGGCCTTTGACTGTTGCACATCCATTTTCAGACAGAACAGATTGAAACTAAATATCAAATTGTTTTAGAACACGAGATTGAGGGAATTGTTATTATATTGTTTGGAGTAAATTGTATCAGCTACAACATTGTACCGTAAGCTGCTTGTAAGAGTATTTAAGTACAGAGTTGGAATGTTAATCATGATGATGATGGGGGGATGGTGTGAGTGAATCTTATGAAGCCACGAAGAAGCCTGTGGACATATTGCAATAATCTGTTGAGTTAGTTAGTTAGTTTTGTTGGCCTAGAAAATGCGATAAAATAATAATAATAACAACAACAGTGGAACAACAGCAAGTTCACTTTCTTAAGTATTCCAATCTGACTGAGTGAGACACAAAATTGGATTGGAAACTTACATGTTAGTTAGTACATGGTAAGAAAACTTTTTAATCTTTGAATGAGAATATTCCACTCAATTATCCTAACTATACCAACCTAAGCGGATTAAATCTGCGAGATGTGAGAGTGAACATGATGGGATTCCTAGAAGGTAATTAGTGCTGTTATTTTATTATTATTGCTGCGGCTAGTCGGTGAAGCTTAAATTTTTTGCAGATTTGTACCGGCTTTGGGTACGGAAACGGTACAGTCAATTCCTGTATATCTAATATAGTCATCGTTCTGTTAAGTATGTAAGAAAGGTACTTAAAAATGTGTGCTCAGGTGTAGTTTTATAACCAAACCAGGATGCCCAAAAGAGTGAGATAAACGGAAATGATTTTTCTGTTGTGTGTACAAATTATTATTGTGCCACGTGATACAAGAATGCACTTACTTTACTCCTGTAGATACAAGTTCGTCCACCGGAACATTCTTGGTATGTATCATCCTCATGAACTTGTCCGTTCTTTTCAATCACCCATTGTTGAGAACGTAATGTGGAACAATCATCGTTGACGCTTCCTACTGGTGCTACCGGCTCATCTTTTTCTCTCGGTAACTCTCCTCCTATTCTCCTGTCTCCATATTGTAGCCAAGCGGACTGAAAAAAATGAACATAGCACGTATTCATACGATGTGAATGGTCATCTTTTTTTGCCAATCTATTTTAAGCGTCATGATTTTCTAATTTCTATTACTTTTTTCCTCACACAGATGCATTAAATTAACTGCCAAGTACTTTCACGTGCACAGCTTATCGGTTTGTCCACCACGTTCGCCTTCAGTGAGAACGGTACGTACAACATGTTAATGTTAGTATGCAAAAAAAGTGTGCTACAAGGAAAGTCTTGACAAAAATTTAATTAAAATTTCCTTCACAAATTATTAGCTCTGCGTTTGTGATTAAGAAAATATGACTGCACGAACCTCCACCTTTTTTCGTATCAATTGTTGTACCGCTTAAGTTGTCTGTATGGAGTGCGTATTGTTGATAAGCATTTAGCATATTGTAGACTTATTTACAAAAGGAGTTCAAAGTGCGAACAGGATGAAAATAACGCACCTCATGTAAAACTCAGTCAGTCAGTCAGTTACCGCTGAGTATTGTAAATAAATCTTGCATATTATCATTGCAAGCTAATCAAGCTAAGTATACTAATCTTCCACATATTTTGTTGAAAACGAAAAGCTCCAAAAGTTGTATGAAATATTAGGAAAACTAAATATTCAACTTGTTTTTACCAATACATCTTTAACATGACTGATCACAATCACTACTTTTAACGATTCAAGATAGTTTCTTGCAAGAGTGTTTGACAGATTACCATAGCAGACAGCACAGATAGAAATTCACTGTTTATATACCCCCGTTCGTTGATGTTAAACCTATTGCTTTTCAATAACAACAGATACCAGCTAACTGGCCAGTTTAAATGTGTTTTATGAAACTAATGAATGATGATTCACCACATGATTAGTAAAGTAGCACTAGCTTTCATTGTTTGTCCTTTTCGGATGAAAGTGAATTTAAACTGTAACATTGGAAGCTTATTGCAAAGTAAAGTAGTACACGTACTGAACTGAAGAAAAATATGCTGCTATAATTTTTCCTTTAGGAATCCTCACGTACATAACACCACCTAACTAACTTTCATTTCTCAATTAGCGAGCATTTGTCACCACGTTGTAATTATCACATCCATTACTGATGACTTTATAAGGTATTTCAGGTGTGAAAAACAAAACCACAATGCTCAAATATTGTCAATAGCTATATCACTCAATAATCATGTACCTGCGATTCATCAAGACGCTCACTATTCAGACGTTCACGATTTCCTGTCAGCCACAATCTCGTCATTAGCTCCCTATTCTCGTTTTCAAGGGCAAGAAAAGCTGTCCGGAAGTTGGTTGTTAGCTGAAATTTCTGCAACCTGAGCGCTTGCTGTAGTTCCCTCTGCATTCTATAAAACGTACCAATTAAATCAGCGCTTGCATAGTCAAGGGTATAATTGGGTGTCCTAATTACCCACTGCAAAATAATTTCTCACAGTACATTTGTTAACCAAGTCGACTTGGTTAACGATCGGTTCCCGTGCGGTAAATTAAATGTTGCTTCGATTTTGTGCCCATATGAGTTTTATTATCATGTTATATCTGTTATTAATATTATTAGCAGTTATTGTTGAGATTGTTGACAAAGCTGCATGAGAAGTAAAAGAGAAAATCATATTCCGCCATTTCCGCGACCACTACTAACTAAAGTTAGCTAACTAACTAACTATGCGAGTGGTTATTATTTTGGGTAAAGAGCATAGCATTAGTAATGACAACAAAAGCATACAAGTCTCCATATTAAACAGGAGATATGGGAAAAAGGAGAAACTTGCTCGCCATTTAAATTTATATGAAAATCCCATCAGTTGGATTACACAGTTGAGATTTATGTGTGGGTTGTCCATTGTGATTGTAATAAGAATGAACGAGTGAGTGGTAACACAGATTATGTTTGTCCTGTGTACTACAGGCCTCAAGAGTGAGTCCATACTTGTTGTTTATAAATCATTAGGCTATGCAATCGCATAACTCTTATAGTCGGTTTGGGGAGAATTACATATATTTTCATTCATAATTGTATACCATATTGAGAAGTACTAGAAACGGCACCTTTCATTCATGGAAGGAAGCATGTGTTGTTCCTGTCTGTTGCGTATCCATCTACGCGACACAAATGTAAGTTTGAGGCTACAGGTGAACAGTTAGTTTGACATACGGCCTTTCATACAAGTGCACTATACTTTGTTTATTTATTTATCTATTCTATAGTTCATACTCGAAAGAGAGAGTGATGAAGAAAATATGGAGGACTGGTTTAATTAACAAAATGACAAAGTGACATATATCAAACTAAAATCAAACAAGCCAACAGTATTTTCTACTCATTAGGTCAATACACTGAAACGCACAGTGCATTATTAATCTATTAAGCAATGTCTAGCTTTACTAACTAATTGGCTAGCTAAACTAAATAGTATCTTTGGTAACACAGAAACTCACTTTATTCGTAGAAGGTTCACAGACATTTGCAGTTTTGTGTTGTTGTTATCTGTCTTGGTTTTCGTAGTCTTTGTGGTCAACTGAGTGCTTGATGAGGGGATGGAGCCTGAATCATTTTGACAACAATGATCCATGCCATGCCCTCCAAGTTTCATGCTCCTACATTTCTGTATCCTTTTTTCCACACATTGCCTGGCTAACTGTAGTCCATGAATTCTCTCGTCCAAGTATTCCCGTCGCATACGGTCCAATACTGCTTTTTTCTCATCCATCTTTGTGTTCACCATATAGGAGTCTTACCGTCATCTCTCTTAAGCATCACATTCCCACAACAATGGGATATTGATATTACATTACATGTGTTTGCCCCAGAAACTTATGATTTGAGTATAGCATCATCATCATGTAGTAATTGGTTCTCATATGCCGGTGGTTGCCAAAGCGAACACGTTGTCAAGTCATTCCTCATCCACAACTCGACCTCCAAACACGTACCCTGACAAAATGATGATAATAATAATAATTAATTAATTCGTGATGGCACAATAATTTAGCAACGCTTTTGCATGAGAAAAGAAACTCTGAAGAAACAATTGTATGTAGATCCATGTTTTCTGGGCTCCTACAGTGTGATATCACAAACTAACACGAGTTCCTACAAGTTTTGCGAACTAGCATTACACTCTATTTAAAAAGGGTGAAATGAATGCAAATCAGATATTTAGCACATCTTTGTATGAAATACATGTTTATGAAATGATATTATCACAAATGGAGTTCAAGTTTAGCATTACGATTTCTTCTGCATTGCCTGTTTGTGTTTGAATTGTATCAATTGACGACATGCTGACTTATTACAACCACGATAAAAATTAGTGCACAAAAAATGCTTTCAGGTTCGCTGTAGTGCAACATTTGCCGTGGAAATGGCAATATAAATTTACTGTGAGTGGAGAATAATCGGCATTCAAAAATGTAGAATGCTGATGGCAACCGCTGTGAACTGAAATTTGTATTTGCAGTGACAAGATATTTGTTGAACACTTTGCTTTCGTTGCCCAACTTTACGTCCCTTTGTATTCCATGTTCGTGGTCTGTTTCCATATAAGAATGATGCGTGTACAATAAAATGAATGAAAGTATTTTATGAATTGTTTAACTCTCGTTTCCTTTGAAACAATCCTCATATTAGGGGTGAAAAGCTCAATGGGCGAACCATTGCTAATTTTCGCGGAAAGTGAATCTGACGCTCTAGAGTGCTTTGAACGTTGAATCTATGTACTGCGTGTGTACACATGTTATTTTGACGACTAGGGCTTATTAGCAAACTGCTAAACGCCCTGCAAAATCCAACAACCAGTGGTTTCACGACAATCATCTAAATCCACATTCAACAGTAACCAAATAGAGTTAGTTAGTCAAATTGTTAAGAGCTTATGACTGAAGCTCATCTTACCTTCAGTCACTTGCGATTTTTACTAGGCAGTCTAGAAACCCAATAACCGGTGGGTAGGTAAATTCGTTCGTCCAAGGTAAACTAATTTTCGTTCGTTGTGTTTTCGTTTAACCACTTGATAAACTAAAATGTTAAAATACATCAAGTTACCAACTGTGGACCAAACTATGCAAGAAAAACCTTTAAACTATATCCCCAAACAAAGCAATGCGTAAAGAATTTATTTCGTTGCTCTCCCTTGCAATTTGCAAAGGGAACTAACTGATACAAGCGTGTTCCTATAAATGTACGACCCGGAAAGAACCAGCAGCATTCGGCCGTGCTGCTAACAAGATTGGCGCTGGATAGCTTTGCCGTATGTTGTTGTCGTTAAAATCAAGCAAGTGAGATATGAAATGGAAATTAAGGCGCAGAGTGAGCTCCATAAGAATTTCTCACAGTGCATTAGGAGAGTTGCCAATCTAGCGGTTTCTAATTTTAACCTTTGATTCATTCAAATGTAAGAATCAAGTGCGTATTCTCTTTTGTGTGAGTTTCTAACTAACTAACTATAGTTGTTGTATACAAATGCATCTACTCACGTGTCTTTGTTTGCCTATGAGGGCAGTGAGCTAAATCGTTATCTCAATGGCTGGTTGAAATCATTTAATGATTTTTATCACACCGCTGGTCCTACATGACTCGACTCCAATATAATAAAGTGTCAGCTTGTGTCATGTACAATGATCTTGATGAAAATACATTAGATCCTTGTTGCGTTTCATGTACAAGGCAGATTTTTTCTTGTCATCGCTTCGTGCTTTTAGGAGTTTGTTAGTTTGTCGCCCAATTACTATTTATAAAAAATGCAGTAGTACTCACTTATAGTGACATCAAAAAAATTAGTAAATAAGTAATGTGGCGTCATGCATACTCACCGACCACAATCATTCACTTCACTATGTGTGCTTGTGTGTTTTGTTGGCTATTGATTGTAATTGTAAGTCAAGAGTTCAAAATTGTACTGTATTCTCTCTCTCTGTGGTTGTGGATTAAGTGGTTGTGTGTACAGTAATATAAAGGTTTAAAACACACTTTATAAAGGTCTTGTGTACCGTGGGAATTTTTCTGTTTCGATTGTAAAATGTGCCCTGTGTATATTAAATGGTTTTAGGTACACGCTCTATTAATTTCCGCTGGTTAGTTTAGTTGGGAATCCCAACGTACTGCAATATTGCAATCCCAACTTGGGATTGCAATATTGCAGTACGTTACAGGGGAAAATGATTGTCATTCTGAAGCATGCAAAACATTGCATGTTTGCAGGAATTTTACATGTAGGATGTATTATATTTTTCTTGTCGTGAGTTGTGAAAAAATTACATGCTAGAAATAATTACACTTTTTATTAATTCCTTTAGACAGTCCAGCTAATCATATAGACCCCAATGGGGTTTTTTGTACACTGATTTGATGGCTCCTTGTCTTCAATTGAATAAATAATGAAGGAAACATTGTCTATTTGTTTTTAGTGAAATATGCGCTGCAGAAATACATGAAAACGTGCAACTGGTTTACTCATAAATCATTGAATGTGACTTGATTAGTGTAAAATCATCAATCTGTGCATTTAATTGCAAATTTACTTTCATTTTCTCGAAACATTTGTGAATCACTTCATTGATAATTGTCAAACATAATATCAATCTTGTCTTAAATGTTTAGAGTTTTATGCAACAGTAATGCTTGCGTCATTTTAATTTTCAGTCGTTGTGAAAACCATTATTTTGGGCTCGATTTGCCGTACATTCTACAATCACTACTCCATATACCTTGTAAAAACCATGCACCATCTACAAAAAGTTGCTACTATCCTTGCCAAATGTCCGCGTAGATGGTGCTGTACGGATTCTACCACTGATACGTTAGACATGCATGCATGTTGCAAGCTATTTGTCAAGTTATGGTATGTTTTAAGAATTCAGGACGTGGCAATATTTATTGTCATTCGCATAAACTCATTTCAGTCTTTGTTTTCTCATCCGGTATTTAAATTCCACCTATCTACACGCATTGTCACATATTACGACGACCAAGTGCAATAATGAAGCTAGAAATCATTACAACTGGTCTGCTATTTAATTCGTTAATTACCAGAATTCCATTCAAAACATGTTCACAAAAAAAAACATATTTTTTCAAATAGAAGCTTTTCTTATCAACCGGATATCAACAAGTTATGTATACATGTAAAGTACACGATTGGTTTTATCCTCATTTTCCTCATGCTGCGTTTACATCGAGAATTATATGGCTGCTGTGGACTAAATGACAAATGTACTGAATAAACAGGTAGCAATAGAGCACGTACAAGAATTTCTATCAAGTGTGTGTGTACATTGATGTTCCCAAGTACAAGAAGAAATTCCTGATGACATGCTTTTTATTACTATATGAGTACGGAAAACAAACCAACTAACCCTTTGGTTTGTTTATTCATTCACATCACTCACGAACAAGCAAGTATGTTTCCAACATTTTATTTATTAATATTCCAGCATGATGAATAAATCAAATATGATTATCACAGTACAGTATAAGTTACCGTGAGCTAAGGATACAAGTCATATTTCTAACAAGTAGCAAATGAGTACATTATAATGAGTGAAGCATGTAACGTTTTTTTCATGTGTGGTTTCATAATTTATTCTGATAGAAATCAACTCATTAGTTACTACAAATCTAATAGAGTGACGCTCTCTGCCTACAGAATGCTAGAGTTGCGAGAAACTTACGAGCATATTACATTTTGGCAAGGATGGTTCTGTTTACACATGTTTTTAGACCTTATCAATTTATTGAGACAAGTAAAAGGCTCTGAACAGCCAGTAAACAATGGGAATTAATTCTCTCAATTTAATTCTTGTGTGATAAAATGAAGAACATTTTTTGTGATAGCATCATATCCCTATTTCGAGTCTCCCAATCTACAGCTCAAACTGGGAGTTTTAGTTTTACCTTGTTTGGGTAGATGGAGCAGTCCTAGTTCTTTGGATTGTAGTAATTGTGTTAGTGTTTGGGTTTTCCATATAATGGGACAGAAAACAATGGTTCATCTTTGTTAGTTTTAGCAACATGGTGTGAAAATAGTTCAGCGAGGAAACGTTTCAAGTAATACAATCTGGAACAATGGAACAAAAGTTTTTAGGAAACATATAAGTGCGTAAGTAAAAAATCGTGAGTAAAATTCTTTGAATAGTTGTTTTATTCTTATTCTTTGTGTTATGTTACACAAACATAAATTGTTGAAGGTTTTTGTATTTTAAGAGTTTGTTTTTATGCATATAAGTGTATGCTAATACCCTTGAAATGACGAGCAGATAGTACAATGTATTTTATGCTTTTTACTTTTCCTTGCTCAAGATATCAGTAATTGTAAAAGGTGTGTGAGCAGATTTTAAGGAGAGAAAGACGAACTGTGCAACGAACTGTGATAAGCACACTACTGGAATTCTTTGTTTAATTTTCTGGTCCCACAGGTTAGCTACAGAAGGCTGTAGGAAATGTTTCTAGAGTTCATTTGAGATCGCGTGTTTTAAAGAGGGTTTTGCTCTTAATGAGTGGACTTAATAGCATGCATGGTTATTTGGTTATTGAAAATGTAAATGCTGCCGAAAACTCATCTCCTTCTCATTAAGTTTTTAATTGAGCAAAACTTATATTTGCATTTAGATTGAGATGTCTTTGTATTTGTCTTGTTGAGCCTGTGTAATTAAATTCGCTATGCTAAATACATATTTTGCATATGATTTACCATATTCAGTGTCGGCAAGCTAGAATATGCATACGCAGTTTCAACTGAAAGTCATCAGATGAGATTGTAGTTTTGTACAGACAAGCAATAACAATAAATGCATCCAATAATTGGGAAAAAAGAAAGTGTCGTAAAGACAAACAAGTTCTTTGAATCATTGTAGAACAAAACCGCATAATTAAGCAAGCATTGAAATCGGTCTCAAGCAATAGATTATTTAAATTGGTTTAAGGTCAGTACAGACTTGCAGACCGACAGAACCTTTGTAAAACGATAGATGGAAATATGATGTGATCTTATTCTGCAACCAAATTGAACGATAATTTATTCAGAAATTCCATCATTTATTAGCCGATGACAGTTAACTGACATTGATATACATGTGCACAACATGTCCATTGGTCTATGCTAATAATAGTGTATATACAGTGAAGCTATATAATAGTGTATAGTGTCTCAAATATATTGAACAGTTTTGAATGTCAAACTATTCTGACGTAAATGTATCTTTCATGTTTCTTATAGATGTATCATTTGAGCAGCCTAAATTAGGCGTAGTGAAGGGCATATTTTGACGCAAGTTTCTACACTAACTAACTAAGCGCATTCATGTTTTTACATTTTTATACTTTCAATGACATTCTCTTAATGATCCCAAACATAAGGAGTTTTTACTAGACAAAAATAATTCAGCATTCAAAGATGTTAAACAGATTAAAAGTATACTTTGTAAAAGTTACCGTGGAAAAAAATGTGCCATTTTACACACATGTAGACTGCAAAAATTATGGACGTAGGATTGCGCTACTTTCTAAGCCGCGTCATGCTTTAAAAGCATTGCCATGCTACAGTTCGCTAATGAGATTATAGGCCAAGTAGATGATGACACTTGAGTAGAGTAAGTTTTGCCACTGAGTGATACTTATGAAAATGATATACAATGACAAGATTTGTCTCATGTTCTAATAAGTGGTTTGATGTGTACCAAATCATGTCATTACACATTAGGTACGCGAGCTTATACGTCGGAAAGATATTGAAATCTAACAGCGCATTACATGTATACACGAAGGCATGAAAACGAGCAACTGAGCAATGTATAGTAACCGTCAAACATGTATTGCATACTTTTACACAAATAATAGGATAATGAAATTGAAACCTACTTACGGGCTACCTACCAGTATGGTGCGGCCGTTATGGTGTGGCCATTATGGTGCGGCCACTATGGTGTGTACAATTCGGTGTGGAGATTCTATGGTGCTGGTTTTTTATGGCGCGCGACAATATGGTGCAATGGCGCGAAGAATTTTTTTGCTCTTTGTAATTTTTGGTGGCCCATATAAGGGCCGTTTTTTAAATTGAGTGTTACTAATGCTACAAATTACTTTATCTATACAAAATCAATGTTGGAAACTATTCCTTTCACATAGTCAATGACAGGCAACATGAAC
>Ga0210040_10001008_pt1 | contig 44523 bp, 26 predicted proteins | sample CryGeyCG12114_NA_FD_185462 | JGI IMG/M metagenome (GOLD analysis project Ga0210040, IMG submission 185462) | Groundwater microbial communities from aquifer - Crystal Geyser CG19_WC_8/21/14_NA (SPAdes) (version 2) | ecosystem: Environmental > Aquatic > Deep subsurface > Groundwater | place: USA...
TATGCACCTGAATAGTTTTTGACTAATTTACCTAGCTAGCCGCTCCCGCCATTCTATGATTGACCGTTATACTATTGTTTTTTAACCTAAAGTTTTCTGATGTGCTTTGTTTGTGCTATTTTTACTTTCTACTGTATTTATGAATGCATTAATTATAAACAAAGCCCAAATGTTATTTGACTTATTCTAATCCTAATTTACATGCAAGCTTAACTAGTTATTGCTACTACATGTTGTGTGTTGCTTTTTTTTACACAAAAATTCGTACTCCCTAGAATTTATAAAAGCTGTAAAGTAAGCCGCGCACGAGTGTCATTGCGTTATTTGTCATTTTGCTATTATAGAGTTTACTTGTCTGGTCATTGTCCAATTTTGTCTATTGATTTAAACTAGCGTTTGTTTTGTAACTAATCAAGCGTCTTATTTTACCCCACATCTACTGATCTACTAACTAACTACAATTTTGCATTTGGCATTTTTCATCTCCTAACATCTACGGCACACACGCACGAACACAATTGAAAGATTAAATTATGTAGTAGAGGAAAGTGAAGATTTTTTTTCCTTTGTGAGTAGGAGTTGGGAATATTATGCCAAAGTTGGCGAACACTAAGTAAGCCTCGAACAATCGGAATGTTTCAGTTAAAGGTGGTTGCAAATATGAAACAACGGTTGGAAATGAGAAATCATGGGGAAGCCTGAAGGCACTTGGTAAAGTGTGCTTGTGAATATTTATGTGTTCTCATGCACCATTATAGCACGTTCAAGGGATACATGTTGAAAAATGAAGTTGGTTGTGTACCAGAGCTCATCTCCGTAAGTGAATTTTGTTAGTCAAAGCTCTGGGAGAAAGTTGTAGGCAGAATACACATGATGATTTCCCTTTTGGTTTATTTGAGCTATAAAATTATTTCAAAGTGATTGAAACATACCGACAGAGCACACCAAGGCAAGTAAGTGAATACATGCTTTCTTGTGTTGACATATTTGCTTGTTTGTTCTCTCGAGTATTATTGTTTTTTTGTAAAAATATTTTTATTTGGTTTCGACTCTTGCATGTTTTTAATAGATATTAGCTTGTTGTAGCAACAATACTACATTTCTTGATTAAGACAAACCTGGCTGACTATAGTGTGCAATCATGGTAGCTGGCGAGGACAAAAGAGGTTTTTAATTTCATCAGAATTATTGATTTTTGGGACACTGACTGAATATTATCGTTTCATTTAATCACACTGGAAAACATACCCTGAGGTGTTGACTTTGTCAACAACAAGCAACATCATCATGTGATGTAATTTCAATAGAGCTAAAGCATATCTTAGTCTGGCTATGCTATGTGTTGAGTAGTCACTATGAACCTGTGGTGTTTCTTTGGTTCCAGTTAAAGTGAATGTTCCTACATTTAAAATGTCATTGCCTCCAGGGCTGGCATGTGACTGTCTGACAGTGCAAGTTGTAGTTATGAGATGAGCAAACTCACGTCTCAATTCAAGATGTAGATTTGATGCACACTCTCTTCAACTATGGTCATGTATTTTTTTGACCTGATAATTTAACAATAGTAAGCACTTGTGCAGACACACAACAGCGACATTATAAAGGGAATGTTTTCCTTTCACATTGAATATGCGCATTTAAATGCGTATTAATTTAGCTCGTTCCAGTTTTGTTGTCCAAAGGAAATTGCATAGTTTCGTTCACAAAATGTATGAACAATGGGAGGAGCCCGAGCCCGTGAATTGACTAGATTCTACGTGTGATTAATATTACTTATGTAAATCCTGAAACTCTGAAATATGGACTTAATAACTCAGGCAACAAGATTAGAAATCCCGAGAGAAGTATTTAGCCAACGGATGCAGATAGTGAAATAAATTCATGTCATCAATCTGGTTGTCAAAAACATTCGCCGTATTTCCCAATTTGAAAATACACGCTGATGATTTATGATTATAATGATGTTCATTGAGCGAGCAACTAACTTACATAATGTGTGTATGTGCTTATTCCAGCTGTGCATGCGGGATCCGAGATGTAAAAAGTTGCAGCTCACTGACTTGCTAGTATCACCTGTACAGCACATCATGAAAGTGCCACTCATCCTCAAAGATATTCAAAGTAGGACAGATGAGCCACAAGAAAAAGAGTTGATTGTTCAAATACTGGAGATTCAAGAGAACTCTATTCGTAAGCTTTCTCATTTATTTACTTACACTAATGATCTTTCAGTCTTCGTCCTCCCGTTTCAACCATAGTATGTATGGATGCAGTTAGTTTGGTTAGACTGTATGCCGTGAAGTGAGTACTTGAAATATTACACCTGCTTGGGATGCCATAGGATGGAAACTTAAAAACAAACAAACTAACTAACTAGGATGTTGAAAGTAATGAGGCTTTTATTTTTTAACGTAATTTTCAAAATTATTAGTCTAGTGCTCACAAGAAAAAACATTCCATTACTGCTCACGCATTTTATGCCTCCTACTTGTATACAGTAAGTATATCACATACAATGGGATCAAAGTATTTTTCCTGTTCATGTTTTCCTGTACATGAAGCCTTTCGTTTAGGTGGATTGCTAACTCTATGTAATTTAGCATGTTACCTGAATCGAATGTAACCTCTGAAAGGAAAGCACTGGTTTTATCTGCTTCCTTGTGTTTTACAAACATGTCAGTCACATAATCATATTCCGTAGTTAGTTAGTTATAATGCTCATTTTCTATACTACGCATCATCCTGGATGATCTGATCATTAGCTGGAGAAAAGAAGTACCTTATATTATACTTAACGGGAGCTCATGTAGTACACGAGCATGTAAACAACACAATTACGTTGGTATTATAATTTTTAAGGAATTGCATAGCGACAGATCTCCTGCTACGGAAAATTTATGGCTGTAAAATGTCTTTGAAGTATGCGACTAACAAAACATTGTAGACAGTCAGTCAGTAGTCAAAGTGGATTCAGATTTGTTAGACGCACAAAAACAGCATGTAGTTAATAAACGTACTGGAATGATTCAACAGGTGAGCTGGACGACAAAATGCGATGGTTGAAAAACTTTGAGCGCTTGTTGGAAATCCAAAGGAACATTGTTTGGCCATCTATCCTGGAAATGGAACCTAAGGTGAGTCTTTCATCCAATAAATTACACCATGGTTCGTTTAGCATGCCATTAAAATAGATTCAAGTTGAACTGTTGAATGGGAACCTCCCAGTTCGCCTTCCTTTTATCTCACTCATTCAAACTAATAGATTATTCAACTCTTCCGGAATTTGAATGCGGTAATTACCAGTCTGCTAACAAATTCATGAGCAATTTGAATTTTATGGGCTGATGGACCCGTGTGGAAATCCTTTTCGATTCCTGTAGCATAAATTCACTATTGTGTAGTTTTCAAGTCAAGTCTGTTTTCCCCTGTATAAATTAACACCAATGACAAAATCAAATATGTACTATTATTTACTATCTATTATTTATGAATGATTGTAACTAACTAACTAACCTATTAACCATTCTGTTTCCCTATAGACTTGGGTACCTGAGTTTTTGCGTGTCGCACTTTCCCGTCAACCGTGCGACTCGTTAGTGGTTTCACCACGTAGACAAATAATACACGAGGGGCTCCTACAACTTTGGGATACAGGGAAGCCCAGTGAGACGTACGTGATTCTATTCGATGACATGCTTCTCATCACACGTCGTAAAAAAGGATTGAGCAAAAAGGTTCGTTTTTTTTTAGTTCGCTCGTCCTGCTCATCTAAATATAAATATTGAAGGCGTAATTTGCGTACTGACAATCCTACTCATAAGGTTTAAAGTTTGTGTTGCCAATTTTTGTACTTAGTAGGGGTACACCCGATGCCATGTACTGTCTTAGATTTCGACGCTGTAATCGGGTGTACCCATGTTGTGTAAAAATGAGAGCATTCAAGCAATGCTTGAAATCTAAATTATTTCCTTGTTAATTTTGTGTGTAACAAGTTATTTACTCCATGTATTTCATCATTGTCTAACAATGATGTGCTGTATGGTGGGGTTGTTCATTGAAATGTAGCGCGAACCAATCTTGAGAAATTCAAAGTGAAACCCCAAATAATATTAGATCCCCATACAGCCGCTCACTCTCACAGCATCAAAATGTGTATTTTTTACATGCATTTAAATAGCCGTGTCCCCAAAATCGAAAATGATTCTCGATTTCCAAAATTTGGGTCGTCCATCGTGACATTATGTAAACTTAAACATTGAGAGCTGATATTTTCAAGGATTGTTGTAGGCACTTCAAATGTTAAAAAAACGATTTCTCATATCAAAACTCCAACACCTACCTACAACACCTCATTGTAGGCTGTACAACGAACCTGTCCTTTTGTTTTCGAATGTATATGACCTATTTTTGTGGGTCATTTTGTTTACAGAAATCGTCACTGACAGAGAACTGGCAGAGTGCATGTGGGAAAAGTGGAAGTGCTGGGGGGAACACTTCAGAGACGAATCACAGGTACATTGTGTACCGGCAACCCATCAGCCTGGATCGGTTCTTCATTCATGACATTGGAGAAGGGGAGAACGCGTCCGCCAAACTAGATTATGCCTTCGTGCTTGTCTCATTGAATCGATTCCAGCAGATCATTGCAGTTCATACGTTCCAAGCGCCGGCAGAACAAGTGAAAGTAAGTCCTTTTTGCCTAGTTGCTTGCTTCGGAAACCTTTTTCCTATTATTTCCCTGTCCTCACTCCCATTTTTTCCCTTCCCATTATTATCATTGTCTTTGTATTTCCCGTCTACCAGCACTCAGGTTGAGTATAGTCCTCCTCCCTGTGAGGCAATTATTGTGGAGCAGTAGACATCCTTTCTAGAGTGCACATTTATATTTTATGGACCAAATCACGTGGTAAATAAGAAGGTAACGAAATTTGCAAAAATGGCTTACATATATTACCAGGACCTTTTTGTGCTCTGCAGTGGAGAAAGAAAAGGTGGTGCACATAATTTGATTCCTTTTTACACATCAAGCTTTTTTGTGTTCCCCCCGCCTCTTGATGAACATTTGTGACCTAAATATGAAATGTTCCACACCCTTGTAGTAGTGTAGTCTTCAAGTGGCACTACATTTACATCGGCACGTTGGAGTAGGAAGGTAGGTAGGTGAAAATCATGGATTCATAAGTAGACATAAAATAGACTTTTAGTGCGTGCTAAGGAAAATATGAATTTTAACCGAATGCGCATTATGGCCAATGGTTCCATGTGTAGTAAATATGCCTGGTTCAGTTGAAGATAACTTTATAGGCGCGTTTCCACTTGAGAATGGCTGCTATAAAAGTGATCTGATTCGAGCTGTCTATTCTCTTGCAACTATGTTTTATACTCAAGGACTTGTCTAATGGGTTTTTATTTTTCCTCCACTACTACACGTGTCTGTCGATCCAATCTGCAATGCTTGTACGAGTGTTCTTCTCATAACCATCATAACTGTATTGATTTAGGAGCCATCATTACCAACTAAACTACCTTGTGGTCCGTTTCATGTAACTATATGGGCAGTAATATATATTGTACCCACAGAAAGGAATCAAGTAAGGACTCTGACAGACGTTTATTCCGTTTTTGAATTTTCCTAATATATTACTTTTACAGCTTGTACAGCTTGGGTCTATTTTGAGTTGGGTATCATTTGTTTTCATGGCTGAAACGAATTATAATGAATATTGTGTAGTATGTACAATGACAGTTCTTGTAAGTTTATATTTAATTTGATTACTTGTAGATCAACATGACCCAAAAAGTCTGCACATTTTACATTTTTTTAGACAACTGCCTGGAAAAAGTCGTTGGCTTAGGTACTTAGGAATGCAAATAACGTTATTCAGGTAGGTATAAGTTCACTTGAGACAGGCTCTGTTACCCAGCTTAAAAAGTCAAATAGAGTTCGCAATGCTTTATTTGTGTGGAGTGATGCGAGCACTTAACGTTTGGGAACATTTTTTGGGCCAATGGGGGAATGAATATACTAATTAAACAATGGCACCGTAAATATTCAATCATAACACCATGCATAGTATCTTGGATCTAGATTTTTCTTGAATATACCATGCAGCCGTAGTAGATCATTGCCGTCAAAATACAGTGAATTCAATTTTTAAGATTTGTCAAGAAAATTCAGTAAATGTATTATAACTTTAAAACACTTACAGTTGAAGTGCACTTTAAAACTAAAAAAATGATAAGAAAAAAAATGTGAAGAACGTTTAAAGTGACTGGGATAGTCATTCATAAGTTTTTGAAACTTTTATTTTTTCCAAGTTACTCTAAATAAAAGATGTGTGCATTTTTTTGTCAAGCTTTGGTAAAAACCAATGTTAAAGTTTGAAATCCATATGAGAACAAAATCTTGTATCCGAAGATTTCATTGAGAAGCGAATTGCAAGTCCCATCCGTTTTAACAACTTTCATGTATTCCTTTCCACAGTGAATGTTTACACTTCTTTTTTTTGCATTCTCTATCTACTTTTAGAGATCTGTATCTCTCCTACAAGGCATAAAAAAGAAATAAAGGAAACTTTTTTCTTTCGACTTGACTGATTGAGAGAAAAGTGAAAGTCTTTGGGTAATCTACTCATCTTTTTCTGTCTTTTGCTGAATGAGCAGACCATATTTCCTATGTAATGTAGTACTGTATAGCTGCCTACTGTCTTATACATAAATACCCATAGGTTTAGAAGAAGCATTCAATCACCAGGTTTTAGGTATTACTGTTCAGTCAGTTCGTCAATATGTTCATCAGGCTCCTGCTACTCCTGCATGCAACTAACTAACTACTCACTCACCCTATTGTTGTGGACCTTTTTCATAAGAACGTACCCATTTTCATATTTTCACCGTTTGCTTTTCTCCTTTTTTTAATTTCCCAGTGCATGATAACAAAGAAATACAAAAACCTTTGTTTCCCACTACAACTACTGTAGCAACAATGGTGTGTGTAATACTGTAGCATCAAGGTATTGTACTTGGGCCTCCTTGCTCAAAGCATGCATTGTTTACTGTTAATGAATCCATGAGGACGGAGTGCATATGGTTCTGACATCCTAAAATCCATATTTTTTTTTATATCTGGCCTTTTTTTTCATTAGAACAATATCGATTTGCCAAAACATGGTCCACTACTGATTTATGGGGTTGAAGTTGTAAGCTGGTTGGTTGGCTGGTTAGGAAATTGGAATGGATGTGAACAAGCATGGTTATGCTTCCTAGAATCTGCTTTCATCATACTTACCACTTATGATTAGTGAAAAAAAGTTTTCTAACGTCTGAAGAGTGATTTGGGGGACCCTGGAATCTAATCTACTTAGGACATTTTTCTATTCTTTTGGCTCGTGGCTAGCTTTCTTTAACCACACACAGGTTTGTGCTCTGGAGACAGACTATAGATGCCATTGTTGGTTTCTCTATTGCATGCTTCTGAGAACTAAATGATTACTAGTTTTCAAAGAACTTTGTTCCTTCAACAGCAGCTTGTTGCTTAGCGAGATTAATCAGTAGTAATTAAATGAACTGCGAATCACTTTGTTTGTTCAGTTTTTCATTACGCTCTAGGTAAGGTCTCATTTCAAGTTTACTGATGGAGGGAACAAAAAAAAAGTTGCGTTTCTATTCGACAAATTTTAAAATCATGACTTTTCTTCCATGTTACACTATACTACCGTCACCGTCCGTTGGTGTTCATATTTTTTTGCATTACATTTTTAGTATCAGTACGATATTGTATGTACTTATATTTTTAGCATCTTGAGCGTTTTTCGGTCATTTCATCTAGTTATTTGCTGAGTCTATGAATCTGCATGCATGTCAAAGCACAGGGAAAATCAAATGCGCAGTTAGTTATCACTAAACGTACATAAAGCGCTCCCTGGGATATTGAGCAAGTCAGATTGTACTATATGATCACAAAGCTAGGGAGGGAAGAAGGAATTGTATAAACTTATCATATCTCCTTCTGTTCCTTTCAATTGGATTACGTTAAGTGACCGCAATCTTCTATTTCTCTCTGTGTGTAGAGCACATGGCTGCTGAAACTGAAATCCACTCAAGACAAATGGAAAAGGACGCTCCAGAACACAGTGTTTCGTGGAGTGCGCTCTTCAACAGACTCTGGCCAGTCCAACGTGGCCTCATCCCTAGTCTTTGGAAGTATATCAAAATGTTTTCTCCGGAATCATGAAACTTAAAGTTTTGAGCTTTTCTAATTGGGAGTGCTGCCATGGGCAACTTGACTGGCTTTGGAGCTAGCTCCTTACTTCACTCACTCACTCACTCATCATCATGAGCTGGACATTACAGAGTACAAACAGAGAATGGCAGTTACAAACTAACTGTGTCTAACAAGAGTTACTTATTTTCTAGGGTAAGTCAGTAAAGGAACGTGAGTAAGTTCTAATTCAAGACATTTCGGTCGGTATGTCTGCGTCTACTCACCAACTAGCTAGTATATAGCCCAAGATTCACGTCATAATATTACACTAACTATAGCTAGCCATGTAGCATTTGCTTTAAAATCTTCAAAAATGTATTACAATGTCTATTGTCATCAAGATCCCTTTTCACTTTTAATTAGTTCGTTAGTGTTAGTTAGTCAGTTTATACTACAACGTTAGTTAGTTAGTTAGTTAGGATTGTAATTAAATATGAAAAAGTCAACTTTCTAACTAACCAACTAATTGTAGTACGGTAGTTGAGTAAGTAAAAAATAATTTTATAGGTAAGCAGAATGGAAGAGTGTATGCTGCAATACATAGAACTGCACTTTGGCGCTGTGGCCCCGTCTAATTCACCGGGGTGCAAGTTTACACGATTATCTTCTTTATTTATTTATATATACGCCTAAAGCTTCTCATTTCCTACCAGGGAAGGAACAGACAGGATGGATTTTTGAGCCGCGTACAACAAGTGTCTGTAGATGCACTTTTACAGCACATCAGTCTAACTGACTGTGAGAGTCTAACTAACTGTAATGTATGTAATGGCAGTATACTATATGGCTGGCCTGGCAGATGAGACTACACTGCTACCCGCATGTGTTTGTGTGCATCCACTAACTAACTGAAAGAGCGAGCATCCTAATGTGGGGGGAACATTTTTCTCACTTTTCTTTCCCATGGACATTATTGCGTAGTCATAATTAGTTAGCTTTAGTGGCTTAGTTAGTTAGTAAGTAAGTCAGTTGTACGTACTGAAAGGACTCTGTGGAGTTGATTATAATGTGTTTAGTATTGTGAAAGCAAATTTGGTTGCCAAAAAAAGTTTACTTTTGCTTGACGGAGTGTTTCAGTCTAGTAACTAAATAAATAGAGTTGCGGATTGTGATTTGCATGCTTTTGTGGTACTGTCCAGTGTTCCATTCAATTTCGGTTAACTGCGCATTGTTCTGATCTCAAATGAGTTGTCACCATGTCTCGGTTGTTCTGCACGCAGGTAAGTTGAACACCCTGCTGTGTGTGCGTAAAGTATATTGTGTGAATGTGGATGACTATTCGTCTGGTACGGTAATTGAGGATTTTCAGTGACTAAAGTTATTGTAGTGGTTATTGGTTAATACTTTATAAATTCTTGAAACTCACTCATTCATTCAGTGCATACAAGTGCATGAGGTTGATTTTTATTAGCATCTATTATTTCATCACCAAGTTTCGCATGGGGATTTTGATACATTGTTTTTATCACTACACTTTTTTTATGTGCTTAGTTCGTTAGATTTTAAAAAGGAGAGTTATTAAGTCATTACAGCGTGTATTTTTAGTTAGTCTGAATTGCTGTCTGGCTGTAGTTTGTTAGTTAGTTAGTTAGTTAAATGTTAACAGTCTGCTTGTACTTTTTTTTTGGGTTTTCATGCGAAAACTTTTAATGAGTGTATCTGAAATGTATATGCATACTAACTAGCAATGAAGTAACAAAAATGCTTGGCGGAGTTGTTCATTGTAATATAGCTCAAATGAAGCTTGACAAGTTCAATAAGAACCCCAAAAAATATTAGATCCGCCAACTCTCATTGCTTCAAGAAGTTTATTTTTCACATGCGCCTAAATAGCCCCTTAATTTGGAGGTTTTTCCCATGTTATTTTCTATAAGAAAAATGTAAAATTGATTTTGAATTAAAAAAAAATCGTCCATCATTCGGAATGTATGTAAACTTGAGCGTTGGGAACTAAATTTTCAGGGATTGTTGAAGACACTCGCAAAATAATTTAAAGCTATTTCTGATTTGACAACTCCGCCACTCACCTGCAGCATCTCATTGCAAGAAATAATTTTTGTAGACTTTGGTCCTTTAATTAGGTAGGAAACCATCACGGATTGAAGAAGTGATGAGCTATTTCTCGTGTAACAATAATACATTATCAGTATTATAAACTATGTAGTTTATTTTGGGAGGAAAACTTTGCTCCTGTTTCATAGTCTTCACAGTTTGAGATTTCTCAATGTCTATTTAATCTCTTTTAGTTAGTTCGTGTACAGTATTATAGTGAGTCAGTTCGGTGATAATGTTGTGCGTAGTCTAGGATAGGACGTTACAGAGGTTAAGTGGAGGAAAGATGGATTAGCTAATGGGAAAGTATTATCATCCAGGGAGAATTATTTTGTGCTTGAGAAGGCCTGTATTTTTGTCTTTTCGGTAAGGAAAAGGAATTTATACATACAAGTGACCGACTAGTCGTATAAATCTACAAATGGGAAAAAATTATGCTTCATTGAGAGATGACAATTAATTATTTATAGATTACTATCACATATGATGTACACTGCATACTTAATACCTGAGAAATTCTTTGTGTATAGTCTAGGGTGCGGACATGCAGATGCAATATGGTAAATTATATTCCAAATATTATGATAAGTGTAGAAATGAGATCACTTTTTGGTGTTAATCAAGAAATACTGTGTGATGTAGTTCGCCCTGTAGGATTTCTTTGTGTATATTTATAGTTTTCCAGATAAACCAATTTCTCGTGCACGTCCAAATTATCATTTTGGTTAGTATCCCAATTTTTGGTCATTAGTCGAGTCTTTTCAACTCAAATTGCGTGCTGTTTGATTTACGATGGAAATCAGCAAGAAAAAAATGTCTGCCAGATTATCTACTGGAGTCTACAATTTAATTGTATGCATTTTAAGTATTGCCAAAACTACAAGAATCAGTATTTTTTGTTAAAAATTTCGGGTATCAATAACAAAAAAGGTTAAAATTGACAAGTTTGATACAGCCACTAACTTTAATACGTTCGGTTTTTTACTTGTTCTTGGCTTTGATTTGTAAGCACGATAGTTGTATACATTATTTCAAGTGTATGTGAAACTTTCAATTAATTCTTTGTACACTAATCAAAGTATTATGTGTTCTATAGCACTAGGATACGATTTGATCAATTTTAATGACTTATCATGGAACGTACCAGAGTAACGGGGGGATTCTCAAACCGTTGTCGTTTCAAATATGTATTACTTACTACTCGAAAATAAATGTTGTGTCTTTGTGTTTATATTTCGTACCTGGCCTTCTTATTGCTTGTTCCCATTTTGTCACACAAAACTTTCTCTGGCTGTTAATCATTGGGTTTGTAACACACAGATTCAAAAGTGTTGTACAAGTAGCGATACAAGCATTCAAAATAGATGGACATGAATGTTAAACATGCGTGGAATCCGGAGCACGAACTTTTTAAAAAAAGCCACACACCTCGCTGTCAATTACATGGATAAAATCCTAATGCATCTACATACTATAAGAAGTTTCCCAACTAACTAAGTTATGAGGGATAAATTTTAACAAGAAACGTAGTTTGCCCAGAAAATTTTTGAGCCAAAAAATGCTCGGTTGACATCATTAGACGGCTTATATGTACATAATGTAAGTCCGTGTTCCCGTGTTTGTTAAAAACTCAAGTTATAACATCCTGCTCTTTACTCATCATTGTTACGATTATGATAGGTTCACAAAAGAAACTTTTCCACTCCTTGTCCAAAGTTATCATGCATAATAAACATGTAGAAAAGGGAACTAGGGAAAAAGAAGTGATGGTACAACAGAGGAAAAAGTTTCTCACTGTAACATGAATCGTCACAGCCAACTAAAAATAAGAAACACAACTCCAACTAGTCCAATGTTTATGTTGTTATCTGAAACTTTACCTTAAAATCCGACTTTTCAACAATTTCCATCATTTCTGATCCTTGGAATCAAAGGTACAGTGAACACTTGAATGGAAAGCATTTTTTTGTAACAAAATCATAGCAATCATAATGTATCCATAGTATACCAACACATGTTATTCTATAGGTCGGTCCATGCTCCTTGTAATTCAAATGGTTGTTTCCAATTCGATTGTCATTTCTGCCATTGTAAACTTGTTACATGAAACACGGCTACTGGCAACAAAATTGGAATAAAAAAATTTGTGGAGCTCCACATTTGAACTACACGCCGACCGAGTATGAGATGTGTTGTTGTTATGGAAAGAAGACATTGGTAATAACCTATGGCCCACGCCAGAACAAGGGTTATATTATTACTAGTTCGAGTCAGTCAGCAGAACCCAAAGTAGAATCTAGTTTAAATTAAGTAGGATGGAACTGCCTGAGCCTAGTGAGTCAAACTTGCATGCAATGAATGTTATTACTCTCTCAGAGTTGAATAAAAAAGTGACAACAAACTTTTGATTAATACCGGAACACAGTGGAAATATAGTTTTATTTCTCGTTTTGTCTTGACAAGGATTTTGACTAAAACAGACATTACTAGACTGGGATAGGACCACATTAAAACAACAGGATTAGAAAATACACTCAAGGAAGGCACATGCTGGTTCACTTGTACAGTATGCATATTGCTGTTGTAACTGACAAACTAACCGACGGCGCATTCAATGGAATGACATGATGTCACTCTCCTTGCTTTGCTTCAGCCAGTTAATTACATTCATCAGTTCAATCTTGTAACTAGGATTGAGTATGAAATCCCAACTGTATCGAAGTTGCATGAATTCGGAGAGGGGCACTTCTTTGCTACTTCGCACACCAGGATACTCCCGGTCGCTCCCTTCAGAATCCAACTTGGAGGATCGCTCCCCTTCACATTTATCACCGTCATTGGAATCTATGCCCATATCATCTGGACATTCTTCGAGACACTCTTCGTCTTCATAGCTGAGTATGGTGCGCTCTGAAAGCCCTGGCTCTCCGGATTCTGTGACACACTGCTCAATTTTACCGTCAGGGCTAAGAGCGTGCACCTTTTTGAACCCGGGATTATTCTGGAAACAGGAATGAATCATTACATGTACATATATGGTGTGTATCCTTTATAGTAAGTTTCATTCACATATAGTCACACATAATGAATGCATTTTGTGATTTGCCAATTCAATGATGCTAACTAAAACAAGAGATATGAAAGTAGTGCAATATGAGATTGAGAATACATACTTTGTTTTCATAAACATACCTTATCCTTACTGGGCACAAAGTGAATGGATAACAGTTCCTTGTCCGTATTAGCAGCTACAGCCGCATAATGCAATGGGAATAAGAACATGACTTTATCTCCGGCAGCAGTAAAGGTGTACAGATTCTGTAGAGTGCAAATTTTACATGTAAATTTACAATCAGACGTGTCTAGACAGAGTACTTAACATAAGGATAATTTGCTAGGGAGTAGAAAGAAAAGTGCAGTCATAAATGCGAAGATGAACCATCCACTCGAGAGTGTGTGGTAACGAATCAAAAGTGTTTGACTATGCATGGCAAATTTGAGTTTTTAGGTCCAAGAGTATTATAACATTAGCGGTTTCTAATGGGCAAAAAGGTTTTAGTAGACTCCCTCCCAAATTGATACGGTTGTGATGTGAACTCACACACGCAAGCTCTTCAAATGATGTAATCGGATACATGACACAGTGCATGTATTTATGCACGTAATATACGTACGTCCATGTATATTACAAGTTAGCGACTTTGAGAGTAGCAAATAACTGAAACTTTCTTGTCCCTCTCATAATGATAGGCAAATTTTAGGGAGCAAAGTGGATGCATGTTATTAACAACGAAAAGAGAAATCTACTACTCCTGACAGATTGGGAGGAAGTCCATAAATAAGGTTTGACACATCCATTTAAAAGCAGCATTATGTAGGCTCCAGAGTTCATCCTATTCATTAGCGTGACCCTCTTCCTATCTAGACTCAATCTTTGTCCTTTTTTCCATCACTTACGAAATCCCTCAAAAAAGAGTCACTAATGTTAGAAGATAAATATTTTGCATAAAACATACATGCTTACTAATAGCCAAATAGTAGTCAGTTTGCATTACCCCAGCTATTTTATTTTTGCTACCCAAGGTGAACTCAAAAATACTGTATGAAACACCTTGAACTTATGATCATTAATGATAATTTCATCTCGTATAATCCTGAATTGACAAGCGGTATAGAAATGAAAACTTAAGCATTTAAAATTTTTTGGTATTTAGTTTAGCGATTCTGTCAGACAGACTATCTAAAATTTGGAAACTGAATAGCTGTTCAATCCAACATGATTAAATGGACACACAATAAATGAGAACGTGACAGAGATTTAGATTCCCCGTCTGCAATACAGTTACATTACACACATACAAAATGTCTGAGTTTCAGTTCCGGCAGCCAGGGCAGAATAAATATTACATGGTGGCAAGAGAATATTGCAGAAAGATAAACTGAAAGTGAGAAATGAAAACTTAGTATTAGTACAGGCACACAGACAGAGCCCATATATGATATGGTTGATGACAGTGAGTCCATATGTGCGTGCACATGGATGTGTAAATTGTGAGGAAAAGAAAACCACAGGCAGATTTCATCAACTATTGCACCAAAGAATTCCTCTCATGTTGGCTGACAGATATTAATCAGTTCACCGACAAGGGATCTCTGTTTTGATGCCGCCAACACAAGATCTTACCACAACACAATAATAATATTAATAATCTCAGACCTGGCAATAATAAATGCGTCCATGGGGAACGTTTATGGTGAAAGGAGAGGTGAGAATTTCTGACACATTTCAAAAGAGAAACCTTGATGAGAAAGCAGTCTTTAGTTATCAAAAAAAGTGGAGTCGCTGAAGGGAAAACATGAGCCTGCTGGCAACAGGATTGCATACATTGTGTGAATATTCAATTCAAAGCGTATTCACTACATACAAAAGAATATTACTTTTTACAAATGTCGTAAAATGAGTGCAGTAACCAAAAAGCGTTTCCCTTTCAATTCCAGTTGTCTCCAATCAAAATTCTTAAGAAAAAATCCATTCCGCAGCGCAATAGTAACATCAATATTGACAGAAAATACTACTTTGAGAAATGAAATACTATTTCCAGTGCTTTCTGCCAATTGTGTATGCACTTTGTCCACTCGCCAAACTCGTAAATCTCTGTCCAGACAATATACTTGCGTTCACCTTGTGAAAAATGTGGATCCCCAGAATCGAGTTGCATAACGTAACAGTACCAGTACGTAATATACCAACTAACTAGCTACCTACATTTTAAGTAAGCGTCAAGGCTCCAGCATACTCTAGAAAATAAATAAAAACACACAGGAAACGAGAAACTAGCTAAAGTCTATCAATCACAAGTTAGACTAAATAACCTGAGTAGTCAAAACCAATGAGACGGGTGTTAATCCAGCGTTTTTTGAAGCATGCATTGCGTCCAATATGAGAAGCAGTTTCTCATTCTCAAATTTATTGTCATGCGTCAATTTCATTTGGTACTTTGGATACGACGAATTGGAGCTGCCAAATTCTGCCATCGCCAATCCTTGTTTCATCTGCAAATACAAGACAAGAACAAATTACCAGCCAATCTCACCAAAAAGTACACACAATATCATATTTATCCAAGCATGATCAAGTCGAGCCAGTTACTTTTCTCTTTCATTTTATCTCCACTTGGAGCCAATAAAATACGGTAAAATGATCTTCAAACTAATACCACTACTACAGTACATAACTTCTGGCTACAGACTTACAATTCTTAAGAAATACAAAACACAAGTCCTATATACCTAAACTACTAGCCTGTCCATATTCATAAAACAGAGGTGATCATATGGCCATATTATAAGCTAACAACAACTAACTATAAAGACTATACTTGTAAGCTCGCTCAATGATTGCAAAGCTAGTTAGGGAGGCTCAGGCTCAAACCATAACAAAACTCAAGACTTGATCTTGATGAGACCCATGGTATTAGCATGATAATAATGTGCGACTAACTAACTATATTCTGCATTACAATAGTTGATCCCTTCAAAGTGCTAGTACTAAATAACTAACTCAAATTTGAGTATTTCCTCTCATATTCAAGTCAGGTACATGGGCCTAATAAATTGCTGTCTCGTCGCTTCAAACTGCGTACGTATCATTTCAGCAAATGAAGGTTAGGTCGAAAGTTAATGCCCACAAATCGTGAGCAACAATAGTTAACAAAGTCGACAGTCAATAACAAAGTACAACAGATTATATTTACATGAATTGGAAAGTTTATAATCCTTTCTTCGCGTTCTCTTCATCATCCTTCATTATAATTTGTTTAGCTACGTTTTTGTAATAGGATACACTGTATAATGTGTTTGCTACGTCTGGCATTTGAGTTGTCAAAAATACAACAATCTAGTACATGACGAACAGAAAACAAAGAACTAAATCTAGAACCAATCTAAAAACAATTTGTTATTCTCGAGACTAAAAATGGCGCCAGTCTCGTGAAGACAATAACTTTTCATCCTACTTTACAATGCTAACTAACTAACTAACTAACTAACTACAGTCAAATCTTCACAGGATAAGCTATAGTGAGTTCCAGGAACAGAAATAGCTAATCGCCACATGATTCCAAAACAAATGCACACAGACGAGACAAAGGGACATTAAAATAAAAGGATTCCTAATGAATGCCAAAGTAAGAGTCATTCACTCGAGGAAACTAAAATATCAGAACTGACAGGACTGACTGAGCACATAAAGCAGTCCCACAGGTTCAGCTAGTTCTGCCTTACTCTCTCTCACACACACCCACTAAATGCATGAGAAGGGAAGAGAGCTTTTACTTGGAGCGACAGCCAATCTCTCTTCTAATTGTGGAGAAAACCAGAAGAATGGGAGCTTAACTGGAGCATTTAATAATTATGTGCATACAGCCATGATCCAAAGAATACATGGGAACTCGCCACAATGATTTGGAACACATGATCGCTCCAACAAAGACTGGGCTACCTATCATAACTCATTTGCAAATGGACTCACTCTATTTTACATGTATTCACTGTACACCAGTGGAGAAAACTCGAGTGCAGGCGAAAGCAAGCCAGCCCCTTTCCCATGGAAAACGAATTACAGCTCATATGGTAAACAAAGAGTTTCCTTCATATTATCATCTCATGCATGCCGTTTGGTTTTCTAAGCCCAACTTGTAGGCTCGCCAAGACAGCTTTTACTCACTGTACTCCGGCTCTAATATTTTACACTGACTGAAATCATAGTAGTAGCAATGCCTATGTACACAAACGGAGACTGCCATGTGCATTCGCTAACCAAAGTGGGTTCACCGGATGCTAGATCCATCATCCATTAAAAACCCTGTGCGTCACACATGGTGAGAAATACGTAAATTATGAAACCACAAAGTAAGTATAAGTTTCCTATCAAAAAACATGCACGTACTAACTCACAATCTCACAACAATGAGCCAACTCAATAGGTAACCAACCACCATACCATAACACGATATTATTAATTTTAACACTATTTGTTCAGCCATCATCACTTAACCAACTAACTATTGCAAAAACAATATGTGCTCCTAAAACCCAAAAAGTGTGCATTAACTAAAACCAATATTTCACATGTCATCAATAATACGTTCCCCAGGCATAAAAAAATGGTTTCTCAGAAACCACAATAAGTCCCAAGACCCACACACTGTGAGTGAAAGTGAGCATACATAAACAAAGCTGTAGTTACTAGCCGATGATTTATGATCTGCTTGACAAGATACAGACTCCCTGTATATAGAGCACACTCACACATAATTACTCACTACACTGCAGCGCCTAAGTTACTAGTACCAATGAATAACGAAACCTGTAGTTAAATGAATAGACAATAGGTTCATAAAATTGAAGCCTAAAAGTTGTGTGACGTCATTACTCACAAAGATAAATACGCTTGTGTGATTGGCGGGTTTGCTATTGCTCGCTAATTCTCAACGCTGTTTCCATTGTATGATTTAAAAATATTTCCAGCTTCAGTTTTTAATCATGTCTGGCTCTTCTTACTTCACAGCTCAGAGTTTTTTGGAGCGTATATTCTTTGCAACTAACTACGTACTAACAAGCAGCACAGCTACCTGGGCATGTAGCCTGCGCCCCACCTTTAGATTGAGTTCATTGAGTAAACACAGCACGTTTAGAAACAGCATGCTCATCCTCACAAGATGGAAACAGCCATCATCATAGTATATACAGGATGTCACTCAATTTTTGTTTCATTCAAGGCTTGCGAACGAAATATTACACGCTACCCAGCTCTGTCTCTCTTATTTCGCCCCAGCCAACAAACTAAAAAAACTGGCATACACACACCCGTGTAAATGAATAAAAATGAACCAAACTAACTGACAATGTCAAGTCATTGAAGACGATGATTATTGCTTCTAGGAAAGCGGACAAGAGATTACTGCAAACCTAAATAAATAATGGCCATCATCATAATCGAGTGGACTTGATTGACTCACCTTGAGTTGAGGAGTCCATCCAGCACCACGGAGAAGACCTTGACCCGTCATCGCAACCAATTCCACAGCACCCCCAATGGGTTTCGTGACAACTCCAATAAGACCTTTGCCCACGCCACTGATCACATTCGTAATCGATGGGCCCTGTTCAATCACATTCTGGAGCGGGTAGTGTGCCAGCCCACCCACAGCTCCTGCAAAAAACAGAAAGTTGTAGGTTGTAGTAGTTACTTATAGTTAGTAGTTACAATAGTTACAGTTGTGAAAATTATAGCATTGATGTAAAACAAATGAGTTTTGGTTGGCTTTTTGTCTGTATGAGGGCCAGACTGTGACAATTATGGGGGAAATTAATCGCCCGTACACGTATTGGCAGAGTTTGTGGGATTTAATTGGGAGACAGGGAAATTTAACAACATCAGTGCACACAAAAGCTAGTGTTTCCAAACAAACGGAGAGAAGAAGGCAATTAACAATATATACGATCATCCTGAAGGTTGTCAAAGGGAAGACTCCAGGGGAGACAAACTGTTTGTTGTATTCATGGCCAGATTCTAATATGCTTGGACACAAATATGGGAGCGAAAAGGCTTTTAACACCAAATTGGAGGAAAAATGGTCTCTGCTTTTGAAACAATACTTTCAGTTAGGTGCTCATTCTAGGAAACATATACACGCAAAGGTTATATGATGAGGTGCATTAGGAAAGGAAATCGGATTAGAAGATGCGAGAGGAACTTCATGTTTCCTGTGGTAGTCCTAAATAAGGTGGATGCAATAATGTTATCTATGACACAAAGTGTTTCAAATTTCCGAGCAAGTCGTTTATCTGCATTTACTTGTGAGTGAGTAATGTACGAATATATTAGGTCCGACTGAGTCCAAGTGGAACACGCTCTGAATCAACAGAGAGTACAATTAGCAGCATTCATTTTGCACTTCATCGCCATTCACCTGGTTGGTATCCAATTTTCTAATCTCCCATCATAATTACAGCAATCACAGGAGTCTTTTGCACCCACTACATTAAGTGGCTAGTTGGGAACGCACAAGGAGGAAATGCTGACTCTCCTCAATGGGTTTAAATTCATTGAGCACATACATTTTAATGAAGCTAACGAGGCAGTTCAGTAGCAAACTGAGCACGGTGCGCGTACATGGATGCTTGCGGAAAGTTTACTTCTTTCAAATGAACAAAGGCATGAAATTATAGGGAAAGGGAATAGAAGATTTACCATCAGTATAACACAATTTTATCCTATCTTTCATCCAAGAACCACCAACTAATTCAATTAGTCACTTGCTTTAGATTTTCCATGTCACGCATTAGAGATTTCAAAGCGATGAAAGTTTCACCTGAACGCCCTTTTGTGTAAAAAGACTGGAACGCCACCAATGATTTAGGTACGTCATTTTAAAACAAACTAAAGGTACTGCAAAGCCAAAGTGTTTTCACTATGTCGTCAAAGAATTTTCAACAGTTTTGAACCTATAGCATGTTTTTTCCTTTTATCATGAACCAGCCTTTCGTAGCTTCTGCCACTATTCGTGTGCTACAAATCCTATGAAACTACACAAACCATCTATAATTGATAATACAGGTACCTCTACTTTAAAACAAGGCTACAATACAGCTTTCCAGCATATTATTTATTTTGAAGATATCCACAGGAACTTGCTAAAATTACATGTAGCAGTTTCCCTTGAAATTAGAGCCATAATAGTATTTATACTGCTATACATAGTTAAATAGTTCCTACAACGTGTGGATATGGATTCATAGGCCGTGAATTCCTACAAGATAATTTGGTAGCTAGACAATGTCAGACAGGACAGAACATGTCTCCGTCTCTGGGTTCCTGTGTTGGATTTCGGCAATAGAATGATGCATAGCAGAGACAGAGTTCAATAATGTTCAACTGGTGTGATCAAACGTAATCATGCGAAATCAATTTTTAAAGACCAACTAGCAAGACAGGCCCAAGTGAATCCAAAATAAGCTTTCAAAGATAGAGGTCTCTCAGTCAAGGCTATCACTAACGAAGTGACAATCGACCACAACTACACAGTATGCAGTTATATCTCACTAAAATCACTCTTGTATAAAAAAAACCATATAATATTTATGAAAAACAATTCTCACTAATAAAATCTGAACCAAGATCCTTGAACTCGGTGAGTATTTATTCAATTTTTATAGCATTTTCTGTACATTGATGTACATTTCCCATAATCCTTAGAGAATGACCAAACAAACAAAACCTTACATAAAAAATGAAGATGAGTTTGAAGAAAACTTAATAGTTAATACTTGCGTTTAAATCGTACTTTGAGCTAAATTGTACTACTGCTTCTTTAATCCATTCGCTGACTGACTGACTGAGTCAGGTTGGACAACTACTTTATCCTATGTACTTAAAAGAAAGCAGTAAAAACTAGGTAAGACAATAATAGACACAGAGCTACAGACAAAAAAACAACTACCGTGAACATTGAATTAAATCTCTGTCAATTACATGCATCACAGCAAATTCACTGGACAGCAGCAAACGAATCAACTGTAGTATGGTCCAGTCAACCTAGCTAAAATGTTCAATTTAGTAGTGTTTCTTAAAATCTCCAAAAGTATCAAATATCATGGTATTGCCACTGCAGTGCCAAATTCAACTACTAGAATGAGTTGCATGAGACAAAAGTTAAGCGCTAAATAGTTCTTTTGGAATTCAATTCCAAAGCTTAGAAGTATCAACAAGATCCCTGTCGCCCCTGAATCCCTGTTGCAAATCTCCGTAGAGAAAAGCAAAGATAAACTATCAAGAGATATGATGCTCAAAATGAAAGCCTGTACGACACATGCTGATATTCTACGGATTTCCTGTTCACCTTATACTCAGCAACTTGTATTGCTTATGCATTAGGCAAAGAGTGGCGAAATTAGAGACCGCGACGTGGAATAATGGAAAGCCTGAGAGAAGCAATATAAAGGTTGAAATGAAAACTCAATAAGGACTCCTATAGCCCAAGACTAATAACTAAAGTGTGTAAGGTAACGAGGACGTTCTATGCTACAACTCCAGTTAGTTTGGTTCCTAGTACCATCCACAATATACACAAAAGACGATAAAAGTTATTTTCCTCTCCTACCTTCATCATCCATCTCTTTTGCCTCACCATTTTTCACCTCCATCTTACACACAAACACAGCTCACATCAATATACCGAAAACAAGGAACATACATAGTACATGCATGCAAGCATGGCACGGTGATGACAGTTAGAAAAAAAGTAAAAAGTAAAAAAAGGTAACCATTTTATGTTCCGTAAAAGACAAAATAAATGATGCATACCTAGAAGGCGAATTCCAAAGCCAGAGAGTCCTTGAACGAGGCCGTCCGTAAAACCATCCAGCTGTACACGTCGAGCTCCTTCAGTGTACACTTGCTCGTCTTCATCTAAAGTCAATCTATCAATATTCCTTGACACGCTCCAAGCCCAGTTCGTCACAGATGTCAATGTTCCTGGGAAAAACACCAATAAACTTGGATTATTATACGGGCATAGGTTCCAAACAAACAATAGAAAGAGAGAGTCACAAGTTTTCGCTCAGTCAGTCAGCGTCACAAGTTCACACATTTTTACATTATTACACTGCTTTCTAATCATTTCTAAGTACAAGTAAAAAATTTAATAAACGCACTACAGTTCTTTGTTTACATACGCCTGGATAAGAACAGATTTAATTATCCGCTAATAATGTATGTACCATGCGTTAAGTTGAAACTAACTCACTAACTATAAAGTTTGTGAATTTTCATTTTAAAACTAACTTACAAAGGTTCCACGACTAACTAATTATTGTTCATTTAAAAAAAAAATGGATTTTTTTTCGGTAGGTTATTTGGCATTAGTTGTTTCGTTGTCAACAAAATGTATACAAATAAGTTTTTCAAATAATTTTTTTTAAACTGAGAAAATGAGCAATGAATTATTGTTGCCACAACGTTTTACAGATTTAGTGGTTTACTTTGTATAAATCTACAATTTGTCGGGGAAGGCCGAATAACATGGGGGGGAACTTTTTTTAACGTTGAAATGAACAGTAAGAAAGCAAAAATAATGGTTACAACAATGGAAAACATGACTGATTTAAGAATGCCCGCAATGCTTCTTGGAGCCTCATTTAACCCAGTAGATAACATTACCTTCCTTACTTTTTCAAGTTTTAACGTCGGGATGGAAATGATATTGGAACCATTATTAATCCTCAGAATGAAATTCTCATTGTGTAACTAACTAACTGCATACTTGGTCATAAGTAGGCATGAGAGCCCTAAGCAACAGAGGGCCATGGATGGCACCACTTTTAGGTTCATCCATAGTCACTGAATGTACTAGAGCAATAGAAATTCATTAGCTTAATGGAAATGTCTAAAATTTGACTTTAGGTCTCTCAGCAGTGCAGCAGAGCAGTGCATATGTGATGGTTTACGAGCAAGATTAATGCATCCACTGGCACACCATGCATGTGTGTGAGTATGTATTATAAATATACACAGTTTCAGTCGGAGGATTGACTACAATGCATGTAGTTCTTAGATGTGTACAGTGTACGGTACCAGACCAGACAAAGGAATTGATCTTAACACTGGGGGAAAGGGAAATCGGTGTGAAAATAAATTCGATGTCTCACCAGACTAGCATTATTATGCACCATAACTGATGGATATAGGTGTCAACAAAATACAAACATTATTATGCCACCAGTCAACCAAGGAAGATGGAGTAGGAGAACCCTTTTATGCTAATTTAATTTATGCGCTGCAATAAGTCAATACTGATATGTAACCAACAATCCGACGATGATCATAAACCAATTTAAATGCATAGAAGTCAGCTCTTTCCAATGTTAGGATTGATGAGTACAACCAATAGCAAACAACAGGTGTGTAAGATGGACAATAAACTTTTGTTAACATTTTTAAGGTGACTTCATTTTGTTCAGATTTAGTTTAGTTAGTTAGTAGCGTATGGACGGAACCTAAAAATCATAAGAGCGAATTTTACAGTCAAATTATACTTGCTATGGAATGAAAGAAAAATACTTTGACTTTTAGAACTTCCATGACTTTTAGTTCATCAACAGAAAGAAACTGCATTTTATAAGATCAATATACGTCATCCCTCATGTTGTACATATAGATAAATAAATCCATGAATACGAGCAAAAATTCTTAAGTGAATCAATTAGAATGAAGCTAGTAGATTGTTCCATTTATGGTGTCACGCACATAAAATAAAGATTTTTCCTTCTGCCGCTTCATGAAGCTCCAAATCTATTTTTTCACTTTTCTAGAGTCAAGGTAAATCATGTAAAGACAAAAAAAAATGTTCCCTGTTTTCGCCTATAATATTTCTCCTTTACCAAATGCATTATGCTTATACTTGTGGTTTTACTGAAAGCAATGAGGAGATCCATCACATTGTGGGAATACCTAATATATATACACACCTTTTCTGAATTTTCTACATACTTTATAAAAAAGCTGTCACAGAATTAAAGAAATCAAATCATAAGATTGGCTAAGAGCATCCTAAGAGGATATGATGCATCTTATCTTGGTTTCTCTAAAAGGCAACTCTTCATCCAAAAAATCTAAAATGCAATGCAAATGCAATAGTTATATTGAATGGCTGAGAATCGAATTCCTGCTTCAAAATGTATTCACAATCTTCACCTTACCTACTTACTTCTCGTAAATAAGTATAACCTTCGTGAATCTTTCAAAGAACACTACTGCTATAAGTAAGTCCCTTCCATAGTATCAATTGATGTATTCATGATAGAATAAAAAAAAATCTTCGAGACGATTGAACATTATATGCTCCTCACAAAGGAAAATCGATAAACCATAAGAGGGAGAAATTCTTTGCCCACGTATTCCCATTTTATGAAATCAAGACAAGGAAAACTGCTAACTGAATTTATCATGTAACTACTTTCAATCTAATAAATCAGCTATAGTACAGGTAAATTCCGATATAATGGAGTTCCAATACAATGTATGTTAATATCATTAACCATAAAGAACGAGCTCTAGCCCTTCAGCTTGAATGCAAGAGCATACGCCACCTCAAGTAGCTATTTCACATTTTCCTGGAACCTGGAAACACTGCAACCCAGCATAGACAAATAAATAAAAGGCAAATTTTGCTCCGACTACAGTTTGCTACTTGCTTGCTACTTCAAATTCAAAATTGGCCTACATGTTATACAAAGTATGTAAAAATTGGCACAAAAGAAACTTTCCCTCATTCAATATGCAGTAAAGTAGATGATTAATGCTGCAACTGAATTTCGCAACCCATAATACCTTATCAGTAATACTGACTAACATAATTCACACAATTAGAAAAGGGACTAACCTGACGTAACATTTTTGAGCAAAGATGAGAGGCCACTCGAAACACCTTTGACAAATCCAGTGGGCCCTAAAAATATCCCTTGGTACGGGTATACCAAAAAGTCCTTCAAGCCGGAGCCAACACTTCTAGCAAAAGTCCCTGGACTTCCCAATAACTCTAAGGATCCAATTAGTTTCAAAGGGTTTCCAGAATCGAACAAAGCTGCAAGCGTATAATGAGCTCCAACAGTGTGACCCAAAAAATAGTTAGTAGTTAAAACATCACGAGCTTCAAATTCTTTCAAAGCCAAGGCTGTATGATCAATAGCCAAGTAGACCTTCCGATTGAGCCTGATAGTCACAAACACTTGAATTGGCCGTATTTTCAAAGAGCGGAAAGACATAGGTGTAGAAAACTCCATAAGCAATGTGGAGATATCCATTGGAATGGTAATTTCCCGGTTCATAGGCCATTGCGATTCCACAGCGAACTCTCGTTCTAATAAGTCCGCCATCAACGCAGTAGGCGAGAAGACATGTGCCGTAGATTCAGCCTGCTGTTTCGATAACTTGCTGGTTCTATCTCCCCCATTGTAAACTTTACCAGACGTATGTTCATCATTGGATTTTATCGTATCATGCTTGAGAAATACAGGGCCGCAAATTGCAAAAAGGGATTCACTTTCACCAATGTTATACTCGGATTCCGTATTAGAACATTGTAACGTAGTGTTTTGTTCCAAGAGAGCAATTTGTTCAACCTTCATTTTGAAAAATTTCAACAAACTTGGGAGTAAAAAGTCAAAGAGTCTGTCTTCAACGTACACAGCCAATGGCTGAATCTGAAGAAACACATCTTCCAGTTGCATGTCGTCGTTCCATCCACATTGCCCGTAGGAGAGAGCCAAGTGGACCATGAATTGTTCGTTTTTAGAAATGTATTCCAAAAGATCAGCCAACCCGCATTTATCATATTTACAAGGAACTTTCAGAGGACTAACTTCTTTCTCTTGCTTCAAAATAACACGAAATTCGCACTCCTTGTATTTGTCACAACTATCGATCTGAAAGTCCCCAAACCGCACGACCAAATCATAGCCTTTACGGCCTCTGAAATAAAAATAATAGCATAGCAAATGAACGTTTTAAAATCATACATACACGCATAAAGTATTGTTTTTTCATGTTCTCAATCAACTTACTGCATACATAGGACTCGCATAGGCTTTGATACAAGTTTCCTCATTCGCTCTATCAATATCGTTTCAAAAGTAATGACGATTAAATCTTTCTTCCGTTCTGGGTTGTTGAGATCATCAGACGCGACAATTTGCAGACGAGGAACGTACAGTTTCCAATTCCACGAGCTATCTCTATCAACAATATTCTCCAATACTTGTTCCTTGCTTTCATGCACACGAATAGTTTTTAGCAATTCTGCCTTGAGCAGTTCTTCAATAAAAACATAATGCGTGTTCCCCAATCTCTCTACAGACAACTGGAATTCAGTCAAGTCTCCCAGAAGGAAGTACTGTTGCCCACTTTTATTCATGTTCATCTCTTTAGACCATAGCAAATGACCTAGAATTTAGATTCTGACTGTTAGTTTTGAAACAGAAGAAAATTGAAAAATGTTAAACTAAAAAAATCATACCATCGTAGATCATGGTTTCTTGCGGAATATTCAATGTACTGTAGTCTGATTCACATAACGTACTGGATGGCTTCTCACAAGCACTATCTGGACGAAATATAGGATATCGTCTCGAACTAAATATTTCATCTTCATAGACAGTTACAGGACCATTCTCGAAGCCACTAATGCAGTGATCAGAATTTGACCGTTCTAAATCATTCTTATCAGAATCTGTTTCGTCGAAAAGTTTGGGTGCTTTAGCAAATACAATTCCAGACAGATGATTACTTGACTGCTGAATTTCTGGGAATCTGTTATACGCGTCTGGGAATGTGAAGTGCCCTTTTGAATACGGAGGCAACAGTAAATATTGCGGAAAATTTTGCATTTTGTTGGAATTGTACAAGGTAGAGGATTGTGTATAAAACATTGGATGGCTTGTTGGATTTTCAATCACTAGCTGAGGACTAGTATCTTCCGCGATAGAAAACCAAACTTGGCCCGACTTGGAGGACCAAATGAGTACTATCGGAAATGTAACCGGACCTTGCTCAGTCAATGATGACATCGACCTGATCAGAAAACATGGTTAAATATACAAAAACGTGATTTTAAAATTTTTCAACACCTTACACAGCCAAGTTCATCATATACCTGGGATACTTCAAGGAGGCTAAAGATACTTCAGGCAACGAAAGTCCAAGTCTTTCAGCAGGAATTCCTCCTTTTGTGTAGTCAAACACCAGTTCAAATTTTATGAGCTGAACAAACCACCATGGACCCCCGCAACTAAGAGCCAGACATTTTGGATGTGGCATGTTAGGATCAAACTTCTGACCATTAGTAGAGAACACCGGAATAGGAATAGTTTGTTTATTTGGCCGCCTTGTTGGTGCAACAATATAACAAGGCTTCAACTGCAATGCTTCCCAATCAGAGTTATCTTCTTTTGAAGGTCTTCTGGACATTCCGTGCACGAAAAGAGGACGTCTAGTCTCATTTTGAATGCAATATGTCGGCAAAAATGTGCAAACTATGACTTCTTCTTTTACCACACATTCTATGGTTAAATGAGCCGTCTATACAGAAAGAATACTGGATTAAAAATTCGTCAACAATTTCTAGGAAAAAATAATTATAAGGACCACTTTTACCTCTTTTTTATCAAAAATGTCTAATCGACTACAAGATTCTAAGTGAATTTTTGAGTCGCTGTTGACGTAATGCACCTCTTCCTTAGGCTTTCCAGGCATAAAATCTAGTGCAGAAGTCCATACTCTGTGTTGACTCAGATTGGCACCAACATGAAAACCCGACTGTAAAATGAAGTGGTTTTTACACACAGCTTAGACCAAATTCAATATTTAGAAAGAAAAACAATCTGATAATTACAGCGTAATTTGGTGGCGCGAATGCAGAGGAATGCTGAAGGGCTTGAGTCGTTAAAGAATCTTTGGAATCAGCAAAAAACAATGTAAGTCCACTCAAGTTAACAAATACTGCCCAAGGTTTAACATGAATAAACGTGGTTGGTATTCCTTCTATCCAAGGAGAAGCAGTGATCTTAAGGGGCAACAAAAAAATTACAAGATTCGTGAACAAATAACATTAACACATACTTTTGGACAGTTTTCTGTTGATACATAGATTTCAATCGTGTATGTACCACTAAATAATGTATTGCATCGTACTAATATCTACTTCTATTCAACCTTTAGTTTGGTGTCTGGTTGATCGCATTTTCTCCAACCGTTTTCAGGCACACGTCGGCTGAGGAATGACCACAAACTATCTTTATTATCAATGCTGGATCCATAAACATCATCTTTAGTACATCCAATGGACCACACGATGTCATCTATTTTGGTAATACTTTTGGGTCGAGAGTTAATTCTAACTTCTTCCTCTGGCAAATCAAACATAGGAGTGGCAGGAACATGATCTGGACTTGAAAATCTAAAGAAATATATTATCGTACATTGAAAAGGAACACAAAAATGATGCTAATTAGGAATAAACATATTTACTGGTCATAACTTGGCCCTGATTGATTAATTGATCTCCAAATTGACTTACACGGGTCGGATGACAAGAGAATACTTTCGAGGAAGGGTTCCAACGATGTCAATGCTTCTAGAGACGCCAAATCCTTTTACGGAACGAACTAAATGTTTTTCTTGATCAGTTAATTCTGCCAAAATGGTAGTTGGTAGAAGACTTCTTATTCGATACAGAGGACAAATGGTGATCTGAAAGACACGAAAAAAATATTAGGGTACTTTTTTACTCAATGTGAATAAACAGAATAAAATAAACTCTTACCAAATATCTACATTGACTTGAGCCCTGCTGAATCAACGAGCACCAGACTTGATGACATATAAGAGTTTCTTTTTTCTCTTCATATACTACAAAATACATCAAAAATTGAAATGGTCATTCTTAGAATGCAATGCATTAGATTTTAGAAAGTCAAAGCAATTATATTTACGGCTGGTTCCAATTTAAACGTACATAAAATGCGCATGATGTTGTTGGAGCTATCCATCAATTCGCTAGGTAGAACCAAAGCACTCCAAGGATTTCCAGTTCCTAGCGGCTTTTGGAAGCGGAACCGTATATGTTCGATTTCTGACATGTCCAGCGATCTAGACGGTCCGGATGATAAACGAGGAATGGTCCATGTCACTTCGTTTCCATAATATTTCAATAAAACGGCCACTTCAAGAGGTTCAGTCAAACCATTTGCAACGTCAAAATTGGCAGAGATCGTTACCTACAGTACACAATGTTTACTGTTCATTTTTTTACAATAAATTAGTTCAGTAATGTATTAAGGCATACCAATTTACGAGTGTCTGAAAACTCTCTGACTTTGAGAAAGAGCATTTTACTCCTCACAGTTTCCGTTATTAGCTTTGAGTCGCTCAGGCTGAAAGAATAACTCCATAACCACCGCCTAGTTCGAATACCCAGTTTGCAGCGCTATTGAAAATTAAATAAGCCAATATTAATTCCTTACTTCATTTAATAATACATAAAATCATCGATGCACACCTCCTGAAAATTTCCGAAAAATGGAGAACATTCCCGAGATTTTACCATGCAAGGATGAGCAGCACCAACATGTGTAAAGCCTAAATCCGTAGTAGAGTTATTGCAAATAATCATTGTGCCAGGAATGACTCGCTTCCTACCATAAAAAATATATCAATTTTCTCTCATGTACCGTTTCCATAATATTATATATGAAAAATATCAAATGGGGCTTACTGGGAGTGTAACGTTTCGAAGGAGAACCGATCTAATTTCAACCCATTCAGAGTCTGAAGCCAAATAGTTGCAGAAGTTGTCAACGTCAGCATTGATGAAGCTCCGATTCGGAAAACTAAATCACTAGCCATTATTTCCACAGATTTACTCTGGGACACTGGTTTCCCTTCGTAGTCACAACTACTCGCGTTGACCTGTTATATGTTAGATTAAATTGTACGTAAATTCAGAGAAACAAAAATTTGAGCAGTAATACAAACATGAACAATAAACTGAACCAAAAAATACCACAATGAAAATCACAGTACCTGTATAGACAACGCCTCCACGACCTTTGTCTCTAAAAAATACGCTAAATCAACGATGGTTGCTTTCACGAACGCATTAACACTGAGCGCCACGCTATCCGGCCAAGTTCTAAAACGAAACCCACTAATTTCAACCATCAGACTTGCAAATGGTAACTCATCGCGTGCCATGCCTACGTATTTATAGTCCTGGAGTGGGCCTGGAACGGCTGTAATGAATTGTGTTACATTTTATTACTCGCAAGCATATTCTGTATAGTATAGTCTATTTGACCAATACAAATTGTACCTTTTCCAGACAGAAACTGATGATTTACAAAATTGAGCGATATGCGAGAAAATTCACCATAAACTTTCAGTGTCGGGACTAGAGACGAATCAAAGACGGAATCAATTTTTAGACTAGCAGCAAGTAGTTCAGGCCTTACGAGATCATTACTAGCCCATCTAAACGTTTAAAAAAACAAAGGTTAAGTCTATACGTTACATGATTCTGCTATGGCTATATTGGCTATACTAAAACTGTTAACTCTGTCAGCTAATAATGTTATTTTTCTCACTCTGATATAGGAGTAGCAATCCGCACACGCCATATCGATGACATGTATAAATGCAATTTTTCTTTTGGTGGCATCGCAACTATACATTCTTCCAATTCGGATAAATAAAGTTCTCCAAAATGACAGAACTCTGAGAGTGCATCATCCCAAAATTCTATCGTACATTCCAACTGTAAATGAATTACATTTTCTTAACATTTAGCTAGCAGTAATCAATATTTAAAATACACTGATGGCTTAATGATCGTACCTTCCTTTCTTTCCATTTGCCACTGAGGATGGTTGACTCTAATGGTACCGGTAATGATTTTATGCTCGTAAGCGCTCGATATTCAGGATACCTCCAGGTCATTGTGCCATGGACTTCACAGAAACCTATTTGGAACACACCGGGGAGCTCCGCAGATGTTTTAAGATTGACATATTTGAACTCGCCAGCTCTCAAATCATCACAGTGGAATGTCTGAATCTTAGTTGTACTAAATCGTTCTGGTGGCTCTACATTCTCACGATGTTGATTGTTCTGGGGATTCTATAATTAAACGAAAGAGTTTAGACACCAAATGATAAGAAAATCTGTAATGAGGTATTTTACCTTTAAATCTGAATAAAGATCAAACAAGCGTTTGATTCTCATCAAAGCTAACAAATTATCGGGACCGAGATAAATTGACATAGGGTCAATTTTGACCATCATTGAAACATGAGGAACGTAAACACACTGTTGCCACCGACAATATCCCCGAAAATTTACGTTGAAAGGTGTATTAAACAATCTGGTTCTGTAGTAATAAAAAAAACGTTGTTAAAAGGAAGTGCTTGTGTTTGTTAAAGCCTACAGTTCGACAGTTAATCACCTTTCCCCTAAGCTGGTAGTTAAAATAATGGACTGTGCTTCAAACTCTACGGTGGCTTTATCGGACAAGTAGTTTGCTTCAGGAATTCTTTTCGAGTTCAATGAAAATCTGCATGAATCAAGCGTCATAACGAATGCCGCTTTTAAATTTACTTCACTTTTAGAATTTCCTAACGCCATATCTCCACATGGAGTCTTGTAAGCTCCCTGCTCCGTGTGTTCACCAACAAGAAACTCTATTCTAGGCCGAATTATACTGATTTGATACAAGTCGTACGCTTGGGACAAGTTATAAACTTTATCCCGATCGGTAGTATCGTTCAAATCTTTTTTTCCGTTTGGAGCACCTGAAATTAGTGATCATATTTTTAAAATATTTTTTATTTTTTTATAGTCATAAATGTACAAAATCCTACCAGAGTCAACGTAAGGTTCATATGCATAAGATAGTAATCGGATTTTCAAAGTTTCGATGCGATGTAGCAGCCCGCAACATCCGATAAAGTTAAATGGACCGACGACTAAGCGCAGTAATTTCCTTTGATAAAATTTATTTGATAAAAACATTCTTTTTAGCATATACAATATTCACTGAATTTACATCATTGAAATGTATTTTTCAAACATACCGAACTTCAGGACTAGAATTGGGACTATTACATGACTTTTCCATAAAATTTGTAGACTGTAAAAATTCAGCAGCAATAGCAGGGGTTCTTTCAAGCAGCATCTCATCTAGACATTGGAATAAATATCAAAACATGATACTGTAGCTGTAAACAAAGACATAATCACTAATCTCTTCAATAAATGTTACACAACACACCAGGAAAAGTTGAAGTATGCCCCTCATACTGAAAAGAATAGTTTAAACTCAAATCCTCATCTTGATTAAACATCGTCTGCTTAAGATGATCTTTCTTAATAGCGCCAATACTGAAATACTCGTCGTTACTATCACTGCATTTTAATTCGGGATCCACATGGCAATCCAAGACTCCACACGGGCATTGCTCAAGGCCTTGTAATTTCATCTACCAAACCAAAACCAATAATAATTTTGACGAACCTGTTCATATATATTCCCTCTAAATTCTCAGAATTATTCTTACCCAGCATATTCCAGCAATTACATTGGCCTCATCCCCTCGAGATACAAAATCAACTACTACACCTTGTACTTTGAACCTAAGGAATGGTAAATATTTTATGCGAAGAGTTCGTCCATAGGATAAGTTTTTATCACAGATACGATCAAGTGTCTTAAAAGTGATTGTTCCATTGCCCACATATACTCCAAAATGTGTGGCAATGGTCTCCTGCTGTATATGAACTTCTTTTTCTTTCTGGACATTGGCCTCGATATCGATAGAGACAGAAGAGCTCGGAGTTGGAGCAACTCCAAACATTGTCGAAGGAATTCGTGGTACCCAGCTTACGGCCCAAGATGACCATGTTATTTCAGAACCCGGTTCTGAGCCCAGTGAATTGAGATCTGGGGAGGATTGCTGTTCGTATGCTGCATCATTTGTTTTTTCTAGAAAATAATTTTATAATATCTTATAGAACAACAAATTAAGAATTTGACACGCCAATCTGCATGATGATAAAATTAGTAACCTAGGGACTCATCAGATTCGACAGACTCAGGTAACGCTTCAACAGTTGTATTTTTACTGAACTCGCTCAAAATTTTCGAAAGATTGTATAGACGCAAAAGCATGGGAACCTGAAAAAATATTTCATACGTTAATAATCCAGCAAAATTAGCCGCATATACACAACAAAACGGAGCGAAGTAAACCTGTTCATCCGAGACGGAAAATTCAACATTTGGAAGATTAAAATCCATCCTAGTGAAGTGGGGAATTTTCGCAGCAGCGTTTGCATATTTTTGTAAGATTCGGATTTCAAACGAACATTTGTACAACAGAGGTTCCTACGAAATGTACGATAAAATCGTTAAAATTACTGCTGAAGTCACCATTATTATTGTGCTGCATAAAGGTAGATAGTAAGAACCTGGTAAGTTTCAATTTTTCCACAGCTGTTAGTCCTATCCAAACATATAGTAAGATCTGAAAAGGACAGCTTCTTTCTCAAAATGAAGTCGGACTGTAGTAAATCTGAATTCCACATAATAAAATTACAGCATCATTCGACTGATTAATTTATTTTGCTTTTAATTTGACAGTTGAGCTTATGCCAGTTTGCATACCGATGAAGGCATTTTCCCAGCTGCTGTTGGCCGCAGATAAGGCGAACGTCTTCAAATTCAGACTTAGAGCGAGATCATCTTCAATGTATTTCACAATGACGTTTTCAACATTTACGCGAACATTTGCAATTATTTTAGCTAACAAGCTTTGTGCATAGGTGGGTGGAGCACTTTGTGCATCTTTCCTTGGTTCATAAGAGCTATCGTTTTGAAAAAAAAACTTGCGGAAAACATAAATTAACAACGCCTTACTTAATAATATTCTATGTTTATAACCTTAACTGAGGTTGACAGCTAGCATCAAGGTCCTTTAATTTCAATGAAATTTCTGAAAACAAAGAAAAAAGATGGAAAATTTGCGTACTACAAATTAATAAAAAAAATAATGTCCTCGTGTCCTACCGATAGTATTGATATTGATGACAATAGGTTCTGAAGTTATTTTGGTCCATGGCACTTGAATTTCTAAAATGTGTATGTGACCACTTATAAAATGAAGAGGTAAGCATAACTCTTCGTCCAACGCAGCCAAATTCAGATTCAAATTAGTAAAGGATGCTCCCCCACGCCAAAGAGAAACCTATTAGACATTAAAAATGTATTAGATGAATCAGAGATAACTGTAACTACAGCATTGCTGGTAAGTTGACTTCATTAATCTTGTAGCAGTGTTACTTACGTTGAAATCATCAGGGCTGAAATTTTTTATGTACTTGTGCAGGTAAGCTGTTATGTATGGCGTGATATATGACTCTATTTTGAACATTGTCAAAGTGGACAGTTTCTTTAAGTAACAAATATTAAAATTTTGAGATTGGTGTTACAGTGTTGTTTAAGTTAGAATTCACAAAATCGTATTTACTGGTTATCAACATCCGTGGACACATCAGTGACAAGCAGTTTCAGAGGTTACTGTAGAAACAAAACACAAGTAAAGCAAAATTACGATAAAACATTAGTTTAGCTCTTTATCTTACATATCAAGAATAAATACCTGTCCAGAGGTCAAGATAAGGGAATCTTCTTCGTCAAAGCTTTCATCATAAGCTCTAAATACTTTTCTTTTTAAATTAAATATGGTTGGAATTACGAGATTCAAATTCTGAAAAATATGATCCACCGTTCTCTAGACTACCACACTACAGACATTTTACTATTAGTCGGCCTGAATATAAAATTTTGCATGGTCGTAACTCGTAAAATATGTAGCCAAACCAAATTTGACAATATTTATCTCATGTCAACCTTCTCTCTGTCATTTTACTTTCCTTTACATGAACATTTGTTATGGATGTATTTTGACACATGAAAAAATTCAATGTCCCTCCTTCTACTCACTATGTTCCATAGAGGAGGTACAAATGCAGGGTTCAACCCGTTTAAGCTTGTGTAATCTCTAATTACCCATAAGAAGCATAAACTAAGCACCAATTTTTCATCCAAACTCCATACCAAATGAATTCAGACTGTTTATTTTCTGCATTTACGATAAAGAATGCTCGTGAATACGATGTCAGCAAATATCACTTTTATACCATACTTTTTTCTCACTCTTCTCAATCAGAGAAGTTTCCTTTTGTCTCCTCTTTTTCCTTCTCCACTACTCCTCATTTTCCGGTCCTATGCAAGACCACAGGACATGAACTCCTTCGAGTTTAAAATTTGAGTGTTTAGTGCGTCTAAAGAAGGTCCAGTAATGACCGAAATATTGTGTCAAAATTGTTATGGGATAAAAAAACGGTGGGTGGTCAGTCTTCCCTGTCTCTTTAGCCCCTCAAAAGCATAACCACCACTTGTTATCTTAAAAATGTTCTATTTTTTTTCAAAACTTGGCTTGGGTTGTAGCGAACAATACGTCATATGCGTCGCCGAGATATTCATGAATTTTAATGATCAGGTTCAGGTTTGTCAGTTACCACTTGTTCTTGGCATGAGATTTCTTTTCATGTAAAGCAAATGGTCAATATAGAATAACACTAACTAATGATAACTAATTTATTAGACCAATAATTAAAATCTTCTTCATGCAGTCAGAGCATTCAGTAGTTAGCACACATCTAATTGCCTCGTCATAAAAATTTTGTCGAAACAACATGAAATAATGAGTCAAAAGGTATACCTGTACGGTCTTGAGGCCAAGGTCTTTTAAAACATAGCTGCTTATTGGAAAATGTGGCATATGTCTCCTGATTGTTAATTGATCCGATGATTGATGACGTATGCACAATATGGGATAGTGTCGCTTTGTTGATTACCAAAAATAGCAATAATGTTTATAAGAATTTCCGTCACTAATTGGGAAATTCGTATGGGTTAAAATCCATTCATAATGTCAATGCCCCAACTACATGTTATGTTTTTCTTCAATAGGACGACCGACATTTACAAGTTTCTATGCACATGAAATAATCATGTGCGGTTAAGATGATGTACCATCGGTCCCATGTTTTGTTTCGTTTCTGTGTTTTAATTTTTAAAGTATGTCATCATTTCCACTGTTTGGGATATCATGAATTACCATTATTAGTTGGCGATTTAATTGTTATTGCTTCGTCTCTCCGCTTTTGCTCATTCTGATGACCGACCCTGAATAATTAATTTTCGCATAAAAACAAAAATAGTTATCTATAATTATAGTCAGCCTCAATAAGCTAACGTGGTAATCACATTATAGAGGGCATTTTATTGGAAACACTGCATTTGACCATTCTCTTTATTGGTATTTCTAAACTAAAGTGCATACTAATGCAAATCAATAACTATAATTATGTCTGGGGAACCAGTTGTGCATATTCGGTAACGAAACCATATTGGCTCTGCATGTACTTGCATCAATGCACTCACCCACCATCAGTCAACATATCAGCAGTGTGGAAAGATTTTCCATAAAAAAAGGGCATATCGAGTACGCAAGTTAATTTCTACTTATAGTTTCACTGTAAGTGTACACCCCAATACGGTCAATTAAATATTTGAAATGAGAGTGAGTAACTCGGATATATTTTTGGTATGTATGTGGGAATATATTATGGCATAGAGTAGTTTACGAGAGTAGTGACAGAAAACGTTGATATAATTTTTTGCTAATTATTGATTAAATCGCTATCTGTAAATCGCTTGCTTGGTTGCTTTAGTATTGTGTGTTATGATTTCAGTGGAAGACTAACAGTAAATGGTAAGAAAAATTTATGTCTATATGTATAGTCCGAGCAGAATTGAAACGGAGGGAATGCAATGCTATGGGACATGCATTTGTGTGTATTCGACGTCCGTTTGAGTTTTGAGAATAGAGTACGCACGATTGGGTTTAAATGAATTATTAGTTAGCCAAGTTCGAATATTAAATGTGTCCATTGTTTAATGTGTTAGAAAATCTGTACATTTGGGATTGAATACGTGTGACATTTCAACAGTATATTCATCTAAGAGTAAAAAAATGCGTCTGATTTATTGGAAGTTTGCTATTGGAGGCGGATTCGTTGCTTGGGCATATACAGCGTCATCAAGAGTTTTCCAATTCAAGCAAAATCGGGCTTATAACAAGTAAATGTCCTTCTGAAGAAAATATTGCGTAATATTCTCAGAACCCAAGGAAAAACTATTTTACCACATTTTATGTTTAACCTTGTTATAGGGACTTCAACCGACTGACTTAAAAATATGCCAGCATATGTGTATCCCCCATTACAGCTAGTATATAAGTAACCTGGTTGAGAATTACTGAATAAAATTCCCTACATCCCTGTCGCAGTCTCTCAGTCAGTGCATTAATATTTAGTTTACAAGTTAATTATATCGGTTCTGCATTGTTTTTCTATGCAAAAAATTCGATACACTAAATCCACTATTTCCACTGTCCACTCATTAAGAAAATAAGAATCATAATTGAAATTTCCATCGCAGCTGTCACAAGGTATCTCTGTCCCTAATTACTACTCGAGTAAATGTTGTTACTCACCAACTCATTATCTTTTACTCAAAGCAAAGCCTAGAATCTTCTCGCAGAGCTTCGCTTAGAATTTTTCAAAAGTGTCCTACAATCTGTGAACATAATTTAGCAAGACCATGCAAAATCCACCAGCCTTCGACTCCAGTTGACCCCTACAAAACAATTGTACAGATTGAAAACAACAACAAGTTGATTACCTGTACAGGTAATTTACAAAAGTTCATATGCATGCAAGGACACTCTAGACAAGAGTAAATACACGCATATTGCTCAAGATTTAGGGTGACTACTTTTTTATGAAACGTCAGTCACTCTACTCACTATAATTTAAAGCCTTTGTCTTATATTGGGTATCATTACGGGAGATTGACTTGATCTCCTGTTAAAGAAAGTAAGAGGAGGGTCTCTCTGGAGTTGTGCGAGATTCGGCGATATGATTGACACACATAATGGTCTCGTTAAGACCCACAGTTGCAGACAAATGTTCAATGTTCACGAGTAATTGTTATTGACTTCTTAATTGCTCCGCTTATGCTGTTTAATTGTTAAGAAGAGAATGCAAACGATATTGATTGATTAATTTACTCCTGTAGGTTATGGAATGGCTATATGTAACAAAGTATTGGTGGATCATGCAATGATAATAAGTTTAATTTTGCAGCTTTGCATGCTTATTTTGCTAACCTCACAGTTTTCAAGGAGGCTTTTTGCGTCATTTCTGTGTTTGGTGAAAATAACAGGTAAGTTACTGCATGTGACAAAGCGTTACTGAAACATCAGTAATTACTGTTACTGTTTCCAGAGGGTTTTGTACGGTTTCAGTTTCATTTTGGTGACATGAAATTTGTTTTGACGTTATGCATTCTTTCTTCGGAAACAAAGATTTTTTGCACGTTCAAAACATCAAAACAAACATCTTTTGGACATCTCAAAATTTTACTATATGAACTTTTTTTAACTGAATACAAAATCTTCAATAGCTTGGTATCTTTATTATTAAGGCATGTACAGTTATTGAGTGTTTTTACTTATTATTTAGTTAGTTAGTCCATTGAACTTTGCTCATGAGTCCGTATATTTTATGATGTTAATGTAGTCAAATAAATATTGTTATTGTTCATTACATTGTGACCTTTCCAAAATAAAACTGTACGGCTTGGAATTCAAATAATGGATTTTGTAGTTGTCATCAAGTGATCTTGATCATGTCACCAGAATGTCATGTCTGTACATATTTGCAAGCATATTATTTTCTTGTTGGAGCAGTTTTTCGCATATTGATGTGCACATTAATGCATTGAAGATGAGTTAGAAAGTAATGAATAGTTTCCCTAACTTTATAGTGATGACATGATGTAAAGTAGTAATTTTGCGTGTTTAACAATAATAAATTGTATGCCTCAGTTATCTTTTTTTTAGCTATTGAACGTACAATATTAGATTGTAAAGAATTTGGTTATCTGTACTGTAGTTTGTTGCATGAAATATTCTAAAATCTGTTAAATCGAAAAGATGTTCGTATATTATGTACTACGTGGTTTTAAAATACTTCAAAGTATTGCGGTGTTCAAATTGATGGATTTCCAATCAAATTATATAAGACATATTGACACATATTTTTTGCAGACAAAACAAAGTACGCATTCTACATTTTAAATCCACAACCTCAGCTCCAAAATGAATATGTTTATATATTTAACAAATGTTTGGCAACGAATATCACACAGAGACTATATGACATAAGTTGTAGCCACATTCTTTTTAATTATCCTTTTAACATCTGATTGAATGCAGTTTCAATTAAATGCTGTCAGGTGTATCAATAAATCATGCATTGTGGTCTGTCATTCAATCAATTTCAGTATCACATACACTGGGTCATCACGGAGTTTTCATTGCACTAAAATGGCAAGGTCATTGCTACAATGCTAAATTATGAATTCATCATTACGTTCTGATGTCATGCAATATTCATTACAGATCCTGTATTTTCTAATTTTTATTATGATAGTCATTCCTAGCACCGTGCTCGAGGTTCAGCAGTTTTGTGTGACTGAATGAGAATAACTTAATTAATAATGTAAATCAGTTCAACCACACCACCCAGACAAATGAACAGCGGAATATATTTACCAACCATCCCACTATAAGGGCCAAGAACTTTCAATTATTCATGTGTGCCTGATCCTACCCTAATATTATGGTAGTTGTATTGAGCTAATTATTAGCATGATGCTGAGCAAAATGTCTCAATCAGTCCAGTGTTGACCATTACGCACACCAATTGAATGTATCGACATAATTTTTGACGATTTTCTAGTTCATTGATTAGATGTAGCAACGTTTTTTCATGAATTCAAATTATAGGTTTCGCCTTAGGTGCCCGTCAGTACAATCAGTAATAGTGTGAGCACTGCTGCCCAGTGCACTGCATAATCAACTATAATGTAGCCATATTTGACTTCATAGAAGGATGACTTTCAACTTTTACATGCCCTAAAATTGGAACAACATGCATGTAACTAACTCACTAACTGTACTCGAGTGAGTCTCTTATATGTATATTAGTATTAAATGACAAATTCTGGTTGCACTATTTTGGCATTGCTTCCGCAATCCTCCTAGAAATTTGTTACAGAAGCCTTCTAAATTTATTTCTTTCTCGCTATGGTTACCACACAGACACAAGAATTTTGTTCTGAATTATATTCATGCTGCCTATTACACACAGGTTACAAGTTTGCACCCACTCGCTTCCCAACGTGTAATGCACGTTGATTAGGCGAATAAGTTTTTTCAATAATCCACCTCATGACAAACAATCAAATATTTATAGTAGACAGACACCTGAACACCTGAGCATGTTGTCCATCTCTACATGGCGTCAACATACAAAGCAATGTTGATGCTTTACCCAGTGATTACAAATTTTTCCTATCATAATATGTATGCAATATGGTGATTGAATGAACAATTCGTACTACATACATTGTTAACCTCAATTTGTATAATGACAATGATGCCCTAGTGTGTTTTGCCCAATAATTGAACTTGTTTTTGACATAATGTGCAGCAGTGTTGTAGATAATTGAGAGAGATGATGTGATATGCAAAATCAAACATTAAGTACTCTATTCTCAAAACTCAAACGGACGTCGAATACACACAAATGCATGTCCCATAGCATTGCATTCCCTCCGTTTCAATTCTGCTCGGACTATAGTTATCGAACACTTTTTGTGGGCTTTGCAGTCTCCATAGGTACAATACTATTTTGTCTGATTAAATTCTTTACCAGCATCTTTTAAGTGCTTGCTATGTGTAGCCAAAATAACTCTAAATGGAGTTTTGAACTGACTAACTGACGCAAGTATAAAAAACAATCATTTTGGTGAATTTGTTTGGTATATACTCCGCGAAATACGTTTGTTTGGTACAAGATATATGAGTTAGAAATCTTAAATTATGACAAATGATGGCAGCTATCAAGCTAGTTAATGAAATTCAAGTTATTGCTCGTAAATTACAACCTTTGTTCAAAAGTATGGCAGTTATAATGAGATGGGTATGAAAAGGGATGAGAACACGATCAGCTTTCTTGTCGTAACAGCTTGTTAGGAAGGCATAACTTGTAAACGTGCTATTTTATAGATAATGGACACAGGCTTCACAGGCGTAAAAAGCTAACTACTAATTAATCTCTTAATTGTCCCCCAAACTTGTACTTCATGCTAAACTGCTCCTTACCACAACTGTAGTTAGACACGCCAATAACGATATCAAAAAAACATTTAACTAAAGATACTTTGATTTGCATGCGACAAACTGGACCTCAAGGCAATGGTTCACCTCTATAATTGTCGCCAGTAGCTCGATAAAGATTTCAATGAGAGATTAAATCACTTGTCCTAAACAAAAAGTGCAACTTAAAAGTTAACTACCCTGTTTTTCACACCCACCATTGCATCATATTGGGTAACAGCACTAAAAGTTATTAATTTCTAATCAATTTACTCATCCCCTTAAAGGCTCTGATTACACGTGGCATTGACAAAGACATGATTCAATGAAATGATTGTTCACCCATCTGTATTCCAAGCATTACTTTTCGCTCTATATTTCTCAGTCAGCGAGGCTACTTCTGCCAATGAATTAAACCTTTTCTAGTTAAATGGTATTTGACTTGCGTAACACTGTTCATTCTCGTTACGTCTCATCATGTGTGGCACTACTAAATGTATAACATAGGTAACAGCATGTCTTCAACATTCACATACTAAATATTGAATGCAAAAACAAGTTGTGTATGAGATGTGCTACTTTAAGTACACTAGGGGTACACCTGAAGCCTTGTATTTTCGTAGATTTCTACATGGCGTACACATCCCAGCCAATCGGATCAGTAGGTAGAGGTGGTAATCTTCTCTAATTGGCTGGGAGATGTACGCCATGCAGAAATCTACGATAGTACAGGGCTTCAGGTGTACCCCTACTGTGTTTGACTCTCCACAGACTGAAGGTATTATATTAATCATGGCGTAGTTCAGGGTGTGGAAAAAGTTGGTTGCATGTCTATACTGGGTTAGAGATCATTCGTATTCATTGATTATTTGCTAAGAACTCAGCAGGACTCATTTATCTTGCATTAGGAGACTAAAGAGAGCAGACATGGCTTTGTTTAATTCAAATATGTATATGAGGTCATCCGCTGGCGTACATTGCGACACTAAAAAACTACTCTCGGGTCTTTGTTTAATGGTTACTTACATTATTTGTATTTCTTACACGTCTTAGACAGCCCTAATACTGAATGTGTAGAGTTAGATTCTTTAATGTCCGATCAACGGCACAAATAATTTAAAATAGTCTCCTACCTGAGGTGAACTAAATAAATATGCAGAGAACAAAAACAGAATGCATGCATACGTGAATGGTCCTTCACTTATCTACTACTTGCCTTGTAGCTAACAGTCCATGTTAAGTTATATAATGTTTAAAGTTTTTCAGATAATATATTTAATCCCAAAAAAATTAGTATAAAGAAGTTATTGTGCAACTGTGCTGATTATCGTGATATGAGACGGCTGGAGTTTGCTTTCCGCGAGCGAAAACAATTTACGATGGTTCTAGCCGAAAAGTGTACAAGATTCAGACTGAGGCGTAGGATGAGGCTTTTTTACCTTATCGTGCTTACATGCTGGATGAGTAATTTTTTGCTCTCCAGTTTAGCAGTCGGTCTAATTTCAGAGCGAGATGAATTTTCAGATTTGGCCTTATTTGACTTTTAAATTTGTTATATTTATGTAAATACTAAAAAAAATTATATGTGTTTACCTGCACCTGTTGATTTTCTATTTTGACCACCGTGGTTAACTGTAACATTAATAACCTGCATTACGCTGTATATCTGCTAATTATGTCAAACTTTAGATACATAGCAGACAGATGTTTATTGTTTATTGCTGACTGTCCACCTACCTATCAATGCAAATACAATTTAACGATATCTATCTTGTGGAACCATCATTTTTTTAGAGTCAATATAATACTACGTGTGCAATATGACAATTATCAATCAAATAGTAGTACCGTTAAAGTGAAGTATCACTTACCACTACAACACAATATTAACCTCCACGCTGCCTGTCATATAATTCAGCCCATGCATTGAATTTCCCCGTTTACTTAACACGGGTTCTCAAAATTGAGGTGCTGGAGCTTCTTGAGGCCTTTGCTCATTTACTGACAAAACCCTTACCAATGAATACGAAACCTGTAGCTATATGAATAGACAAGAGCCCAGTAGAACTGAAGCCTGAAAATGCACTGAAAGTTGTGTGACGTCATTACTCACCAACTCTCAGGTTCAGATCAAGCAAAGTGGAGTAGCACGAAGTTTCTTGCTCAAAATTAAAATTCATTGCACATGGATTTATTAACTTTTTTTACTTGTGCTAGAAGTAATTTTCCTTACAATTTCATTAGTTTAATGTTAAATTTAAGCTAAAAATATCAATCTATTCTACTTAATATGGTTAATTGCATAATTTGTGGCTTCGTTTCAAATTGCGATGGAATTTTTTTCCCCAAATGTGAACGAAAACGGCTCAAATGTATCCAACGTCTTCAACTGGATGCTTCATATGTTACAAAATGGACCCGTTTGTGTCGAAGACATTTTTCAAAAAACGACTTCCCGAATGGGAGATTAACTTTATCCGCAGTACCATCAGTTGACATCATTTTTGAAACTGATGACAAAGAGAATCAATTGGTTTTCACACCCATTCAACATTGTAAAGAAATAAAATATTTCCGATTGTTCCAGTCTCCAGTCAGTGACAACAACTGGAATCAAAGCTACAAACTCTCAACTGCATGTTACCCCATGGATGAAAAATGAAAGTGATTGGAGACATCCACATAGCCTTGAATACCATTGTTTATCTGTGCAATACAACAAGCTTAAATCCTTCATAATTTGTGTC
>Ga0210040_10001009_pt1 | contig 44431 bp, 36 predicted proteins | sample CryGeyCG12114_NA_FD_185462 | JGI IMG/M metagenome (GOLD analysis project Ga0210040, IMG submission 185462) | Groundwater microbial communities from aquifer - Crystal Geyser CG19_WC_8/21/14_NA (SPAdes) (version 2) | ecosystem: Environmental > Aquatic > Deep subsurface > Groundwater | place: USA...
GATTCTTTTTTACGGGTAAAAACATACTCCAGAATCCCGAATTGTAGAAAACACTGGCATTCACATCCGGCGATAAATAAATGCGTTTCGGGAAAGGGGTTTGGGTTTCCTGGGTTACTTTCCGGATGAAAGAAAATAATTGGGGCTGATCTTTTTCGGTTACTTCCAGCAGGGCCGAGCGATCGGTTTTATTCCGGGAAAACACAAACTTAACCATAAAATAAACCACCATTAAACCTAAGCCGACTAAGCCTAGCCCAATCATTAAAGTAAAAAACTTGGGAAAGGTAGTAACTAATAAGTAAGCAATAATGCCGCAAACAACGGCAAAACCCAACGCAATACCGATTAATACCAGGTAAGTCAGGATAAAGAAGGCAATTGTGCCCAGCACTTTAAATACTTCACTTTTAAAGGCCGCCGACGGTTCAATTATTTTTTCGTCTACTCCGGCAGGCATAGGTGGATATGTAAAGATTTCGGCCATAAAATGCGGTGGGTTTAAGTTTTTAAATCAGCTCTTAGGTTTAGCTAAAATATATAAATATAACCTAAATTATATATTTGTTTTTAAATATAATTTATAAGCTGAGGAGGGAATTTGCTTCTAAGTAACGAGGCAAAACTAAGTATGCAAAAATATGGTACAAAATTTACCACCCCTGCCCCTCCAGAAACTGGAGGAAAGTTTTATTGCTTTTGAAAATATATATTTTAATGTGTCCGCCTACTTGTCTATAAACGAGTTATATTTTGTAAAAAGCACAACCGGGAATTACAGCAATACCTGGCCGAGTTCAATTTGCAGTCGGGCTTTTAATGCAAGAAGTTATAATTAATAGTAGTCTGGGGGTACAAATAGCAGGCTCTTTTTTACCTTGCGGATAAATATAATTTTACGCGGGTAGTAAAACCAGTAAATATAAAATATTTTAGAATGGAAATCTTTCCGGAAGGGCTACGGAGGAGCAATCCGATAGCTCCTTTCGGATAATTCAAAGAGAAAATTTTGCTAATAGATAAAGGCAGCAGCCAAAACCAGTCCAAATATTTCCCTGGAAACGTTATCCGGAATCAAATTTCAACTTTGTTTTAGCAATGAAGCCCATGCTAATCGAGCATCCCTGCAACAAGCAGGTTTGCGCGGGGCAACTCACCAGGAAACCTAAAATTAACCTTTTACTTTTTTCTCCTGCATTTTTTCTACTATCAAAAGCGTAATCCGGACACTTAATACAACTACGGCGGCGGGTATTGCTAAAGCGGAAATTATTTTGAATGGGTCCATGGCGTTAATTTTTTCTGAAGTACGAGATAGCAGTGGCATTGGATACGCTTACAATTTTATATTTTATTTTAACTTCTGGTTCTCCTATCGGCTCTAATGTTTGTAAAATCTTTATTTGAAAGCCGGTTGTTTTTTAATAAAATATAATTATTTTTATGGCGTGATTAAGATGGGCTAAAATTCAGCCTTGAATATTTAATTGATACAAATATTGCTTTCTTGGGTTACTCCCTTTCATTACTTTCCTGGTGTATGAGAATATTACTACTGTTACTACTCTTCTTTTCGCCAAGCTTACTGCCGGCGCGTCCTAAACTCGAGGATCAATTACAAAATAAATTAAGCCAGGCCAAAACAGATACGGCGAAGGTGCGCATCATTTGTAAATTAAGCAGTTGTTACTTTTTATCTGATGTGAACAAAGCACTAAAACACGCCTTAATTGCCGAAAAGCTAGCGACTAAAATCAATTTTCTGGAAGGTAAAATTCAGGCTAAAAATTTAATCGGTTATTCTTACATGGCAGCCGGAGAATATACGCAGGCTTTAAAATACTATTACCAAGCCTTAGAACTGGAAGAAAAATCTGGACATAACTTCTTAGCTGCCTCAATAAATTTAAATATTGGTGGCGTTTACCGTAAATTAAAAGATTTAAATCGGGCCAGGCACTATTATACTAAAGCCTTTCAGTATGCCGTCAAAGTTCAGGATACCCTTTTAATTAGTAAAGTTTATAATAACTTGGGAAATGTTTACGAAGATGAAGGGGCCTACGAAAAGGCATTAAGATTATTTAAACAAGCTGCCGCCTTACAAGCTCACCTAAACGACACCGTGGTTTGGGCAAAAAGTTTGCATAATATTGGCAATATCTATATACAGTTTTCGCAACCTCAAAATGGCTTGCCTTATTTATTTCAATCGTTGCGCCTGAACGAGAAGATACATAATGAAAGAATGAAATCAACCAACTTGGGCAGCATTGCAAAAATTTACGACTTAACTGGAAATGCTGCAGCAGCCTTGCATTATGCCCAACAAGGTTATGACTTGGCGCTTAATATAAAATCGGAAAAACATATTGCATTAGCAGCTAAATCTTTACATGAACTTTACGCCGTCCAGAAAGATTATAAGTTAGCGTATAAATATCTGTTGGTTTATCAGGAACACAGCCAAGTGCTTATTTCGGAAAGCCAGAAAAAGGAAACAGCAGGCGTAACGATAAAGTACGAATCGCATAAAAAAGATTTGGAAAATAAAGCTTTAAAAGCGGAGAGGGAAAAACAAGAAATACACTTGCAGAACCAGCAAATGAAACTCGTGTTTGGAGGAGTTTTACTTATTGCTATGTTAATTTTGATGGTAGTTTTATATTACCACAAGCAAAAATTAGCGCTTACAAACCAAAAATTACAGGATGCTAACCGGCAAATGCGCATCCAGAACAAAGAAATTCACCGGCAAAAAGAAGAACTCGGCGAGCAGGCAAATTTGCTACAGAGGCAAAATGAGCAATTGTTAAAAGACAATATTTTTAAGAACACGCTCTTTTCGATTATCTCGCACGATCTGCGCGGTCCGTTTGTTTCCATTACGGCTTTTATAAACCTGATGAAGGTGAACAAATCCATGTCGGCCGAATTAAAACCTATTATCGATTTATTCGGCCGGGATATAGGTATTCTGACCAATATGATTAATAACCTGCTGGCCTGGTCGAAAGCTCAACTTAACGGGAATAAATTAAACCTGGGGCTTACCGACTTATTTTTCCTGGCCGATGAAAACATAGAATTGTTCGCTCCCAATGCAAACGAAAAAAATATTAAAATTATAAACGAAGTGCCGGATGATTCCATTATTCTCACCGATAAAGAAAGATTAGATATTATCATTCGAAATTTAGTAGCCAATGCCATTAAGTTTACGCCCAATGGCGGGGAAGTACGGATACAGGTTAAAGAGCAGCCGCAAACCATTGCATTGGTGGTAAGCGATAACGGGCGGGGCATCTCGGATAAATACCTTGCCAAGCTTTTTTCGGAACAGCGTTTTACCACTCTCGGCACTTCCAAAGAAAAAGGATCGGGATTAGGATTAATGCTTTGTAAAGAATTAGCCGCGAGCATTCATGCTGAAATTGCAGTAGAGAGCCAGGAAGGAAAAGGCAGTTCTTTTTCTATTATTCTACCTAAATTAGCTATCTCGGACTTGCCCAAACAAAATATAAGTAAAGAGAGCAGCGCCCTTCTCACCGCATAAATAATGTTTTATTCCATCTGTTTATGCGTTTTTAAAAGTGCTTAGTTTATTATTGCTGCTCATGCTTTCGGGAAATAATTTGTTCGATTTTATTTTCCAGTGCTTTTTTCAGGGCGTACTTTTTGCCCAATTGATTTACGTGGCGCTAAATCTATACCATCACCACGAGCGAAAAGACTACTTTTTTTACTTGTTGTATTTGGTTACGTCCATGCTTTACTTTCTTTATAAAACCATAATGTTGTATCAATTTGGTTGGAAGTACGGCGCGTATCCCTTTCCCCACAATGGCCTCAATTATATTCTGGCTAATGTCATGCACCTGACCTATTTAAAATTTGCCGAGCATTTTATCAACACGAAAGAGAAATATCCCCAAATCCAACGCGGCGTAAATTTAGCCTTGCGGATCATTCTTCTTTTTATCTTTCTCAACGTTTTCAGTTTAATTTTTTCCCGCTCCCTGCTGCCCGCAGCAGTTCAGTATGCTTATTCGGCTTTGCTAGGCATCATTAGTCTGGTTCTGATCGGGCAGATGTATCGCAAAAGAAATAGATTAATTAACTATATTGTAACGGGTGGCACGGCTTATACCATCGGCGCGGTGTTGAGCTTGGTGGTAGCGGTGTTGCATGTAAAAGGTATTCTACCTAAATTCGAGCATTCGCTTATTTTAACCGAATTAGGCGTGTTGTTAGAAGTTCTTTGTTTTACGGCTGGTTTATCGTATAAATCCTTACTGACCGAAAAAGACCGGCACGCGGCCGAAGAAACATTATTCCGGCAAATACAGGAAAATCAAAAATTAAATGCCCGGCTGGAAACTATAAAAGCCAAGATTACAAATGAATTGCAGGACGAAATGGGCGCCACCCTTACCGGGATTTCCATTTACAGCGATATTGGGGAAAAATATAATCAAGTACAAAATAAGCAAGGGGTATCGGCTATTTTCGAGCAAATTGGTCAGTCGGCCCGAAAAATGGTAAATGAAGTACACGATACTATTTGGATGATTCAGCCGCAGCATAATGAGTCGGCGCAGATGTGGCAAAAAGCGTATCAGGCGGCGGCCGATGCCGTGCTGGGTAAAAATATAAAGTTACATTTTACAATTGCCGAATATGCCGAAAAGGTGCCCTTAGACTTAGAACTGCGTAAAAATATTTATTTGCTGATAAAAGAATGTGTGGCGAATGCGATTAAACACGCCGGGTGTCAAAACATTTGGATTAATTATCGGGTTAAGCAGCCAACATTAATTTTAACTATCCGGGACGATGGCAAAGGGTTTGATCCGGATATAATGAGTTCAGGTACTGGTTTAGTTAATTTAAAAAAGCGCGTCCGGCATTGTCGGGGAGATTTAGGGATACAAAGTGATGCTACCGGATCGGAGTTTTACTTTGAATTTAAAGTAGAGGAGTTGCCGTCAAGCTTTTCATAAAAGCTTATGTTACAAAAAATAAAACTAGGAATAGTAGAAGACAATACGGTTTTTACCGAAGCTCTCCGGCAATACTTTCGCGTATCCGGCTTAGTGGAAGTTGTTTTTTTTACTTACGAAAAGGAAAATATAGTAACTCTGTGCAAAAAGCACCAGCCCGATGTTTTATTAATGGATATCAACCTGGGTTATTTCAGCGGGATTGAGGGCTTAAAATTAGTTAAAAAGGCATTTCCGCATATCCGGGTTTTAATGTGTACGGTTTTTACCGATAATGAAAATTTATTTGAGGCTATTGCCCACGGAGCTAGCGGGTATATTTTAAAAAGTACGCCGGCTTCCGAAATTGAATTTGCTATTAGCGAAACTCATAGCGGCGGAGCGCCCATTACTCCCCAGGTTGCTTCCCAGTTATTCCACGTATTCCGGCAAAACAACATTGCTCAGCTCTCCAACGATTCGCTCACTGCCCGCGAAAACGAAATACTGAGTGCTTTGGTAAGAGGCCTTTCTTACAAAGAAGTGGCGCAGGAAATGAATATAAGTATGGGTACCGTTCGCACGCACGTAGAACATATCTATTCCAAATTAGAAGTAAATAGCAAAGCCGAAGCAGTAGCTAAGTATCTGAAAACTTCCCGATAATACAATTTTATAGTAGAATTATTTTATTGGTTAAAATAATTAAATTTATAACTATTCCTATTTGGGGTAATTATCAATGATATTAATAATAATATTTTAAAAATAAGATGGCAGATAGACTAGAATATTAAAATATATATAAAATTTTATATATCGGATATTTATCCGATTTTACCACATAGTACAAATAGTAATTTTGGATCGGCTTAAATATGAGTGTCTTACAGATGCTCGGTGGCCTTAAAGTTTAAACTTGATCTAATTTACTTTGATGAAACTACTATTACTATCCTGTTCAACTTTAGTATCTGCTAAAATTTGTATTTTTTTATTCATATTTTTATCAGGGCCGTTATCTGCGTATTGTCAGGTTTGTTCTTCTCCGGGCAAAGATGGCATATTAACAAGTTCTGTTTCAATTGTAAATACCTATTATCCTGGCATAACTTCGGTTACCGCCGGTGTAAATAAAACCATTGCTCTAGGAACGCCCACCGGTAATTCCAGCCCCATTGCAACCGGCGATTTGGTCTTAATCATTCAAATGCAGGGCGCCGACTTAAATACTACTAACACTCTTGATTACGGGCAGGTAACTAACACCATAGCCGGTACTTACGAATACACTATTGCTATGAGCAATATCAGCAACAACACTTTTATGGTTACCAAACTGGTTAACAGTTACACCAACGCCGATTATGGTACGCAAGGGCAAAAGCGATTTCAGGTAATTCGGGTACCACAATATTTAAATGCTACTTTAGGTGCTTCTGTAACCGCGCCGGCCTGGAACGGTACTACGGGCGGGGTGGTGGTTCTAGACATAGCCGGGAATTTAAACTTTAATGGCCAAACAATAGATGTGAGCGGAAAAGGTTTCCGGGGAGGTGCCGGCCATGTTTTAACTGCTGGTTCAACTGCCGCCATTACCGATTTTCGATCACTCGCATCGATTATGAATCAGGCCCAAAAAGGCGAGGGAATTGCGGGTACGCCCACTTACGTAAATGCTGGTGGTACTCTTGTTGCCGCTACTACCGGAGCGGAAGGTTACCCTAACGGCAGCAATGGCCGGGGAGCACCCGGAAATGCCGGCGGCGGCGGGAACGACGGCTTGGCAAATAATACGGAAAACTCCGGTGGTGGTGGTGGGGCTAATGGCGGGGCTGGTGGCAAAGGCGGTAATACCTGGAATAGTAATCGGGTAATTGGCGGTTTGGGTGGAATAGTGGTTGCTTCGTCGTCTGTTTCCCGTTTGGTTTTAGGTGGCGGTGGCGGGGCCGGATCTACGAACGATGGTACCGGTACACCCGCGCAAGGTTTTGCCAGTAGTGGTGCTCCGGGCGGGGGAATAGTTATTGTACGAGCCGGTAGAGTAACCGGAACTGGTAGTATTCAAGCTAACGGGGGTAATGGTAATAATACAGTTACGAATGATGCCACCGGCGGGGGAGGAGCCGGGGGAACTGTTTTAATTTCTTCGGAAGATGGGGTACTCAACACCATTACAGTAAATGCCAATGGCGGTGATGGCGGTACCAACACGGGGGGCGGTTCGCCGCACGGACCCGGCGGCGGCGGCGGCGGCGGGGTAGTGTATGCGAATGGTACGTTAAGTGCCGTTACGGTTAATGCCGGGGTGCCCGGTACAACCTTCGTGAATTCAACCCTTAATCCAACTGGTCACTACGGGGCCGAAAGCGGAGTTCCCGGAGTAAAGTTTTCTGCTATAACCCGACCAATCTTAGTGGCTGCCGGCAGCATCAATTGTGTGCCCAACGCAATCGATGTTTTAGCTAGTACTATCCCAAATAACGTAGTATCAGTTGCTATTCCGCCTCTGCTGGGTTACGACACCGACGGTACTATTAATAAATACACCGTATCAACTTTACCAACGGCATCCGCAGGAAAACTATACCTGAATAACACGCTTGTAACTGCCGGGCAGATACTTTCTTCGTTACAGGCCAAACAGGTATTCTTTTCTCCGGCCGCTACCTTTAGTGGCAATGCTACCTTTACCTTTACCGTAACCGATAACCTGGGAGCCACCGACGCCAGCCCGGCTACGTATACCATTCCGGTAAGCAGTCCGCCCGTAGCTAATAGCGTAGTTAATGCAACCGTTATTACGAACACGGCGGCGGCCACGGCTATTAATAGTTTAAGTGCGAACGATACCGACGGTACTATTTTCAGCTTTACCATTTCTACGTTGCCGGTAACTGCCCAAGGTATCTTATATGTAAGCGGAGTTGCCGTTAAAGCCGGACAGGTTATTTCGGTGGCAGACGCAGGTAAGCTAACGTTCGATCCGGCAGCAACCTTTAGTGGTATTGCCAGTTTTACCTTTACGGCTTCCGATAACACCGGTTTTACCGATACCACCCCGGCTTTATTTTCTATTCCGATAAACGACGCACCTACCGCTAACGATATTACCATTAACACTGTAAATGAAAGTTCTACTACTAATTCGATTACTGCTTTAAGTGCCTCCGACTTGGATGGAACTATTAGCAGTTATACAATTATTTCGTTACCTGCTCATAATGCCGGTAACCTGCAATTAAATGGCGTAAATGTTGCCATTGGACAGGTTTTAACGCTCGCGCAGGCAGCTCAGCTACAATTTGTTGCGCCTAATTTAAAAGGGAATAAACCCGGAATTGTAGCCAGCTTTACTTACCGGGCAACTGATGATAAAGGAGCACTTTCAAAAAATGTAGCTACTTATTCCATTCCGGTCAATGGCACCAGTGGTACTCAAAATGTTACAGCCGATGCCACCAACATAACTGCCGCTACCGCGCTGCCTAATACCGCCGCCGCTACGGCTATTTCGGGGTTAGCTGCTACCGGCGGCACGATACAAGCGTATAAAATAACAACCTTACCGGATCCGGCGCAGGGAGTACTTTATATAAACGGCATTGCTGCCAACACGACCAAAGAATATACCCCTGCCGAAGCAAGTAATCTTTCTTTCGATCCGGATGCCGCCTTTGTGGGAATCGCAACTTTTACTTTTACCGCTACCAACAGTACTACCAATCCGCGTACCTACGATGCTTCGCCCGCCACTTATTCCATCCGGATTTATAGCGCTCCGCAAGCTTTAAATGAAATAAACGATCCGGTATTAAATACGGTGCCAAATACGGTGCTTATTCCCTTAAATGCAATCGATGCCGATGGTACCATCACTAGTTATGTTATTAACGAACAACCCACCGCCGGAGAGCTTTATGTGGACGGAGCACCAGCGGAGACCAACACCACCTATAGAACTTCTAATGGAAAATTAAAAGGCTTAACTTACAAACCAGCCGCAAATTATGTAGGAGATGCTACCTTTACCTTTGCCGCTACCGATAATGACGGAAATACTTCTAATCAGGCCCGGTATGTAATTCCGGTGGAATCTGGGAATGTGTCTATGCTGCCCGTAAAACTCCTAAGTTTTACGGCTACCCCAATAAACGATAAAGTTAGTTTGAAGTGGCAGACGGCGATGGAGGAAAACAATGATCAGTTTATAGTGGAAAGAAGTCCGGATGGTGTTAAGTTTCAGGAAATAGGTAAGATAAAAGGCGCCGGTAACAGCTTAGAACTAAATAGCTACAGCCTGACAGATGCTTCCCCTTTAAAAATAGCTTATTATCGTTTAAAACAAGTAGACTGGAACAGTAACTTTACTTTTAGTAAAATGGTGGCGGTTCGCTTCAACGGAAATCTGCCCGACGAAAAGCTGCAGGTGTATCCCAATCCCACCAAAGATATAGTTACCATCCAGACGGCGGGGCTTCCTTCCGGAGCAGTTAGCATTGAGGTAAGATCTATCTTGGGTCATGTTCTTTTAACGGAGCACTTGTCGGAGCAAACGCAACTGGCTACTTATACTATTAATTTAAAGAATTTTGCCGCCGGAACCTACTTTATTACCCTGAGATCAAGTAGTAAAACTATTTCGGAGCGCGTTGTTAAATACTAGAAGTAAATACCATGATAATCAGTTGAATAATATAGTACCATAAATTAATAAAAGGATTCTTCGGGTTAATTTTACAAAAGACCATGCCAACAGCATGGTCTTTTTTTCTGTGGGCTTTTATGCTTACTTATCTTTTTAATAAATTATTTAATAAGAAAACCGACCAATGAACTTAGATATTTCTATATAATAAGCAAACCTTAGTCAAAGTTTTCGGCAGAATTAGCATCATATACCAATTAAGCAAAATGGTAATATATATCCGGTAAAATATTTTAAACTAGTACGTTTAAGATATACTTATGCCTTTCAATGCTATCCGGAATGGTGACTTTACTTGTAGAACAAATACATATAAAGTTTGTACCTTTGTTACGCTCCTGCACAGATAAAAATTACATGCTAATTCACAACGGTATTATTAAACTCGATTACAATCCGGCTACGGACGTTTTGGCAACGAGCATGCCAGATGTTAAGCAATTTGGGTTGTCGGAAGTGAGTTTTTGTTTAGGACTTATCATTGAGAGCGTAAAAAACTACGATATCAAATTGCTTTTACTTGACTCGAGTAAATCGGTTGTGGAAGTAGAAGATGAAGCCTACAAGGCTGTTACCACCAAGTTTGCGTTGGATTTAATGCGTACCCGTTTAAAGAAAATTGCGCGCATCGCTACCGAAAACACCAGGCGAGAAGAAAATTCGGCCAAAATCGCCACCGAAATCAGACAAGAACTAAACCTGGAAATTAAATATAAAAACTTTACAAATGAAGCCGAAGCCCTGGAATGGCTGTTAGCAACCGGTGAATAAAGTAAGGTTGATTATTTATTAACTGATGTTAAAGAAGATTTTTATTTTAAAACGTTGCTTATAAAGCCTGCATTTGTATTCTACCCTTATTTATAAACCTTTCCGAATAACTTTACTAATATTACAAGGCAGCCAATTCTAGCTACGGCAAAAGTTGGACTTCCTGAATAATAAAATTGTTGAAACCACCAAACCGGAAGTTCCGGCCAATGTTAGCTTGTAAGGATAATCAATTATTATTAATTAACCTGAGTTTGATCTAAATAAAGGCTTGTGGAGCTATTTGTTTTTAGGCCGTCATCTTGGAAATATCTACTGAATAAAACGTAAATCAGGCAAAAAACAAACCTGCTCATTTACCTGATTAGCTAGGTTAGCAGGAGATTTTTTAGGAATCCCTTGAATTCTATACAATAACGCATGTTGTTTTTTGATGCTTACATCATACTCACGTTAAGTAGTGATTTTACCCCAGGCGCTACATATTAACCCTAGCTGTATAAAGTAGGTATAATAAGTAAATTATATATAATATCTTGAAAATATTCTTACTCCGGATCTGGCGCACGCTCCTGCTTATTCTGAAATTCTGCAAAAGACAAGTAGGGCAACCCTTATCCAACTATTTCAAACAAAAAAGCGCTGCCGTATTTCGGGAGTATCAACCCAAACTAACGTTGCCTTACCTGCAACAGAAAGCAAATAAAATCAGGCAATATAACTGGCGCACCGCGCGGCTCCACGATTTTCAATTTCTAGGACGAGGTGCCCGGCGCCTGTTGCTGGTTTTTATTTTGGGCTTCTTTCTTTTGTATTTGGCGGTATATACGGGTTTGTTGGGCAGTATGCCTTCCCAGCGGGCCTTGAAAGCCAAGCAAAACAATACCGCTTCCGAAGTTTATTCCGCCGACAGTGTTTTGTTGGGCCGCTATTATATTCAGGACCGTACCAATGTTCGCTACCGCGATATTTCGCCGCGGGCCATCGAAGCTTTAGTCTCCACCGAAGATGCCCGTTTCTATCAGCACCACGGGGTAGATGCCCCTAGTCTGCTGCGGGTGTTCTTTAAAACCATTCTTTTCCAGGACGAAAGTTCGGGGGGTGGCAGCACCATTAGCCAGCAACTCGCGAAGAACTTATATCCGCGCCGCAATTATTTAGTATTCAGTACTTCTATTAACAAGCTGCGCGAGTTTATTATATCCCGGCGTCTGGAGAATGTTTATACCAAACCCCAAATACTGGAGCTCTACCTAAACACGGTGCCCATGGGCGGCGATTTATTCGGGATTGAACGAGCGGCGCAGCGTTTTTTTTACAAGTCGGCTGTTGCTTTAAAAACCGAAGAAGCCGCCGTCCTGATTGGGATGTTAAAAGCTACTACCACGTACAATCCCCGCCTGAATTTGGAAAAGTCGCGGCAACGGCGCAACGTGGTGCTGGGCCAAATGGTAAAGTACAATTATTTATCAAGGGTAGAAGCAGATTCTCTCAAAAGCCGTCCGTTAAAGCTGGATTACCACTACGAAACGCATAATGATGGCTTGGCGCCTTACTTCCGGGAGCAATTACGGCTGGAACTGGTTAAATGGTGTGCCACCCAAAAGAAACCGGACGGAAAGGTCTATAACTTATATACCGATGGACTGAAAATTTATACGACTATTCACGCGGGCATGCAAAAGCAGGCGGAACGTGCCGTTCGCCGCCGCATGGCCCGGCTGCAAAGCCAGTTTAATGCGCATTGGCAGGGCCGTTCGCCTTGGGGCAAGAATCCGGAGGTAATACAATCTGCCATGCGGCGCTCCGACCACTACAAAAAGCTGAAAGCAGCCGGCCAATCGGAAGCTGAAATTCAGAAGATATTTTCCCAGCCCAGAGCCATGAAGCTGTATAGCTGGCAAGGTACCATTACTAAAACCATGAGCCCTTTGGATTCGCTGCGCTACTACGAACGTTTCCTGAACACGGGTTTACTGGCGATGGAACCCCGCACTGGCTTTATCCGGGCCTGGGTAGGCGGCATTAATCACCAGTTATTTAAATACGACCACGTAAAAGCCAAACGGCAGGTAGGTTCTACGTTTAAACCTTTTGTGTATGCAGCAGCGCTGGAAAAAGGCTTGGAACCGTGTCGTTATTTCCCGAACCAGCGCGTTACCTATCCGGCCTATGATAACTGGTCGCCCCGTAACGCGGATGAGCAATACGGTGGGGAGTATTCCATGGCGGGTGCTTTGGCCCATTCGGTAAACACGGTATCGGCCCAGATTATTATGCAAACCGGTATTGCCCCGGCTATTGCGGTAGCCCGGCGCCTGGGCATCCAGAGTGATTTGCCTCCTGTTCCGGCGCTTGCCTTGGGTACTACTAATTTATCGTTGTTTGAAATGGTAAGCGCCTATACCACCTTTGCAAACGAGGGTTATTATGTAAAGCCGGTCTATATAGAACGAATAGTAGACCGTAGTGGTAAAATTTTGCGGCAACACCCGTCCAATACGCGCAGTCGGCGGGCCCTGGCGTATGAACATGCTGCTACCATGCTGGGTTTAATGCAGCAAGTGGTGGAGCAAGGCAGTGCCCGCCGGCTGCGGTCGGAGTTTAAGTTAGCAATGGATATAGCCGGAAAAACCGGTACCACCCAAGACCACGCCGATGGCTGGTTTATTGGCATGACGCCGGATTTAGTAACGGGCGTTTGGGTAGGAGCAGAGAATCCGGCGGTGCGCTTCCGGACTTTAGCGTTGGGGCAAGGTTCCAATACCGCTTTGCCTATTTGGGGCGAATTTATGGCGTTGGTAACCCGCACTTCCACCTTTTCGGGGTACCGGTACAGCCGGTTCCGGCCTTTGCCCCCGGAACTCGAAGCGCGCCTGACTTGTGCTGCTTACCTCGATAACAGTGCCCCGCCGCCCGTAGCCCGCGAGTCGTTTCTGGACCGTTTATTTGACCGGTTTAGAGGCCGCGGGCGGGAAAAGAAAAAAGACGAAGACCGCTGGGAAAAGCGGAACCGGCAAGAAAGCGAAAAGAGGCGTGAGCGAGAAAAGAAACGAGCGGAAGAAAACAAGAAACGCTGGGAAGATAAAAGAAAAGAGAAGGGCGATAAAAAGGGGAAAGATAATTAAAAGAATAAGACCGTCTGAATTTTCATCTCGATAATTAATAATAACAACTGACACAGTTCCATTTACAATCCCAGTTTTAAATTAATAATGAATTAAAAATTATTTTCTTAAAGTATATTCTCGTTCGCCTTTATAAGTAACATGCTGTCCATTAGGGTCACCCTGTATTACTGTATTTTCCCAATAAATGATAAGTTGAGATTTTTCTAATTTATTAATTGTATAAATATCCTCTTTGGAGTCTACATCCCGCTTTATATAAAGCTTAGTTCCATCTTCCCCTATTCGATAGGTACCTAAGTATTCTCTATTGTTTTGTTCGACCGAAAACTCTTTAAATTTACCATTTTCCTCAAACTCAAAATAACTCCCAAGACTAAAATCGGTATAAGTATCTTCATCATAGAGCTGGCCATTGGTATATGAACGGTAAACTTGTTTTGACCAATACCATTTTCCTATAATAGCAATTTTTACATCTTCTTTCTTGCTCTCACCCGTTTTACAAGAAATAATTATTAATATTAAAAGAAACGGTATAGTAAATGCTTTTTTCATTTTATTTTCTGAAACATGATATATTTAAAATAATAGCCTAATCATTCAGCTATATAAATATCACTTTTTATAATGGTTGTGCTTGTTCTTAATCCGGAATATACGCGACAATTTATTTTATCTAAATTATCAACTACTCCATCTCCATTAATATCTGAAAAAATTAAATCACCAATTTGAGCAGCAGGAGTTTGCCTGGGTGTGCTACTTATATGTTCTTGGCTTTTAAATATTCCATTTATTAAAAATCCATTTTTAGTTCCTTTGGCGTTGCCATTTACTGCAGTTAAATAATATGTTTCCTGAGCTGGTACTGAAATGGAAAACATTCCATTAGAATTTGTTTTACCTGTATATTTAGGCTTATTATTATCAGCATCTTCTTTTGTAGTAAAAATATAGATTGATGCATTAGGTGAAACTTCCGCATTAGGATTTGAGGCGGTTCTTTTCGTTGCGTTCCAGACAGTTAACTCAAAGGCTATTTTGGGAGTATTATCATTAATATTTTCTTCTTTTTTACAGCCAAAGAAAAATAAGAAACTAAAAAATAGCATGGTCAAAGAAATACTTTTCATTTTTATTTATAGTTTTTGATTAAAATGCGGTCTATATAATTCTATAATTACCATACTTAAAATTTTGTTGCGCTCACGTTCTATATAAATGACCAGAGTTATGATGCGTCATTGATCCGCCAATATGGCTACTTAGTATAAATTTAATTATTACGCGTATTCCCATTAAAACAAGTTTATATACGCATTATCAATAGCAAATATACTATATAATTAAATTAATATAAAAAGCCGTAGGAGAAAATTTTTATTCAGGGGTGTTCTGTTTAAAGTACAAAAAAATAGATAAAAAAAGCCTCGCTCAGAATGCTGTAGGGGTATTTCTCTAATAACTACTTTTATGTTCAGTAGACTTGGTTTTCTGACTTTGGTTATATTTAAAGGAAGGGGAAATCAAGACAAAGCCTGGCACCGGCAGCGGGTGAAACACTCGGGTTTGCTTGGGCTTCCATTGGTCCTCTTGATTACTGAAAAGTTTTATTAAATTGGGCGAAAAAGGGCTCCATCTATAGGGCTAATAACCGGAACTAACTCCTTTTATCTGCTAGTTAGAGGTCATTGTAAAAAAGCTCATCTTTAATGATAAAAGGCGATAATTTATCCTTCGGAAATTTCAAATGGCAGGTGCTTGACATAAAAGACGGTAAAGCACTTATTATTACAGAGGGCATAATAGAATTACGTTGGTATCACAAAGATTTCGTTGAAATAACTTGGGCAGATTGCAAAATAAGAGAATACCTTAACAATGAATTTTACAAGGTATTTAACCAAGATGAAAAAGCAAGAATTGTACCTACTGTAAACAGCAACCCCGACAACCCTTGGTTTAAAACTAAAGGAGGCATAGATACCACTGACAGAATATTCCTACTAAGCCTTGAAGAGGTTTGCAAGTATTTTGGAGACAGCCGTGATATTCTAAAAAATAAAGGAAGTCAGAAATGGTATATAGAAGACGAAAACAATATTAAACGCCAAGCAAAATTTGAGGATAGTTTTCATTGGTGGCGGCTTCGTTCTCCTGGATATTATGGACGTACATCTGCGAGTGTTAGTTCAAATGGAAATGTCTATGTACGCGGTAATGGAGTTTTTGGAAGACCAAGAGACGGAGGTGGAGTGCGACCAGCATTATGGCTGAAAACTTGAAAAAACAACGAACCGCTAACATTGTATAAACGTCAGCATCGGCCGACGGCCTTCGCCGTCGTTTATACTAGACGTTGGGCGAAATAAGTGAAGATTATTCCTGCCTAAATTATTATGGAAAATAAAAGATAATTAGTTTTAAATAGTAGATTTAATTACTTATAAATAATGGGTGGGGCTATTGTACTTGTCTTTTTAGCAATATTTTACGGGATAATTTCTAATTTTATATTAACTTTTATAATTACTCTGATATCCTATTTTAAGAATGGTAGATTACACTTTTTAAAATATCTTATTTATTCGTCATTATATAATTTTCTATATTCTATAATTTTCTCTATACTTTTTTTAACTGCTAAAAGTGTTAGTTTGTGGTCAATTTGGGGAGCCGCCCTTTTCTTTATAGGCGTTATTGTTACTAATACATTGACTTTTAATCAATTTAAAAATTCAGGTCCTAATTATTAGTAAACTGAAATATTACTCCGCCCAACCTCCTCCACTGGCACGAGCTTGTAGCTCGTGCTTTCTGCTATCATTATTCTACCCTATTGTAGACACAGCTACAAACGCATACCAGCCAAAATTTACCAAACTTCATACAGATATATTTACCTGTGTATGTATATGAAAAGTTGCGTGTAAAAAGGTGCAAAATTTTCGGTTTAGTACTGACCTTTTAAATAATAAAACTCAATTAGTCAGTCACTTATAAGTAGTTTTTATATGCGGTGTTGACGGAAGTTATTTCTGTCCGGATTTTTCAATATATTTCTTGTATTCTTTCATATTATTTAACTCCTTGTAGCATTCTGCAATTTTAGAATAGATTGTTTTATCATTCGATAATTCCAATTCCAGTTGAAGAACTTCTATGGCTTTTTTATAGTCTTTTTTCTGAAAGTAGTTACCATACAAATTGTTGTAAACCGTTTCGGGTAAAGAGATTTGTTTATTATTGTACTTTCTCTTAATTATTTTTAATCGGTCGTTGAGAGCTTCTAATCCATCAATTTTATTTTCCATAAGTATTTTCATTGCCAAATCTTCTGTAAAAATCCAATCCTTGAATAAAAATAATAATCCATTCGACAAACCTCCATTTGGGGATATTGCGTGAGTGTAATTATCTAAATAATCAAATTTGTAATTCAAAGAATTTAAGTCCAAGTTCTTAAATATATTTTCAACTTCTTTTACTCCATTAATAAATTGGCTGTCTTGAAATCCTGAATTTCCTACTGCACAATAGTAATATGTATTTTCCTTTTTTTGCTTTAATTCAACGTTCAAAGGTGTAATTATTTCTTTGTCAAATATCTCTCGATTATCAGGATAAAGTAATGCTGGACTAAAAGTAATTATTGAATAAAAATCCTGTGGATAATTGATGAAGCCGTATGTTAATAATTGACCACCTAATGAATGTCCTATGTATGAATTGTAGCCAATTGTTGAATACTTTTTATCGATTGTATTTTTCAATGTAATCCGCACAAAATTTATAAATCCTTTCGATTCCGTGTCTTTTAATATTCCAAGTTCTTTACTTCTATCATTTTGATTGATGCCTACTAAAATAGCTTTTGGAATATTGTTGTAATATGCTAAAGCGTCAATCGTGGTAATGTAAAAATTGGTTAATAGGTTGTTATTGGCATCAAAGAAATAGATTACGGGATATTTTTTTTCTGTTGAGTAATCTTTGGGAAGGAAGACTTGAATGTCATAATTTGCGCCATTTATGGAATCTTTAATTTGTAAGACCGATTTAGATTGGTAAGAGGTGAGCTCCGTTTCTTGTGCGTATAAACCTTGAAAACAGAATATTAAAACTGTGATAAATATTACAATACTTTTCATTTTACTTTTTTTAAGAGTTTTTTAATTTGACCTCAATTTTTAAAATGGTTACATATTTTTCTGATTTTCTCGATTTTTTAATTTCCGCCAACGCTACGCTAAACATAGCTATTTACTTAAAACCGCGGTAATATTTTGCCGGTAAGCTTCGCTCAACGGAATTGTTTTTTGATTAATGGTTACCTGGTGCCGTTCCAGTTTATCTATTTTGTTAATAGCTACCATAAACGAGCGGTGGATGCGGATAAATTTATCGGGGGGCAAGAGGTTTATTACTTCATTAAACGTACTGCGGGAAAGAACATTTTTATCTTTTAAGGCAAACGTTACGTAGTTGCCGGCAGCTTCTAAATACAGGATATCGGCGTACAAAACTTTTATTTGTTCGTAGCCGGTTTTCAAGTAGATATAGTCGGCCGTTTCCGGGGCATTGCGGTAATTAAATAGTTCAAAGGCCTTGTTGCAGCCTTTTACAAAACGAGCCAGCGAAAACGGTTTTAACAGGTAATCCACGGCATCCAATTCGAAACTGGTAACCGCGTGTTCGGTGTAGGCGGTAGTAAAAATAACGAGGGGTTTTTTGCTTAAACTGTTAAAAAAATCAATCCCGGAAATATCGGGCATTTTAATGTCGAGGAATAATAAATCAATGGACTCTTTTTGCAAATATTCCAGCGCTTTAAAGGCATCGGTAAACTCAGCTTTTAAATCTAAAAAAGGCACTTTGGCTGCATGGGCCCGGATAATTTCTAAAGCTATTGGTTCATCGTCTAGGGCAATTGCTTTCATGCGGGTGCGTAATGGTTTAACCTAATTGTAAAGTTAAGTGGATAAAGAATTCTTTGCCGGTTTCCCGCACCATTAATTCGTGTTTTCCCGGATATAAAAGCTGCAAGCGTTGTTTCACATTTTCGAGGCCAATACCGGTATGGTGCTTTTCCGGGTCGTTTTCCGGTTTGGGATGCTTGCTGTTGTACACATCAAAATAAAGCTTTTTTTCTTTTACTTCTAACGTAATTTTAATGTGCGAAGGCTCCCGGAAACTAATGCCGTGTTTAAAAGCATTCTCCACAAAAGGAATTAACAGCATGGGTGCAATCTGCACCAGATTTACCTGTTCATCAATAGCGGTATCAATTTTTATGTTGGGGTTCGGATCGGTGCGGAGTTTTTGTAAGCCAATATAATTATTCAGGTAATCTATTTCGCGGGCCAAAGAAATTTTCTCCTGCATATTTTCCTGGAGCATAAACCGCATCATGTCGCCTAACCGTTCAATGCCTTCGCTGGTGCGTTCGGCTTTTTCCTGAATGGACGTACCATAAATGGTATTTAAAGCATTAAACAAAAAGTGCGGGTTTATCTGCGACCGGAGAAAATCTAAATTAGCATTGGAGTGGCCCAATTCTTTTTTGAGAACATAAATTTCTTCGTTGCCCCGCACTTGTCGTTTAAACAGCACCCACGAAAGTGGCATAATGATAAATAATTGCACCACCGTATTAAACAACGCCAGGGCAAAACCAAAGCCCCTTTCGTGCGACAGGGCAAACCCCAGTAACGCCACCGGCACAAAGGAAATAAGTAAAAACAGGATTGTTCGGAGAATATAAGCCCAGAAAGGTTTCTTTTGTGTAATGGCTGCGGGAATAAGCGCATAAATGGAGTAGAGATATAAAAGGATGCTGCAAGGCCCAATCAATCCCCACCCAATAATCAATCTACCTTCGGCGTTGCCTAGCAACAATAAAAACATACTAACCATCCACAAAACAAAAGCGATTAGGCCATCGCGGGTTACAATGCGGTATTTAGATTGAATAGCTTCGGAATTGGACAACAGGTAGATGGCGGCATATTTAACAATGGTATAAAAACCCAATATAAACAGGAGCCACAAGGCAAAAATAAAACTTTGTTGAAATATATAGTCGTAAGCGGCTTGTTCAGTCGGGTGCTCTTTAAATAAGTAGTTTTTTAAGTAAGTATCGGTAATGCCAAACACCAAGCTAATAGCTATAAAAATTAAGATTATAAAAGTAATATCCCGGAATAAAGCTTTTTTGGTAACAAGGGTAGGAATGATCTTAAAGTTTAAACACCAAAATGCTCCGTAAAGCAAAACGATTTGAATAAGCTGCGGCCAGAAAAAATTCCGGTAATAGTAAAAGGTAATATTTGCCTGATCAAAAAGATATTTATTTGAATCCGTGGCACCACTCGTCAGGAAAAAAACCGCAAAAACAAATATGGTAGTGGCGGCCCAAAATTCAATCTTTTTAAAATTGTCGGGGTTATAGATATAATCTTTCATAGTAAATTTTAATTGGGCAATGATAATTATTAGCGGGAAAGAAAAATAAAAAATGTGATGAAAGCCGGCGAATATGGGATGGACGCGTTGTTTTGGCTGCAAAGAGCAATTCCGGTTGCTGGCTTTTTAAATGAGCTTTTTTAAGCAGCTTAGCCGAAGAAATAAAACAATCATTTTTCTTTTCTAAAGCGCAAATAATTAACCGTTGTTGTCTTCCTCGGCTTTGGCATCGTTGTTACTTATTTTCTTTTTCTGCCGGGTTGTTGCGCCAACTTTGTCCCAGGGCGGTGTTCAGGCCCAGTTTTCCGCGGCGGTAATTTACGTTGTTATTCAGGCTGCTAATCCGGGTACCGTTAGTGGTATTTACGTTGCCATTAATACCTTGCAAGTTATTTTTTTGGTGATAATATTAATAATACCGGCTGTGCCTTCTGCATCGTACTTAGCCGAGGAACTGGTAATTACTTCTACGCTCTTTATTAAATCGGCCGGAATTTGTCGCAAGGCATCGGCCAAATTGGTGGCCATCACCGCCGAAGGCTTGTTGTTAATGAAGACCCGAATATTAGAACTGCCGCGCAACGCGACATTGCCTTCTAAATCAACGGTAAGGCCCGGTGCTTTCTGCAGGACGTCGTTGGCCGTGCCGCCCGTGTTGGTCAAATCTTGCTCGGCATGGTACACCAAGCGGTTTACTTTATCTTCCACTAAGGCTTTATCGCCCGTAACGGCTACTTCTCCCAAGGCTCTGGTATCGCCTTTTAAGGCAATAATGCCAACGTTTACTTCGCCTTTTTTAATGACAAGATTAGGTATAACGTGGGTTTCGTAGCCCATAAAAGTAGCGGATAAGTGGTACTGCCCGGCAGCAATTCGGCTGAGGAAAAACTTGCCATTCTCTTCGGATATAGTACCGTTTACCATTTTACCGGTGCCTTTATCTACTAAAACAATGGTTGCAAACGCTATCGGCTTTTTGCCGGATTCATCTAAAATCACCCCGGTTATCTTTCCGTTTCCTTGCGGTAAGGGCGGTAACGTTACGGCAGCTATTGGAGCAGCTTTTGCTTCATTGGTCAGGTTTTGGGCCCATCCGGTAGGAATTGTAAAAAGGCAATTTAAAGTAAAAGCCAGCATTTTTACGAAGAATTTAGTTTTCGGACTTGTAGTGCTCCCCGGGGAAAGATTGCCATATACCTTATCCAAAGACTTTTGGCTGTAATTTTTAAATCGAGCTAAATAGCCAGCATACATTTCGGCTAGGGGAAAGAAAAAAAATAAGAAGACACGGGTAGATGTTCTCATAATGGATATAGGTTAGAATTTAGGGGCAACCAGATTTAGTAGGAGCAAGGTTAAGGTACCCGTAGCTTATCTTAAACTAAATGTGACGAAGAGGTAAATAAATGTGACGAGTACTACCACCGGCAGATGAGAAGAATGGCATATAGATCGGGCAAAAAAAGTATTTAAGTGATGCAAGTGCCTGCCTACTCCTGCTACTTTCTGCCCGGTTAAATACTAACTGACCGGATTATGCCTAACAAAACAGTTTTTTAATAGAGGGCTTTTGCGCACAAGGCTATATTTTAGATTAAATCTGGTTTTCTGGTATAACTACTGATATTAACAACATCGCTAGGTTGGCCTCGTAGTAGAAGCATTTATTCCTTAGCATCCCAGTAAAATGAATTTTTTGTTTCTGTTTAGTCTGCCCATCCAGGACCCGGTTTTGGTTTTTGCGATTATTCTGTTGGTTATACTTTTCTCGCCGCTTCTTTTCAACCGGTTGGGCATTCCGGGTATTCTGGGCTTGATTCTGTCGGGCGTGTTGCTGGGTCCGCATGGCTTGGGGGTGTTGGAGCGCGACGAGAGCGTGGTGTTGTTTAGTACCATTGGCTTGCTCTACATCATGTTCCTGGCCGGTCTGGAAATGGACATGGACGATTTTCGCCAGAATAAAAACAAGAGTATTGTATTCGGGATTCTTACGTTTATAATCCCGCTTATATTGGGCTGGTTAGGTTCACATTACGTGTTAGGCTACAGTCCGCTTTCTTCTTTTCTGCTGGCCAGTATGTTTTCTACGCATACGTTAGTGGCCTACCCGGTTATTGGGCGCCTGGGCATTACGCAACATAAAACAGTTACGCTTATTCTGGGGGGTACCATTATTACCGATGCGGCCGTGCTGATTATTCTGGCGGTAGTCACGAACCTACAAAAACCCGATGTGTCACCGCTTTTTTGGGTACAATTTGTGGCTTCGCTGGCGGCTTTTGTATTTGTGGTTTTGTGGGGCGTACCCCGTTTAAGCCGGTGGTTTTTCCGGGTGCTCGAAGGCGAAGGAAATTCGCAGTACTTGTTTGTGCTGGCGGTAGTTTTTCTTTCGGGCTTTCTGGCCCACGTGGCCGGAGCCGAACCTATAATTGGTGCTTTCCTGGCGGGCTTGGCCCTAAATCAACTTATTCCCAAAGCTTCGCCGTTAATGCACCGCACCGAGTTTATCGGCAACACGCTGTTTATTCCTTTTTTCCTGATTAGCGTGGGCATGCTCGTGGACGTACGGGTACTCCTGGAAGGTCCCGAAGCCTTGTTTGTCGCGGCCGTTATTATTGTGATATCCTTTACGGGAAAATGGATTGCGGCTTTTCTGACGCAGAAAATTTACGGACTGAGCCCCAGCGAACGAAACCTGATTTGGGGTATGAGCAGTGCCCACGCCGCCGCTACCATTGCCGTGGTATTAATTGGCTACAACATTAAATTACTCGACGAAAGAGCCCTAAATGGTACGATTATCCTGATTTTGGTTTCCTGCCTCGTGAGTAGCATTGTGGCCGAAAAAGCCGGTCGGCAGATTGCGGTAGCCGAGGCTGACAAAGTGCCCGAAGGAACCGAAGGCGACGAACGCATTCTAATTGCGGTCGATAACCTGGATCACCTGAAACGGTTGTTGGACTTTTCGCTTTTAATTAAAAATCCCAAATCAGAGGAGCCCTTATTGCCTTTGGTGGTAGTATCGGAGCACCAGGCACCCGAAAACCATATAAAGCTGCATCAGAAAAAAGTAGCCGGGGTAATAACCGAAGTTACCGAGCAGCACGAGCAAATACGTCCGGTGTACCGGGTAGATTTAAATGTGGGCAACGGGATAATCCGGGCGGTGCGGGAGTTGCGCGTTACCGAAATTGTGATGGCCTGGAACGGCAAATTAAGTGCCCGCGAGCGATTTATCGGCAGCATCATTAACCGGGTAATAAACCATACCGAAGTGCAAACTATATTTTGTAAATTCTGCTATCCGCTAAATACCCTGCAAACTATCATTGTGCTGGCACCCCGCGATTCGGAGAGAGAGGCAGGTTTTCCGTACTGGGTAAATACCATTATGCAGCTAGCCAAAGGAGCCGGGGCCAGAATCCGGATATTAGGTGCCTCGCGTACGCTGCAAAGGCTCGAAGCCTTTGTCCAGAACCAAGACCGCTATACGGTAGATATTAGTTACGAACTTTTCGAGAACTGGGATAATTTTACCTCTCTTACCAAAGAAGTAACCAAAAACGATTTGCTGACAGTAGTATTGGGGCGGCCCCATACCATATCGTACCGTCCCGAGTTTAATGTAATACCCCGCTACTTGTCCCGGTATTTCGAGGAGGTGAGTTACTTGTTGCTTTACCCGGAACAAAAAGGCTAAACCCATCTTCTACTTGCTTCAGCCTAGATTAGAACTTATTTTAATGCCCGGAAATAAATTTGCTCCGGGAACTTGCTTAGGAGAGACCCAGGTGGTGCGGCTAGGATCTAATTATAAATTTTGAGTCTGCGTTGGGCGTAGAAGTAGCATAGCTTTACGCACTTTCGGATAGCCAAATTTTTGATTGATGTAATAACCTAATGATGAACGCTACCAATTAATAAATTTATAAGCACCAGCCCTGGCAAGTTGCTGTAATCGCGGGCACTGCTATAAAGATAATGCTTCTTTCTTCTATCCACCTTTCCTGCACCGGAAAAGGTGAGCAGCCGGTGTTTTTGGAAAGGACCGGCAAATTAGCTGTATTCCTATTTCTGCCACAACATGGCCATCAACTTCCATCGCTTTACATTTCTTCAAACGCCAGCTGTCAGGTAAGATAGCTGGCGAACTGCAGGGTACCTGTTTAATGGCAATAATTATATAGTCTGACAAAATCGGTAAGTCTTTGCTCTATTGTGTTTATAAAATAGAGGCTGATTTGTATTTAATCAATAATTAACCTATTTGTAAAAGAAAATTCCGAGTTTATAGGAAAATGAAAGCGTGCATTTTTGGGTAAAATTAATATCAGAGCCTAATAGTTTGCGCTGGCAAAATGAACATATAATAAAGCTAAGTTGATTTGTAGTGGTATTATTTATAAGGGTTGTTTGATGTATTAAAAAAGCGCAAATAATAGTTTGATTACATAAGCCTAAATTTTACTTATAAGTTCTGTCTGCTGCTTCTTGAAAATTAGCTGTTGTTTAAAATTATTATCTAAATAGATGCTTTTATTAAAATTAAGATAATATAACTAGCTATTATTAATAAATATGAAGCTTATGCTAGTGCACTTCTTTTAGTGTGAATGCCTATTATCTATTATTATTTATTGCTTAAGTTTGTTTGAAGAATCAATAATTTGAATATGATATAAGAAAAATTAAATTATATGATTTTAATTTATTCTATCAATTATTAAACAAAAATATAAATATTACTGCTTTTATGTAAATGATTTAATTCGTTTTACTTACATTTGATTACTTTAAAGATACGATTTGTAAAATAGGTTAAGTAATTACTCTTTATTTAGTTATAAAATATTTGATCTAAAACTAAAAACAGTCATCCTTTTATGTTTCTTATTTAATTATAATTTATTAAATATTGAATTTTGCTTTAGTTTCACTTGTGGCCTACCTTAAATAATCAAATCAGAAAATTTAACCCGTCTTTTATGAAGAGAATGCTAACCAAGCTACTATTATCATTTCTAGTATTGCTGCTACCAGGTTGGGTAAATGCCAATGATCCCGGTAAAAAAGCTCGGGTTATTGTTATGACCGATGGGGAGACAGATGATAAGAGTTCTATGATCCGGTTTTTACTTTATTCCTGTGACGTGGATTTACAGGCTATTATTGAAACCAATTCGGTATGGCAACGCAGCGGACACAGCAAGGAAGATTGGTTTGAAAAGCTATTGACTGCCTACGAACAGGTTTATCCGAATCTGATTAAGCATAATCCCAATTATCCTACTGCTACGGCAATAAGAAGTAAAAACTTTGTGGGGGATGAAGATCCGAACCACTTGTATAATCTGGATAAAACATTACAAAAGCCAGGACACGTAGTAGAATACATGCCGGATAATTGGCCAAATACCCCCGGTTCAGATAAAATTGTAGAAATATTATTAGATGCTGATCCCAGTCCGGTGCATATACAAACTTGGGGCGGCGGCAATACGGCGTCTAAGGCTTTTTATAAATTAAAAAAATACTATCCGGCCGAGTACGACCGGGCAATTTCGAAAGTGGTTATGTATAATATCTGGTACCAGGACGATGCCGGTAATTACATTGAGCAGTACCACCCCAAAGTAACCATGATTTATAACAGTTCATTTGATGGTACCTGGGACTATGGCAGCTTATTGCATACCACTGACTTTGTTACGAACCATGTTAAAAATAATCATGGTCCATTAGGAGCACTTTATCCGCAAAAGTATGTAAGTGAAGGCGATACGCCGGCTTTATTATATTCGCTGCAAAATGAGTTAAGAAACTTTGAAAATCCGGGTTTTGGGGGCTGGGGAGGCCGGTTTACGAAGCTTACTACGCTACCAAATGTTTATACTGATGCTTACGACGATGGAGATGTTAAAAAATCGCTGAGAAGATGGATTAATCAGGCCAATGCTGATTTTCAGGCCAGAATGGATTGGTGTGTAGCCCAAACGTTTAGTGCCGCCAACCACATTCCGGTTATTAACCTTAATGTTACCGAAAACTTAGCGGTAACATCCGGCCAAACTATTACTTTAAGTGCCGATGGGAGTACCGATCCGGATGGAAATGCTTTATCGTATAAATGGTGGCAATACAAGGAAGCCGGGTCTTACCCGGAGTTGGTTAGCATTACCAATGCCACCAGCAAAACGGCTACCTTTGTGGTACCGGACGTTACGGGTTCCAAAACCATGCACGTTATTCTGGAGGTAGCAGATAACGGATCTCCGGCCCTGACCGCTTATAAGCACCTGATTATAACCTTTAATCCCAATGATGAAACGGTGAGTACGACACCGGCACCGGCTCCAACTCCAAATCCAATAACTCCAATCCCAACTACTCCAACTGCTCCAACTACTCCTACCACCTGTACGGCTACGGGCACAATCCTGCGCGAGCAGTGGAACAACATTAGCGGCACGTCCGTGTCTACAATTCCGGTTAACACAACGCCATCGAGTAAAAGTAACCTGACCTTGTTTGAAGCCCCGAGCAACGTTGGTTCGCTGTATGGCAGCCGCATCCGGGGGTATATTTGTCCGCCGCAGACGGGTAGTTATACCTTTTACATTTCGGGCGATGACAATGCGGAACTGTGGTTGAGCACGGATGAAAACCCGGCGAACAAAAAGAAGATAGCAGGTTTCACTGGCTGGACAAATCCGCGGGAATGGACCAAGTATACCGGGCAACGATCTGCCGTTATTACCCTGACGGCTGGCCGCCGGTACTACGTAGAAGCCTTGCACAAAGAAGAAGGAAGATTAGATCACGTGGCCGTAGGTTGGCAATTACCGAATGGTACGCTGGAGCGCCCAATTGCCGGCAGTCGGCTCTCGCCGTTTGTCTCAACTACGACTACGACGCCCGCCCCAACCCCAACTACTCCCTCCACTTGTACGGCAACGGGTACAATCCTGCGCGAGCAATGGAACAACATTAGTGGCACGTCCGTGTCTGCAATTCCGGTTAACAAAACGCCATCGAGTAAAAGTAACCTGACCTTATTTGAAGCTCCGAGCAACGTTGGTTCGCTGTACGGCAGCCGTATCCGGGGTTATATTTGTCCGCCGCAGACGGGTAGTTATACCTTTTACATTTCGGGCGATGACAATGCGGAACTGTGGTTGAGCACGGATGAAAACCCGGCGAACAAAAAGAAGATAGCAGGTTTCACTGGCTGGACAAATCCGCGGGAATGGACCAAGTATACCGGGCAACGATCTGCCGTTATTACCCTGACGGCTGGCCGCCGGTACTACGTAGAAGCCTTGCACAAAGAAGAAGGAAGATTAGATCACGTGGCCGTAGGTTGGCAATTACCGAATGGTACGCTGGAGCGCCCGATTGCCGGCAGCCGGCTCTCGCCGTTTGTTACAACAACTACGGCTCCATTAACAACGAGCAAGAATGGTCAAACTGATTTGCTGGAAACAGCAGCGGTGGTGGAACCGAAAGAGAATGCTTTCCTGGCTTATCCCAATCCTTTCGGCACAACCGTTAATTTATCGTTTACTTTACCCACCGAAGCAGCGGCTGTAGTGCAAGTATATTCTTTACAAGGAACGTTGGTCGCCACTTTATTTAAAGGTACGGTTAAAGCGGGTCAGCACCAAGAAGTATCCTGGACGGGTGACAGCCATGCCGCCGGAGTATATATTGCTAAGCTGACTTACGGTAACCAAATACTGCATAAACGCTTGCTTCTACAGCGCTAGAAATTAATAAAGTAGTGGTAAATAGCCCGCTAGTTAGCTCTTTTGTTAACTGGCGGGCTATTTTTATAAAGATACCCAACGCTTTTACATCCCCATGCCTGCTGCATTAGGTTGTATTAGTTAAATTACTGTTTTTTATTGCGCCAATCAGAAATTGGCTATCCGGTAAATGCATAGCGCGCTGCACTAACGCTACACAAACTATCATGTTTGCGATTCAGCAGTTACTAACAACTACTTAAAACTCACCCTAAATCCCGCTGCTAAAAAAGAAGAACTTCCATTACGCCTGATTTTACTATCTACTCCTGCAGACAAATTAATATCCCGAATAATACCGGCAGGGTTGGGGATCAGGTAAATACTTTTGCTTTTGACTTATAAAACAGCTGCTTAGCTATGGTGGTAACCGGGCCGGGCCAAGCAAAAGCAACGGAACGCGTAAATAATACCCCGCTGATTTGTCCTTTGGCTGATGCTACCCGTAATAATGGGCAGGTAATCTTATATTTCTAAACAAATTTAACCATGGCCTTCTCCTATAACCAGGAACTTATAAATAATGCCTTTACCTATAGCGCTTACCGGCAGCACCTCAACAACGAACTTGCCCAGCCACCTAAAGATGAAAGTGCAGAAAAAATGCGGCCGTATACCCAGAAGAATGTGGCCCTGATGGATCAGTTTGATACTGCCTACCAGGTTTCCGACCGCCTGAAAGCGATGCTGCAAGAAGCACCGCCTACTATCTGGCTGGTGCTTACGGAAGGATGGTGCGGCGATGCGGCTTTTAATGTGCCCCTGCTGGCGGCCGTGGAAAAAGCTAGTCCGGAAAAAATAAAATTACGTTTTTTACTGCGGGACAATAACCTGGAACTAATGGATGCTTATCTCACCGACGGGGGGCGTTCGATACCTAAATTAATTGTATTGAGCGAAGATTTGCAAGACCTGGGCACCTGGGGGCCGCGGCCGGCCGGTTTACAAATCCTGATGCAGCGCTGGAAAGCGGAAGGACTGACCCTAAAGGAAATTATTCCCCAAGTACACGCCTGGTATGATGCCGATGCTACCCATTCCGCGCAGGAAGAACTGACCACGCTCGTACAATCTTATTCCTAGCAACACGGGGGCCGTAAGCATTAATTTAAGGCTTAAATAACTAGTAGCAAAAAATAATAAGCAACCTCAACTATTAATATGAACAACTATGATTTTATAACGCTTCCGGTAGCCGACGGCACGGAAATGGACGCTTATCTTGCCTTTCCGGAAGGAGAGGGATCTTTCCCAGCCATTATTCTGTTACAGGAAGCTTTTGGCGTAAACCAGCATATTCGCAATATAGCGGAGCGCCTTTGCCAGGAAGGCTATGCCGTAATAGCGCCCGACCTGTTTCATCGTACCGCCAAACGCATAGAAATTGATTATAATGATTTTCCGGCGGCGATGCCCCACTACCAAGCCATTACCAAAGATAATTTGGCGGCGGATTTAAAAGCTGCTTTTGCCTGGCTGCAGGAACAAAAAAATATTAAGCCCGATAAAATTGGCAGTGTCGGGTTTTGCCTGGGCGGACGCGTATCTTTTGTGGCGAATACGGTATTGCCATTAGCGGCGGCCGTATCTTATTACGGGGGCGGGCTCGATACCCTGGCCAGCGAAGCCGTGCACATGCACGCGCCGCATTTATTTTTCTGGGGCGGAAAGGATACCCATATTCCGCCGGAAAAAATAGATACCATTATTAATGCTGTAAAAGCGGCCGGCAAAGATTATATCAACACGGTTATTTCTTATGCCGATCACGGTTTTCATTGCGATGAAAGAGGGAGCTATCATCCGTTAGCCGCCAAAGAAGCCTGGGCCACTACCCTGGCCTTTTTTGCTAACCGGTTGCAAGCGTAATTTTGGCGGTTAGCAATTAGCTTTTAGCAGTTAGTTATTAGTTGTTTATGTTTTTCTACATGGTTAATTATCAAAGCCTAAGTTTAAAACGGCGCTTAATTTTATCTTTATTAAATCAATAAACCCATTCTCATGAAATACAGAAAATTTGGAAATAATGAGCAGCTATCGGCCGTAGGTCTGGGCTGTATGAGTATGAGCCATGCGTATGGCGTGCCCAACGATGAAGAATCGCTTGCCACCCTGCACCTGGCCTTAGATTTAGGTATTAACTTCTGGGACACAGCCGATGTATACGGCAATGGTAAAAATGAAGAACTGATCGCCAAAGTATTGGTTTCTAACCGCGATAAAGTTTTTATTGCCACCAAGTTCGGGTTTACGCAAAATCCGGATGGGAACGGTATGATGTTTAACGGCTCGCCGGCTTATATGAAAAAAGCAGTGGAGGCCAGTTTAAAAAGGCTCAATATCGAGACCATAGATCTTTATTATGCCCATCGCATCGACCCGAATGTGCCGGTTGAGGAAATGGTAGGCGGCATGGCCGAACTGGTAAAAGAAGGCAAGGTGCGCTACCTGGGTTTATCCGAAGCATCGGTCAGTTCTATTAAAAAGGCGCATGCGGTGCATCCGATCAGTGCGGTGCAAAGTGAGTATTCTTTATTAACCCGCGACGTGGAACAGAATGTGCTGCCCGCCTGTAAAGAATTAGGTATTGCCTTTGTGCCGTTTAGTCCGCTGGCCCGGGGCTTAATGACGAATACTTTAAACTTAAACGAATTGCCGGAAGATGATTTCCGTAAAAAGCTGCCCCGCTACCAACAAGAATACCAAGATAACAACCAGCAATTAGCGGCTGGTTTTGCCGAACTGGCGGCCCAAATAGGTTCTTCTCCGGCGCAACTGGCCTTGGCCTGGGTGCTGGCGCAGGGCGATAACATTATTCCGATTCCCGGCACCAAAAAGCGAAAAAATCTCGCCGATAATGCCGGGAGTGTAGACGTAACTTTAGCGACGCAGCACCTGCAACAGATAGAAGCATTACTCGCTAAATACCCCCATACCGGCGACCGTTACGACGAAGCAAGTAAGAAAATGGTAGATAAAGAAGATTACTAGCCTTTAAATTGCTAACTAAGCCAGGGAAGAATTTATTACTTTATGGAAAGCACCGATAATAACTACGTTGCTTCTTTGGAGAATAGTCTCATTTATAAAGAACTTAATTATTCCCTGGCCAAGGCACTTCTCTTAAGTTAACTGGCGGGCTGTTTATTTAAATATATTTATCTTAATTCCGAATAACTGCTGCTTTAGTTTAGATTGGTTACAAGTATTATTTTTCGTTTCACCAACCGGAATAGGAGCTTTCCGGGAAAGGCGCAGCGCGCGGCGCTAACTTTACGCAGTACCTAGAAAGAAATAACTAAACCTTATTATTGCCCATCGCGTCCGGCTCATCATCACGCGGGCGGGTAGCGCGGTTCGTTTTTTTGGTAGCAAGAAGGCGCTCCTGGTGTTCTTTTCTTTCCTTGAATTCCTTTTGGCGTTGCTTCTTTTGTTGATTTTCTGATCTGGTTGCCATTGCCTGGTCTGATTTTGTTATTTTAGATCCTTAGTTTATCGTTTTGCTATATTCAATTTGCTAAACGGGGTAAGTTGCCTAGCAGCGTTTTACCTGAACTAGTTAAACTGTTAGCTTTTTATAGATTATACGCCAATCGGGAGATTGGTTTTCCGGGAAATGCATAAAGCGCTGCGCTAACACTACGCATAACAAGATATTATACCACATAAAACTCAGCCATTTTTTCCCATTAAGGCAATCCGGTCGTTTTCGTTTATGTTAAAAGAAACTTCTTTAAAAAGCGCCGCGCCGTTAAGTTCCACCGCGACTGCATCCACTGAAATCATAAGGTATATTTTAAAGAGGCAAAGATACTATTTATTTGCCACCGCTATACGTAGCGTTAGAAGCGCTCTAAGTAATATCCTGGCGAGCCAACCACCTTTATGCGTAGAGTTACCACAGCGCTCTACGCAGTACAGAAAGGCAAAAAACATTTGGGGTAATAAAACATTTTTTGTTATAACATAGTTATAACAAAAAATGTTTATCTTCAAGCATAACCTGATATTGGTTGCAGTATAAAGGTTATTGAAAATGTTGTTAACTGTAATTATATAAAAGATTATGGAGACTGTAATTAAGAAATTGACTAAAATAGGGAACTCCAAAGGCATAACTTTCTCTGCCGGAATAATTCAGGAATACGGATTAGAAGCCGAAGTTATTATAGAGAGCCGGGAGGAAGGAATATTAATTAAACCGTATAAGCCCTCTTTTCGGGATAAACTGAACGAACTAAAGCGAAATAAGGAAAAAATATATAAGACCATGGAGAAGCAAGCCCGCAGTAAGGAAATGCAGGCGTTCTACGCTAATCCTGAAAATACAATTGCGGGTATTGATAACGAAATAGTTGATTAAACGATGAAGCACGGAGAAGTTTGGCAAGTAGACTTTGCGCCGGCAGTTGGTCAGGAAATTAAGAAACAAAGGCCGGCAATAATTGTAAACCACAACGCAGTAGGCAGTTTAAACCTTAAAATCGTAGTTCCTATCTCCGAAGTAAACAAGCCTTCCACCTGGCATATTCCACTTTCCCCTTCAACCTCAAATGGGCTAACTAAAAATTGTCATGCCGATTGTTTTCAGATAAAAAGCATTTCCCACGATAGGTTTATTCAAAAATTGGGAAAACTCTCAGAATTAGAAATGGACGAAGTTAAGCTAGGACTCGTTCTGGTTTTGGATTTAGTTCAATAATAATAAAGCCTTCCAGATGCCCTGCTTTGCGGTTCAGTGGTATACGGATTATGCCAATCGGAGATTGGCTTTCCTAAAAAGCGTAGAACACTGTGCTAACTCTACGCATAACGAAGGAAAATAATTATTGAAAAACCCTTACTATATTAGAGAGTCAATTTTTTATAAAAAGCAATAAATTTTCTTTTACTTTAATCAATTTAATTGTCTTAAAGATTTTAATCTTTTTAGAATTAGTAACCTATTAATGATGAGTGATTTCCTCAACCTCTTAGTTCCAAAAAGATTCTTTAAGTTTTTAACGGGATTCTTATTATATGTAATATCATCATCAATAAAAAATTGGAAAGGAGTTATTATAATTTGGGTACTAATAATACTTTTACTCTTAATTATAGATAAGGAAAATATAAATATTTACACTATTTTTTCACTTGTTTCTGTTCCATTTGCAGCCGCAACCATAATTCAATTATTAGAAGACTTCTCTGATCCTATTGAATCTGATAAACCTAATTTTGGAGAATTAGAGTGTGTTTTTATTTCGGATAAAGATCATTATGAAGTAAATTTTATATCAGATAAGCTTCTAGAAGAAAGTAAACAAAGAATAAAGAGTTTACCAGATAAAATTTCACTGTTTGGCACTGATCTAATAAGTTATAAATTAATTACTCGTCCTAAATTTTATTATTATTTAATTTCTCCTAACCAGCTAAGTAAAAGCATTGAAAAGAAAGTTGCCCAAAAAGGGTTTTTATTAATCTTACAAATCACTGTAAATATTCAAAATCTTAAAGTAGATGTAAAATTTAATATAAATAGAGAGCATTACAATAACACAAAGCCATTTCAAGAAATGGAAGAAATATTTTCTAGGATTCATTTATAAGGATGAGAAAAATTTAGAAAATTTTATTGAAAGTATATCTTCATTTTATCATGCTATAATTGCCCATGGATTTGTTGATTTTTTTCTAGATCATGAAGAGTTTGAAAAGGCTCATAGATTAATAGATGAGAACCAAAAGGCTGTAAGTAATTCACTTTTTAAATTAATAAATAATATTTCTGAAGATTCAAAAATAGATGCAAACAATTTAGAGAAATTTTGGGAATGTGAATTTGAGAGATATAGAGCAATTAACATTTATGTTATCAGAAAATTATACTCAAGCAATAAATCACCTATTTAAAGCTTTAAAAACAAATCCATATTATCCATTTACTGATTATAAGTCTTGGAAGTCTGAAACTATAAAGTCCTATGTAATCTCAATCTCATCTATACTTCCTGAAGTTGTAGAAGACCTTAAAAAAGAACAAATTAAAGAGGAAGATACTTATAATGAAGAAGAGATATTAAATATTTATATGAATGCTGTGTCTCAAATAGAGTTTCCTCACATGGTGTCTTATACATCCTTAATAATTGATATTATTGAACAAGCAGAATCTGAATATTTAAATAAAATTATTGAGGAAAAATTGAGAGAAGATATTTGCGAGTCTCCTATCCAAAACTATATAAAAGGGGAAATTCTAAAATATCTACCTAAAGGGACTGAAAGGATAAATAAACTTTACACTGATAGGCTAGATGATGTAATCTCTGAATTTAAAAAAGTATTAGAAATAGATGAGGATTTTCCGTTGATGAATAATAAATATGGGACAATGTTGCTTTTTAAAGAAATTGAAAATGGGAGTAGTGAATTTTCTAATTCTATGCATTATATCGAAAAAGGGTTTGAATATTTTTCTAAATATGGGATGAAAGGTTTAAAAAAGAAAAGGATATAGGATAGTTGAAAATGGGTAGCACACTACGTTATTTAAAATATAATTATTACTAATTTAATGATTAGGCCGAATCACTTTTCTTTCATATGTTAATATATTAATTTCACTTGTATGCATTACTCTAGAAAAATTAGGATGAATTTCTTTTTCTTTTAGTGTCTTAAAATGTTCATCATTAGTGATGAAAATATTAGCATATGTTGTATAGATACTATGTAGGCAATCCATAAATAATCCTCTGTTACTCTTTTGGCCCAGCGATATTTGATGATAAGCCATAAATGCCATTTGATTTATTGGCCCTCTATAAAAAATCTCACTATGATTATCTACTAAATAAAATAATCGGTCCAAAATAGGTACTATCCCAATTTTGTTCCACCAAATCTTTATGGGCAAATTATCTATATCTCCTTCTATACAAAGAATAAACAACGCTAACAGTATACTGATTTTAACTATTTTCTGATATACATCGTCTTGAAATTTAAAATTTTTATTTATTTGATTATATATAATGTTTATTGTGTTTTGGTAAGCATGAGCTTCATCTCTAATTTCCAGATCAAAAACTACCCTATTAATAATTTTATCTAGTTGTTTCGAAAAGTCCTGAAACAATTTCATTTTACTTTTTAACTCTTTAAAATCTAATACAAATGTTCTTCGTTTGTCCTTACATATATCTTCCCAAACTTCATTGATTTCTAATTTACTATGAAAATCATATGGTTTCTCAATTATAGGGCACCCTGATTTTATGTAATTTATAATAAATTCTGAAGGTGGGTTTATGAGCTTTTCATGAAATAAATGTTGACATAAAAAAATTATTCTTTCCCTTCTATCTGCATCGCTTGTTAATAAAATTTCCCAAAGAGTTACAGGAGATATATACCAAAGATTTCCTTTTGTACTTTGCAACCCCTTTGTTGCAAGAGCATCCGCCCAACTCATACTATCTGCCAAATAATTAACCGCAGATGTTTCAAAGTAAAAATTAAGATTACGCAAAGACATATATTATAGAATTATCTATCTAGATAGTTTACTCATAAAAGGTGACAATCAAAACCTAACTTAGCTTATCCTGTTGTGCGTAGAGTTAGGGCAGCGCTCTACTGCACGACCGGAAAGCCAATATCCTGATTAGCATATAAATCACCCTCACTCCAATATACCCAACAACCCCTTTTTACTCATCACTTTCATCAAAAAATTATCCTTCTTAACTACCTCTTTCACTAACTCCTTCTTCGTTTCCTGAAGTTTCCGAATTTTTTCTTCCACGGTACCGGGGCAAATCAGGCGCACGGCTACTATGTTTTGGTGCTGACCAATGCAATAGGTGCGGTCGATGGCCTGGTTTTCTACGGCCGGGTTCCACCAGGGGGTCTACGAGGTACACGTAATCGGCGCGGGTTAGATTCAGGCCGGTGCCTCAAGTTCCTCTTAGTGTTACCCTTGAGTTTAACTTAAGCATTCTTATTAGATTTACGAACTGTATCACGAACCTCTTTCTTCATGTTCCGATAGGTGTTGTTCTAAGGTTATTTCTTCTGCCACCCTGCCGGTGGTAGACTTATTGTTCTTTAATTCTATCTCTGCTAAAAGTATTTCCCCGGATAAGCGTAATCCTTTTCTTAAGGCCCGGATATTTTGCAAGCTCAAAGGACGTTTACGGTTCAGCACCTTAGATACATTACCTTTATTACCAAAATAAACCACTAAATCCTTTTGCGTTAATCCCAGCACTTCCATTCTGATCTTTAAATATTCGATTGGGTCCAGTTCTTCTGCTGGATAGTTTTCCTCTTCGTATTTAACTAAAAGCATGGTTAGTATTTCCGCTTCTTCAAATTCGGCTGTTCCCTCATCTGGTTCCCCCAAATCACGGATTCTTTTTAATGCTGTCTGGTAGTCAGCATCGGTTTTTATTAATTTAGTTACCATTTTTAACCCTATCTCTAACTTGATAATGTATATGTGAATTTCTACAAAGCTTTTCTATAGGTCTTTTATATGTATCTTACTATAATCGGCATGTGTTCCAATCCAAATTACCTGAACCCTTTTTGCTCTAAATAATACAATTGCAACCAAACGAAAATCGTTAGCTTTTATATTAAAAACAACTTTGTTATCTACAACCATTTCCGCAGTCGGAAAATCTAACCGCATTTCATTTACGTTATTCCAGTTAGCTCTTTTAGTTGTATAATACCAGTCTAGTAAATAAGATTTAGCGGCCGCATGTTTTTCAAAGTAAGCCTTTAAGGCCGGAAAGCTAAGAACATTCATTTATACTACTATTTGCACTCCCATACGTCAAAGATAATAAAATGTTGTCAAATAGACAACCTGATAATATACCAGTAATTATCTACCGTTGTGCTTAGACTTAGCGCAATGCGCTACGCACTTTTTGAAAAGCCAATCTTTGATTGGCGTAATACACATTAACTAAATTTTACTCCCAAGCAACCCCAACAATTCCTGCTTCCAAAACGATTTTACAACGCTTTTATTTATTTCATTGCAATTACCTAATCTTAAGAATTCCTTTTGTTTTTCCTGTGCCGCCCGCTCTTAAATAATCAAAAAGCTTTAATACTTCTCGTGTATCTCGGTCATCACCTGCACCATTTCGTTGCGAATATCACTGGTGCTGGTCTGGTAATTATTGTTCATGAAGCTAAACAAGAGCAGCTTGCCTTTTTTGGTAATAATATAGCCACTTTGGTTATGCACGTGCGCCAACGTACCCGATTTGCCATAAACAAAAGGCACCGGTGCTTTGTAAATATTTCGGAAGGTACCGGGGCGGCCGCCGGTAGCCATTAAAGGAAATAATTTTTCCTGCGGACGTTCCTGCAATAATTTCTGCAGCAAAAAAATAATACTGCGGGGCGTAAACATGTCCATTGAAGATAAGCCGGAGCCATCAATCCAGACGGGTTTGTCCGGTAAATCGGCCAGGTACGTTTTAGTTGCATGCCGTATTCCTCTTTCCACCGACAAGGTATCGGAAAGCGTACCCGAACATAAAGCCATCAACTGCTCGGCAAATAAATTATCACTGACCTGCAACAAGCGTTTATAAACCGAATCGGCGGGTAAACCATAAAATATTTTAGCATTGGCGGGCAAAGCGCGTTTTACCAGTTTTACCGGTCGTTTCAGGGTATCAGCCAAAAGTTTTACGGTTATTTCCGGCGAAGTAATAAAAGGTACTTCCGTGGCAAACTCGGCTGGGGCAAGTTTCGGGGAATACGTTATATCGTTCGTGCGCCAGGCTCTTAAAAACGTGTCGCGGCGGGGAGCCCGGGCGGTATCGGTTTTTATACTAGGTTTAAAAAAAGCGGGCGTAGTAGTATAAGCCTTTGGAGTTGTCCGGGCAAACTTAACTACATTGCCATGAATAGGAAATACGCTGCGCTCGGGCTGGTAATAATAGTTGTAATCGTCCCAACCCCAGTTTACGGCAAATGGCGTGCTGGTAAAGGGAGCATCGATGTAATAAAGCTTTTCTTTCCGGTTCTTCAGGAAATTATAAGCCAGAGAATTCTTCAGGTCCATGTGCGTGAAAGTCGGGTCGCCGGTTCCCCAGAATAAAAGCGAATCGCCGCGCACCGTATATTTAAGAGCCGGAATAGAATCGCCGAGCATTTTTAAGCAGGCATAAAACGTGAATAATTTGGTATTGGAAGCCGGTACAAAATATTTATCGGTGTTATGCTCCACCACCATTTTCCCTAAAGCCGGATCGTACAAAGCAAAACCAACAAACCGCTGGTGCCGGGCCTCCGACTCCAGAATACGCTGCTTTATCTCGGTGGAGCCAAATGGAGCTGGGATAGTTGGGCTGGTGGTAACTACTTTTTTAGAAGTACTACAAGCCGATATAAGTAATAAGTATACATATAAAAGCGGGCGTAGATACCGGAAAGAAGGAAGCTGCATATAAATAATTTTTATATAGAAATCAATTGGATAACTACCAGGTTAAACGTATTAAAATTAATAGCTAATTGATAAGTTGCTGGTTACAATACTGATAAAAAGAAATGTTTAATTGACGACAAGTTGATTATTAGCTATTTATAATTAATGAGCGTTTGACCTGGTAAGAAAAAAAAATGCTCTAATATTTGCGAGGTAAAGTTTTGGCCTCTGGCGGATAAATAGCACTTAGAAGCCAGCTATACCATAGCTAAAGCACTAGGAAAATTCTTTATTTGATACTGATAAATAAAAGCAATATACCTGACAATAGACAAAAAAACAGCCTTTACTTTTTTCAAGAGTGAAGGCTGTTTTTGACATTATAAGATGAAGTTTAGGCTGATTTAATTTTTATCCCACCAAACCTTGCCGTATATATTTTCTTTACCGTTAAATTGTCGTTGAACGGCTGTATTATAGTTTTCAGTATTATTAAAACTTTCAGCGGCAATATAGCTTTGGCGGGTAGGTACGGCTACTCCCCCGGGAGATACTAAATTATTAGGATAACCGGTTCTTCTCCATTCGGCCCAAGCCTCATAACCATTCATGAATAAATGAATCCAGCGCTGGGTGGCAATCTGCTCAATAGCATTGGCCGGATTATATTTTACTTCCAGTTTTTGCAATAAAGCCGTTGCTGCGGTAGTACTGCCGGTCCATTGTTGTACAGAAGCCGTAATAGCGGCATTATAATTTGCTTCGGCTTCGGTATCGCCACCGGCAATCCATCCCAATTTAGCAGCTTCGGCTTTGGCAAATAAGGCCTGGGCATACGTAACCAGGTAAACAGGCGCATCCTGCTTGGTGATTGCCGTGCCTAAAAGCGAGTAGTTGGTAACATTAGGCAAGCCGGTAGTAGTGCCATATTTTAACCCAATAAACTCACTACCAGTTTTAGTTGGGTTACCGTATACCTGGAGCCTGGGGTCGCCAATAGGTTTTAAATAATTTACGAGCGTTTCACTCAAAGCCCACCACTCGCGGCCCCGGCTTACTTCTCCGAACCAGTACCCTTGGTTATTGGCATCTAATAAATGCTTAAACACCAGATTGTCAGTATTGGCAGTCATAATGCCGGCCGTCAGGGCTTTATTAAATTCTGTTTTTCCTTTTTCCGGGTTTACATTAGATATTCTTAAAGCCATTAAAAGCCGGATAGTATTACCTAATCTTTTCCATTTGTTTATGTCGCCGTTGTAAATAATATCGTTGGTAATATTACCCGCTACAATCATGTTATTGGCTTCTTCCAACAAAAGAAAAAGATTGTTGTAAATTGATTCCTGGGTATCGTAAGCAGGCGTAAAATCGTCGGCCCCTTTTAATGCTTCTGTATAAGGAACATCCCCCCAACGGTCAGTAATATGCCACATATAATAAGCCTTCAGAATTTTAGCTACCGCCAATTGGTTATTAATGGGGCCATCTAGCGTACTCAGGTTTGGTGCCTCCAATACTGCTTGCAGGTTCATGAGCGGGCCTTGATAAAGACCATAAAAACTGGTACCTCCCTCCGGATATAAAGAAGCGGTAGGATACTGGGTTTCTGATAGAAACTGAGCTAAAAATTCTCCTTGCGGTGATGAGCTTAAACCAGGCAGCGAAAGCTCGGCATTCGCTATCAGCTGGGTACCGGAAGCTTGACTGGGTACGTTGGGGTTAATATTTATATCCTCATCGAATTTAGTGCAACCCGCTAAAAAAAGGCATGTTAATAATCCGATATATAATTTTTTCATAAGGTTAAGAATTAAAAAGTAATATTTAAGTTAACGCCGTAAGAGCGAACGGTATTGGACTGGCCGGATTCGTACCAGCTTATAGCCTGAGAACCGGTGGAAACTTCGGAAGGGTCGATTCCTTTCGGGGCTTTTTGCCATAACATGGCCGGATTACGGGCAATCAGGGCCAAGTTTACCCGTGCAAATGGTAACCAATTCAGCATTGCTTTATCCAAGGTATACCCCAGGCGCACTTCTCTTAATTTTATATAAGAAGCATCTACTACCCAGTCTTCGTAAATTCTCCGGGCCACTACTCCGTAATAAGCTTGCGGGTCTACATAAGCAGTAACCTCCTGACCACTTACATCGGTACCATTTTTAATTATCCCCGGCCCATATATCCCTTCCACTTTAATACCTCCGCCTTCGGCTAAAGGGTCACGAATATTTTTGCCATTATCATTAATAGCGGCTGTTTCTTCGGCCTGGCCCGTACGAACGGCTAACATTTTAGAACGGCTAAAGAACTTTCCTCCCACCTGGTAATCAACCATTGCGGAAAGATCGAATTTCCAAATCCGGAACGTGTTTTGGAAGCCGCCAGTCATATCCGGAATTACACTGCCAAAATCATGAGTAGCGGTGGTAAATAGAGGCAAGTTGTTGCTGCCCAGTAAAATTTTTCCTGTGTTGGGGTCGCGTTGGTACGCCTGACCTACTAAGCTGCCAAAAGTTTTACCCACGTAAGAATTGAGGTAGCTGGTAACACTAGAATAAGTAGTAGAGCCATAGGTGTAGGTATCAATTCCGGGATAAAGTTCAACCACTTTATTTCTATTCCGGCTCAAGTTAAAGGAAGCATCCCATGAAAATAGCTCGTGTTTTACCGGGGTGCCGGTTAAGGTAAGTTCTATTCCTTTATTTTCGATAAGGCCGGCATTAATGGTTGCGGATCCATACCCGCTGGCTCCTGAAACATCCAGGCGAATTATCTGATCCTGGTTTCTTTGCTGATATAAGGTAAAATCTACTCCCAAACGATTATTAAAGAATTTTAAATCTAAACCTGCTTCGTACGAGTGGGCAAAAGCAGGTTTGATAATTGGATTATTAAGGTTATCAGGCACTGCTAACGTATTAATAGGAGTTGTACCGGAATAAACAGTGCCAACACTATAAGCCATAGTTGTTTCATATGGATTTAAATCGGAACCTGCCTGGGCATAACTTAAGCGTACTTTACCCAAAGAAAGCAAGCGCCACTGCGCTAATTCGCTAAAGACAAAACTGCCCGATACAGAAGGGTACCAATAAGAGTTATTATTTGTTGGCAGGGCCGAAGAAATATCATTCCGGAGCGAAGCATCGAGGAAATAAGTGTTTTTATAACCCAAAGATACCATACCAAACATACTGCGTATTTCTTTGCGCAATAAATAATTGGAGGTAAGCGGGCGGTTAATAGAAGCTTCTATATTATAAAAACCAGGAGAAGATAGCCCACCAACCGTTGCTTGCGACAGATAAGAATATCGGCGGGTATACAGGTTAGCACCAAAGTTGCCACTAAGAGAAAATTCTCCGAACTCTTTGGCATACTGCCCCAAAAACTCGTAATTAGTCTCATTGTTTTGGTACTTGCTTACTGAGTACCCAGGGAAGGTTTCCTGACCACCAAAGCCTACTCGTCCATCTATATTTTGAGTAAACATATCGGAACGGATAAAGCCACTTAATTTAAGAGCCGGAAGTACTTGGTAACTTAACCCAATATCACCAAATATACGGTCCCGGCTATCGTTACTGGGGTTTTCGTAAGCTTCGAAATACGGATTGTTCCAGTAAAGTGGTTTAAAGTTTGTAATCTGTCCGGTAGTAGCATTAGGCCGGTTTAAATTCCAGTTCAGGAACGTTCCGTCTTCATACTGATAGTTTTTAAGCCGTTCCATATCCACGTTCCGCTGGAACCATTGCACCATGTACCGGGCACCGTATTCCGAACCTTGAAAAGGGCGTTGGGCATTATTTCTGGCATAGTTAATATTAGTAGAAACATTTAATTTTTTTGTCAGATCCAGGCCGGCACTTACGCCTACATTGTTTCGGCGTAACCAGGTATTCGGCTCAACGCCCCCGATCCGGGTATCGTTAAAACTTAGCCGGAAAGTGCTGTTCTCATTGCCACCGGCAATAGTAACGCCATTATTGAGGTTATGGCCGGTTTCATAATAATCTTTGATATTATCCGGGTGCGCTACAAAGGGCGTTAATTGCCCATATTCCGGATCTTGCGGATAAAAGCTGAATACCTGCCGTACTTCGGTACCATCCATTTTCGGCCCCCAACTTTCATCAACGCTCATATCTACATATTTCTGGCCGTTAGGAAGGGTACGCCAGGTTTGGCTGGAACCACCTCCATACAAGTTCTGAAGGGGCATAAAGTTACCGACTCTTTCCACAGAAAAAGCAGAATTTAACTGAATAGTAACTTTTTTAGGGCCTTTAGAGCCTTTTTTAGTGGTAATCATAAGAACTCCGTATTGGCCCCGGATACCGTATAAAGCCGAAGCAGCCGGACCTTTTAGTACCGTAACCGATTCAATATCTTCCGGATTGATATCCTGGCCCAGGTTTCCATAATCAGCTTGGTCGCTGCCGCCAAAATTGGCGTTAGAAATAGGGGTGCCATCTACTACCAGCAAGGGTTGATCGCCGCCAGTAATAGAATTTACTCCCCGGATTTTAATTTTCTGAGTACCTCCCATGCTGGAACCTGAAGCACTTGTAACCTGCACACCCGCCACTTTCCCAGCTAAGGAACCTATAACATTCTGTTCTTTAGTAAGCGTCAGGTTCTCGCCGGCCACTGCTTGTGTTGAATAGCCTAACGACCTTTCTTCTCGTTTAATACCTAAAGCGGTAACCACTACTTCTTGTAATGTTTTTTCATCTTCTGCCAGGGTGATATTTAGAACGGTTTGATTGCCTACCGTAACTTCCTGTTGCAAGTACCCTATAAAGCTGAAAATCAGAACCGGGTTAGGAGAAGAAACCTGCAGCCGATAATTTCCACTGGCATCGGTAGTGGTTCCGTTTGAAGTGCCTTTCACAATAACCGTTACTCCTGGTAAGGGATTTTTTTCCCGAGCAGAATTTACCGTTCCGGTAAGTACAAGTGCTTGAGCAGATGCCAGATTGTTGTAATATAATATTATTAAGGATAAAATAAGAAGCGTAATTTTTTTTCTCATAGGATAGTTGTTAAGGTATATTATTAGACAGTTATTAGAAATAATAGATTTAAATTAAGAATATTTTATCATTAATAACAAATTTTTATTTATACCATTCGATTTAAACCGTAATTAACTCTGATATACATAAAGTAGCTTGACACTCTTAAAATTTAAATCTTTTATTACAACTTTAGGCTAAATTTTAAAACATATGGTGAATATTTAGATGTCCTTTTATTTTTACCAGATAAGATAGAGTTCTTTGTCCGTTATGAACCGGATTATATATAACATTCAATAAGGTATGTGTTCCGCTCTAGCTTTGCATTATCACAAAAGTGCTAACCTATTTAGATTAAGTCTTTGGGCCATATACTTTTTTAATCACTTGGCTCACAAATCATATAAAATTTTGCTTTACTTTAAATAAATGCCCCATCTATATGTATAGCACATTTCACATTATATTTTTAAGCTAAGTAACTTATGAAAAATATACGTAGGGCTTTTACTTGTTTTCTGGTTTTCAATTTTATTTGGGCAGTTACTTTACAGGCGCAACCGAGCCCGGTAGCTACGGGTAAACCGGAAGGCAACACCGCCATTACGAAAACGATTTTACAAGACAAAAATAATTTTTACTATATCGATTTTAAAAAGTATTTGGTTCAGGATAAAACTTTGCCCATTGGGGTATTCGATTCGGGAACGGGCGGGCTCACCATCCTGAATACTTTAGTTGATTTTGACGGGTTTAACAACCAAAGCAAAAGCGCCGGGAAAGATGCAATTCCGGATTTTGCGAAAGAAAAATTTATTTATCTCGCCGACCAGGCCAATATGCCTTACGGCAATTATTATAGCGAAAAAAAAACGGATTTATTAGTAGAGCACGTGCTGAAAGATGCCCAATTCATGCTCGCCGATAAATATTATCCCAGTGCCACCAGCAAAACTTTTAAAACCGATAAACAAAAGATAAAAGCCCTGGTAATTGCCTGCAACACCGCCACCGCCTACGGCAAAGAATACATAGAAGCTTTTATAAAAGATACCGGGGTGGCCTTAAAAGTAATCGGGGTAATTGATGCCG
>Ga0210040_10001010_pt1 | contig 44393 bp, 27 predicted proteins | sample CryGeyCG12114_NA_FD_185462 | JGI IMG/M metagenome (GOLD analysis project Ga0210040, IMG submission 185462) | Groundwater microbial communities from aquifer - Crystal Geyser CG19_WC_8/21/14_NA (SPAdes) (version 2) | ecosystem: Environmental > Aquatic > Deep subsurface > Groundwater | place: USA...
TTAATACGATCTTGCGTGCATCGTTTGCTTGCAAAAGCTTTGTTTAAACGTATCATTTTTTCTCAAATTGTAATAAAAATCCTGATTTTTAATGTAATTTATGAAGACAAAATATATAGTGAGACTAATTTGTAGTAGTATTTTGAAATTTTTTCAAGGACATAACGCATAACTCAAACCTGCGTGCACCGTACGTTAGCAAATTGCCGGGCGAAGCCCGGCATATTTGCTAGTGTTGCTCTAAAGAAGACCATATTACTTACTTGCTTTGCTGGGTGTGAGTTTTACGCCCTAAGAAATAATCTTAAACCCAGTAGTACATAAATGGTAGGCTGTTCAACTAGCTAATCGCTAATGCTGTCGAGTGTTCGAAGACAGAGCTTTTTGCGGTCATGCATGAAGTAGATTTTATTCCAATCCAATTTCTTTTTTTGGGGGGAACAATGAGAGGACGTTGCATTCATTCGTTCATTTGAATCTTGGGTTTTATCACAGCAACTATAATGTTTTACATGTTAACATGTCGAGTCGCACGTTTCACACAATTTTCGTTGTAATTAACTATCTTTAGTACCATCGTGACTTTTTCTCCCACCCAGTCAGTGAGTCAGTGAGTCAGTGTGTGTGGAATCAATTTACCCGTTTGTTTGCACAAAGCTCTGTTTGGATAAGAACTTGAGTGATTTGTGTTTGTTACACTAATTGGATTTATTGGGTAGAAAATATCTGTCATCCTTCTATAGTGGCGTTTTCACGCTGGAATTGCCGGGTTAAAAAAAGTGTTCTCTTGCGCAATAAGAGATCCAATTTGTATTCACCAGTGCAGTTGTCACTTGGAAGTGAATATTTAATAATATATACTACTACTTGCTTCGAGACTTTTTTAGGTTGTCACTTGCAATTCGGCGTGAAAGCCAATATATAGCATGGACGGTCACTTGCATACGATGGAAACCATAATCTCGCTTTTTCTGTAATCTTTAGAAGGAACGTTCATAGTAAACCGTGAGTATCTAACTAACAAAAATTATGAATCGTTTTGTATCTAAGACTAAAGAAAGGAGACAATACTATATTTATTTTAATAGTACTCTGCAAGTTGAAGTTACATATGGAAATTGATATTTAGATATTTGATACTTTCAGGGTTCATCGAGTGAATTTTGATAGTTTTAATTGCATCCATAGTTTAATTAGGTTTTAGAGTATGTTTTTCTTATAATAAGTTAGTACAAAAGTAGAGAATGAGCACATAGCCAATAGTAAAGTAAAGTAGCTAGAAAGGATTGGTGAGTGTAGTGTTTTTTATTGCCCCAATGCAGCTGGTTGTTGTTGCGAAATGAACGTTTCGTACACAATACATACGGTGTTTAATTTCAGTTTCGTCGAGTGGGCTTAACTTGCATACCATTATGTATTGTTAACTTGAAGAACGCCATTTTTTTTACTTTGCTGTCAGCAAAGCTGCAAAGAAGTTTGTGCTTAAATCTGTTATCTTAATTAAAGACACGATTACATTTTATTTCAATCAATAGTGGTAGTAAAATTTTTGAGTGGATTTACTGCACTAAAAGTATGCAATATTGAGTGTCGCTCTATATTATTGTGAAAACCTCAATTTCTTTCACAGGATGAACACAGCAATTGATAAAGATATTGCTACGTCCGCACCAATTCCCATAGCAAGAAAGATGAAGTTGGACCAACAGGTACAAACACATACAATGTAACTCATTAAGTGATTCGGCAATCCCCACATTTGCAAGCATTGCCAAGGACAACTGTAATTGCATGATCGTTTTTAATTTTTTTAGAAACAGTTGATTGAAAACCGCTTAAAACAAAAGCGGAAGCAATCGGGTATGCCTTTGGTTTCGGATGCGAAAGAATTATCTCATCGAAGTGGAGTTACCAATTCTGCAAAGAAGACAGGAAGAACACCAGCTTCCCCTTCTTCGCCTAGCTCGGACGATGGTAAAGGTAACGAATGTTTTAATATAATCATGTGACAATGATGTATCTGTTGGCTTTTAGTGTATTGCACACGATTGCATACATGGTTGCAATTGCATATGGAAATGATACCGCAAAACGCAACGACATGCATGCACCGAAAAGAAATCATTGGATGGGGGAATTAACGATGCTCCTGTCCTGTATTGTGTGGTGGTGTGGTTGCTCTGCCTTTCATTTTCATTCATGATATAAATATAAAATTCATAATGTAAATTAGATTCTGACTTATATTATTTTTAATTTTTTAGCAAAAGTACCGACGAGCGCGAAAAAGGAGACTAATGAGGTCTCTGATAATGGCGCAAAAGGGGATGTACCTGAACTTGTGGATGAGCTAGAAATGTTGGACATTGATGAAAGTAGTCAGTCACGAAAGAAAATTTCAGCCACCGAGAAAGGTAAGCAAGCTATTTGGATTATGGCTAGTTAAGACCGTGGGTAGGAAATCTCCGTAATCTCGGTAATCCAAAATTCTGATCCGAAACTTTGCATGTTCGGTAAAAGAGGGCACCGAAAAAAGTTCTTTCACATGCACCTTTTGATAACAATTGCCCGCTTAGCGGGCAATTTAGGTTCAAAAAGTCGGTTTTTTCCAAATAATCTACTAAATAATAATAGATTACGGAAGATTTCTAATGATAAAGTCTGCTGGTGGTAGATAGTGAAATCACTCATCGCCACTGATGCCACCCCCATTAACTAATACTACCTGATGCATTGGATGGAACCATACATTTTTGATCTGTCACTAACAGTCAGACTTTTTATCTGATCAGCCAACATATGTACATTTGATAGTGACATTCCATATTGAAATAAAATAAGCGAAAATATATGAGAACTTATATAATAAGGCCTGCTCATATGTGACCAAAATTAATATTAATTGTGATTTATTTTTTGCAGCCAAAAGTCTGAAATGTGCGCCTGATACACGAGCTTTATCTTTATCAGAATCATTTGATGGTTCTGCTCCAATTGGACCGGCATTACAAGCAAAGGAACCAGCCCAAGACATTAGTCCGCAAAATGCTGATAAACCGAATTCCGTAAGATTATTTTGATATTTTCCGAAACTCTGTATGCGGATATTTTTTTACCAACAAATTCAGGATTGGAATCATCCATCTCCACAATGTTCTTGTTTTCAATTTATTCGTTATTCAGACATTCCATCATGTCATGAAATAAAGATGAGGTGTGTAGAATCTGTGCGCAGTACGCACCACTGGTGTTGTTAGTAAACAACGCCAACAAACGGAACTTCTGCGATCCATGACAATGGCGGGAATGTGGGATTATTTTTTTTCATATTTTGATTTGGTTCGATAGACAGGTAGGTGGGATGGAAGAAGCATATAGCGTAGATTCGTAGATTATGTTATTGATCTCTCTCATCTGCAAATAATTTTACCATTGCGATTTACATTGCTCTATCTTTTTCGACCCAGTTGTGTTGTTGTTTCACTTTCTTCCTGGGTTGAATTGAGTACAAGGAGAGTTGACACCCTTCCTAAAACCTAGTTTGCACAGACTCCAGTTGTATTTTTTTTTGTGGATAGCGAGTATAAATATGACAAATCGATTAGCCATAAATAAATTTCTAAACAGTTAAAGTATTTAGAATCCGCAAGTATCACAAGTTAAAAATAATCTCTCGATATACTCATTTTTTATAAAGGATATCTAAATTAGATCCATGTTTACTCTTAAGGGAAGACCAGAATATGTATTTATTTTGCAAATCATGTGTTCATTTTAGTGCACTGCTCAACTTGTGTCGTTCTTTACTATTTTTTAAGAATGCACCGATTAAAGTTCTTTGAAAGCTGAAATGTTAACAAACCAAGAAATGTTCTGTGAAGGGATTCCAAGAAACATTTCATGACTTTTTTAAGAAAGTGAAAATTTCGTCCAGTTGAGTCTGCTGACTCTTATGACTATTTAGAAACCATGCGTATTTATGATGAGGATAGCCAGTAGCTTGATTTTTGTTATACGATTTCGACTGACCAAGGATGAAATAAACCAAACAAGTGTTCAAAATAGCAGTGATGGAATTTCTTGAGCTTACTTTTTACTGTCAAATCTTTAACTATTTGTCGTGTGCAGACCGATGAGGAGGATCCTAACTCACAAAAGTTTAGTGTGAACTTAACTGAAGTTATGGATAACTTGGACCAGTTCGTACTGCAACCTGCAGCCCAGGGATTTTTGATCAAGTGTCGTATTACGCGCGATCGCAAGGGGATGGACCGGGGTTTATATCCCACTTACTATATGCATCTTGAACGTGAGGATGGGAGAAAGGTAATATTAAACAGGAATGTTCTTACTGCTTGATTGATTTAATTGCTTGCTAACCTTTTATTTCCTGTAAAATAGGTGTTCCTCCTGGCTGGAAGAAAACGGAAGAAGAGTACAACCAGCAACTATTTGATTTCTACTGATGCAACTGACCTCTCCAGAGGAGGAGATTCGTTCATCGGAAAAGTTCGCTCTAACTTGATAGGAACTCAATTTACTGTATTTGACAATGGGGACACCCCAAAGCGAAATATACCAGACAAAACTGGTGTCCGGGAAGAGCTTGCATCTGTAATTTATGTAAGATGCCACGATTTTCGGTGTACTAATGGTTCATTTGAAATATAATGCCTTTCAAAGTAATGACTTATGACCAAAATTGATTTTTTGTAACAGGAAACAAATGTATTGGGATTTAAGGGTCCCCGAAAGATGACCGTTGTCATACCTGGAATGTTAAATGAATCCAAACGAAAGGAGTTCAAAGCAGACTCAGAAAACGATGGAATTATCGGTAATTAACTGACTTTATGTGACGTAACGTAGCCAATAATCATGCACAGTAAGGTCCCAATAGAAACAAATTAACACCCTCTTTTTACAAGGTTAGAAAAATCGAAAATACTTCAATCTTAGAATCCAATGCAGGTGAGAAATCGAAATAGTGCGGAAGTATTTTCCTCATAATATGAAGATTATATGTTGTGAAGTCTTTGTGGATAAATTTACCATCACCATAGTGATGTAGTTATAACCCGCCCCATTTTGATTTCACCAGCATTGGATTTTCAGATTTAAGTAGTTCCGATTCTTCCAACATTGTAAAAAGATGGTGTTATTTGTTTCTATAGGAACCTTGATGCACTGTATTGGATTTTGTATAATGTGATACTGATTTTCACGTTTGGTAAACAGTAAATGTCATTTTATCATAGAACGGTGGAAAGTACGAAAGATGGATGGACTTGTTGAACTGAAAAATAAAACTCCGGTTTGGAATGAAGAGAGCCAATCATACGTTCTGAACTTCCATGGTCGTGTCACTCAAGCATCCGTGAAGAATTTCCAAATCATTCATGAATCAGACGGTATGGCGTCTGAATATAAAAACTCGTTATTTTATGTCAACATTCAGTATTATTCATTCATTCATATCTTATCTTGGAATTTACAGAAGATTACATCGTATTACAATTCGGAAGAGTAGCAGAAGATGTTTTTACTCTAGATTACCGCTATCCTGTATGTGCCCTTCAAGCGTTTTCTATTGCATTAACCAGCTTTGATAACAAATTGGCTTGTGAATAACAAATAAATGTAATACACTGTTGTTATAGATTATGAATTTTAGTATTAGAGGAGATAATATGCACGATTAATTATGTTAGTATTAAAAATACTAAGGGAAAAATGAATAACACTCATATGTTTAATCTTAGTGTTCGGAAGTACTTGTTAGATTTAAAGTGCTCTCGTTTTCAATTTTCATTTAATGCTACACTTTGCACAAATAATGTATTTTATTGTTTATTGTGATCTTACGGACTTGCATAAGCATGAGTGACAGGGTAGTCCAAGTAATTATGGAACTGATAGCTTTAAAATATAATCATTGTAGAGTATATATGACTTTCTACATAAATCCTTCTCCCATACCTATACCGCCACTTTATTCCGTATTTTCAAACTTAAATTCACGTATATCTTTGTTAGTTGTATTATTTTAAATGCATGGACGTTGCTAAAGATCTTAACAAGCCTTGTGGTGTTTACTAACTTCCACAAATCTCCAGTTTACAAGGAACGCTTATTGAAGACTCCAAAAAGGTTGAAAAGGTACAAACCCTTCTAATAATTTATTTTTTAGTTTTGAGATTTAATTTTTTCAAGACCAGTTTCAATTTATTTGATTCTTTACTCTCCTATTATGTTGTCTAGACTAATCCTGCATCTACTATGACATTAAATGCCATTTCCGTTCAGACAAATATTTAGCTATGACTTTTCATGACATGTAAAAAAAGTATTCTGTTATTTATTCCAAACCATATTTATGAAGGGTATTTTTTGTTGAGTTGTATAAGGTTGTTTGTGAGTGGCAACCAGTCAAGTTTTGCAATTGAAAGTTGCTTAGGAAAATGAGGTCCATATTTTTTCACATGGAGTGCATGTAAATCCATATTTCATTATTTTTTTGTGATTTGACTATCATATAACAATTGTGGTTGTATATTTTAATAAAAATGACAATGTGAGTATTCGTGTTCATTCTTGTGCAAGAAATGTAGCTGCAGCTTTGGAGTGATGTGATTATTTTTAAAATAAATGAATTTATATTCAAATTACATAGTTTTATTGCATAGTTGTGTCATTTAACAAAATACTCATGCGCTTCATAGGTACGGACTTTTCGACTTCGCCATCAGTTTGATAGAACCCAAGCAATGTGCGTGCTACGTGTATTATATATATCTACTTCTATGCTACGTATGTTCAATTCTATATAGCACATAATTTACATATAAGATTGGTAGATTGGTGCAGTGCGAGGTAAAAAGTGCTTTTACGCACATGAGCGGTCACTTTTTCAATATATTCGTGTCTATCTGAAACATGTCAAGTCAGTAGCCAGTCAGCCAATTATTCGCGTTCATAACTCGTATACGTTGCAAAGAGTGGCAAACTTTACGAAGGAAGTAAGCACTTAATCGCAATTCTATCAAACTTTCTGTTTCAAACTTATCACTTGTAACGTAAGGCTTATAAGCAATTCGGTACTAACTACTAACACATCAGCCAAAACACGGCACCATTCAATGAATTTTGTGAAGAATCAACTTATGGATATGCACATAGTATCTTCTATGTTTTAAGCTGCTTGAGTTGCGCTATGCAGTTAGCGTTTGTTTTATAGGAGGGTTTTTTCTTACCAGACAGTTTGCTTTCCTTGAAATTTCAGTCATTTGGCCCACTAGTGTTTTGATAATGCTACAAAGAAGACGAATAGATTTTGCGTTCAATTAATTTTGTTCAATTGGAGTACAACCCTTTGGTAGTCTCAACATATGTGAGACAGTCAATAATACAACAAAATACATGAATTTGCATCATGAATGAAACTGAACTTGGATTCAAGCGAGTCCATTTGGGTTCAAATTCCTTGCAACGTGCAAATCAAGCTTAACTCATATTACCCCACTGAGGATCTCTCCACATTAGTTTCAATTATTAACATGCATTGCACAAATCTACCTATAATACTTTAAGCAGAAAAAATTACTGGGAGCATGATGCTAGTAAATTCCCCACTTGGAATAAATACTATCATCTCAAATTGGGGGACTGTCAACATGTTTTTTCACCATTACTGTGCTCACCATTGACGACTTCCAATCCACCAATATGGCAATGTTTAATCATATGGAGGGAAATGTAACTCGGGGATATCCGGAATAGCTTTTCCTGCGTTCCGAACCTCGACTACTTGCGTCAAAGTTGGATCAATGCTATAACTGTGGTAGCAAAACTGGGTTACCAGCATGTGCAAATTTTGTTTTAAGACACTCAAGACTAATGAATTTCCAGCTTTACAAATGTTTCACCATATGAATTGTAAAGTTAGTGCTAAATTAAATGCAACATGATGGATTATCAGTCTGTGTTTTCTTTGACACATTTGCTAATAATCTCCCGTTTCATGTATGCATGGTTTTTAATAAATATGCACACATGGTTTTCTACTTGTCGTACTTATGTTCTAGTAAAGGATAGGAACTTTTTCACGTACATAGACTCCCACTTACCATATCTGTTCTACATTCGTGGCCACACAGCTTGCATGCATGAATGAAATCCTTATTTTCCCATATAAGTCTAAGCGAAATGAAAGAGACTACAGTGCAAATAAACTATATACCCACGTAGAAGTGACTGTGTATGTATAGTGTTCTCCATGCGAAACAAAAAGCTCCAAAAGGCTTTTTGCTCACTGGCGTATATTTCGCACTACATCACTATATATAAACAACTGCAGAGGTTTAAGAGGGCAGGGGCAGACAGAAGGACTCTCATTTTTTAAACAAAATCTTTGTCATTGCTGGTCAGACTCAACAATCATCCGTTGCAATATAGACAGTCACTCAATAGTTCATAGGAAAAATATTATCATGAATGTATAAAGTTCCATGGTTTTCATTAAGTAACAAACATACGAGAGTGCGTGTGTCGTGTTTTGCAAATGATTAGCGAGAAGAATTCTCAATTTTCGCTCCATTTAATTAATGTGCTCCTGTGACTAGTTGGTAGGCAGTTAGATTTACTACACAAGCACGCAAATTGGCTAAAGAATACTACGGAAGTTTTCATGGCAGAATTTTCGTAATGTGTCAGCGGTTGCCAATATAATCTCTGTAGTCGTCAAAGTAGGGAAGAAAATTTGCTACTTCAAGAAAAATGTATAGTGAGGGTGGAACCTCACTATATACCATGTGGTAAGCGCATTTTAATTAATACCAATTAGAGCAAACATACATTATGTGAGATACAGTGGTATGTAATAGCTTGATGTAACTAACTCAACGGGTAGAAATATTTGATTGTACTATTTTATAGTTTTTAAAAATTTAGCATTCAGTTAGCAAGGAACTGCTTTCCCATTTATGCATGCAATTAAACTTTTTCACACTTCTTAATTATATGGCCCATCCTGAAAACTCCACAGTTTCTTGAGCTTCAAAATGTTTTCTGCATAAGTTTTGTCTTATGTACTCAAGAAATATATCATTCACATGCTTTTGTATGCGTTTGCTTTTATTTTTTTTATAGATCTACCTTCCATCCTATCGAAACCATCTTCTCAGGAAACTAAAACTCGGCAAATAATCCCAACTAGATTCTTGTCATAACAATAATGGAACTTATTAAATTGTATCAACATGACTGGACACCTCTAATCGAAAATGTAGCGCTACATCATTTAGAGTTCTTTCCTTATAATTTCCCATATCTCAATTGCCCGTGTGAATAGCACACTAGTGATCCTACTAAATGCGAAAATCCAATTCATTGGAGAAGAATAAAATGGATAGAATCAGTGAGCGGGAGCGATTCCTAATGAGCCGAGATGATGAGGTTACAAGACGAAGTGCTGAGAATAGGATGAGCAGTGAGCATAAAGGAGGATGGCGTTATAGCAAAAGCTCTGTGTCAAGTATTTACCATAGCGCCCAGGATATAACTGATCTCTTATCTGATGATGAATTCCATGAACCGTATTCCAGTAGCCCTCATAGAAGCTACCATTCCGTTCGTGATAGTCTTAATGACATCGAGAGAGATGACATTTTTAGCTCTCCTCAGGGATCTCCAATTTTCCCCGGAAAAAAGGTACCAAAATTTATCATCTTATTGCTTTGTGCCCGCCATATGGAAAGAGTTTAATTAATAATTCACCTGCTGTACAGCTGCTCAGTAGGTTGGTTAGATTTGTAGTTCTAGAATGCAAACACTTTGTATATAGTGGCATGCTAATATGCATGAATGTAAAATTCTGATGTGGAAAATTATTTTATCACATGAAATGTATTAAGTTATAAACGAAGCAATATTAATTTGGTCTACTGCAGACTGCACTAATTATGTACTGTGAATTACCGGATATGCCATTATAATGCATATGCATATTTATAATGATTCTTGTAATACATATGACAACATATTCTGTCGGTCTATGCTACTATAACGCTACTTCGAGTATTGTCATTATAAACCAACAGTCCTGTGTAATTAGCTTTTAGTCATCTCCAACATGCAAACTCTAATCGCCAATATCATGTATTGTATATTCATTAACGACTTATATCATTATCGTGTTACGCATATTACGAGCAAATAATAGATTTCAGCTGCTACATTATACTTCAATGCACTATCGAGATCATTAAGTCTGTCAGGGTTTTTTTAGCCAATTTATTTTTGTCCATATAATATAGTCGCAAAGCTGTGGAGAACGAATATTAAGTGAATAGGTTATAATCTGTGGAATTATTAGATCATATTGTTGTGAAATCAAGTCCCAGAGAGTGTTCACGTAGATGTTTTAGCGATTTTCTCAAGGTACACTAATAAACCGCATATTTTGACATTGTTAGGTACAAAAAACATTGAATTGATTTTACAAGGTGAATAGTGAATGTGAATAATTTTGTCTGTGCATGCATATTGCATACACTTACTAGTTTTTGCACATCGCCTTGGAACTGAATGTATGATAAAGTTAAAGTACAGATTCGTGGGTATGAGACATCCATAGACACTACATACACATTCACACACACATAAAAATAAGAGTTTATTTTTTCTGGAGGCGGAGGATAAATGTTTTTGTATTCCCTTCTTCGCTCTTGCTCAATCTCCACTCTGATTCCCTAATCTCGAGAACGGGTTAAAATGTGAACGAAGTCTACTGTTTAGTTAGTTTAAATTTTCTTTCTTTTCATTTGTTGTAATTCTTAAGTCAAGTAATCTTTTCTTTTAGACAATCAGTTCGTATTCACTTGTTTGCACCGCTGCACAATTTAAAGCACAAATGAGGAATTTCATACTGGTGCCATAGTGTCTTCTGTTCTTTAATATTTGGAATCCTAGTTATGCCAATTTATTTGACTTGAATGTGTTGACGTAAAGATTTGTGTTGTTAAATAACGAAAGTGCATGCTGGTGTCAAGATAATTTACTAATATGGATTCGAAACTCAACTTCTCAAATCCATTAGACGGATCACCGGTTCGATCACGTCAAATGATATAGTAACCTGCAAGTCAATAGTTCTATTCTTCGAATTCAATTGTCTAACAGTCTTTCTCGTGCTGCTCAGCTCTTGATAATCACATTGTTTTGTTGTGCCATTCCTTTTTCATCAGTTCATGGGAAATAATTACATTTTATAATTTACAATGGAGATGGACGAGGTACAATATAAAATTCATGTTTATTTTAGATTCCAGTTTCCAATAGTACATTGTTTACATCAGTCATAGATAATAGTTTTCTCAGCTGTGTTTAGGCTGTTAAACCACAGCTTGTGATGCACTCTTAAAAGTGTAACTCCAGGCTTGGTTGACCGATATGGTCATTCATTATTATATTTATTTATTTACCTTGGATTATCTGTTGACTTGGGTTGTGGGCCTGTATCAGGCCGCCTGTTTATGCTGATAAAGCCATAAGCCATATACAATTCCATCCAACATGATCAAATTAATTCCAAAACAGTGTGTAGTGCATTGCATAACAATGCGGTATTCTTATTTTATTGGCCGGTGAAACTTGATTAGATCAAAATGGTCGTCGTGAGTCATTTAAGCTTTGAACATTTAACGTTCGGTAGTTCGGTTATAAATGGTTATTCATTCAGTATGTAGAATAAAGGTTAAACAATATTATTTTTGTTTTTGACGCAGATTGGAAAAACGGTGGCTTTCCAAGAAGTAATGTCCGTTAAAGACGTGGATTTCTGTCTTTTCTGGGATGGAACGGCAGAGTATTCTACATCTGACGAAGCCAAGGAGAAAAGGAGGATATTTGAAAAGAATGTCGAAGAAGAGGGCCTCATTATTGAGAGGGAGAAATTAGAAACTAACAATTTAAACTTTGTTAAAATTCATGCGCCTCTGGAGGTGCTGAGAAGATACAGTGAGATACTTAAATTGCGAATGCCCATGAAAGAGGTAAGAATTGTGATTTCCCTATCTCCTTCGCATATTTTTTTTCGAAATAAAAATCTTTTGTCTCATCTTCCCGTTTGTTTTTTAGTATTCGACATTTGTATATGTTTTGTGCAATGGTGCATATATTACCATGCAATGCACTTATAGTCAAATACGCATGTGAGTAAAAAACACCTGTTTGATTGTTTTATCACCTTCCTCAGTCAGTAACGTTTTAAAAAATTTTATATTTACATAGATAATTAATTTTTGTTCAGTGGTTTTAAAATATAATTTTATTTAAGTTCAATATCGTTTTTGTGAGTTAAGTCAGTTTTATCCGCAAAAAGATTCTCAAAGATGCTTAAATTGCTGAGTTATGTTTTACGTTTACTCACAGCATTAGCAAAAATATAGTGAGGATTTGATTAATGGGTTTTTATTTTATGTTACTAGTTCCACGAGCTCGTATCAAATGTTTCCAATCAAATGTGCATTATTTTTTCGTTGAATAAAGCTTTTTATCGTCCATGTGTTGGTTAAATAATATTTAGTAAAAGTATAAGCAAGTATAAATTAGAAACTTTTAGATGTAGCCTTTATTTCAAGCCAATAGCCAATAGATGTATACGGTTTGTATTGTCCAATGTGCAACGCTATTAGATGAATTAAACAATTATATGTAAACATTTGAATCGTATTTAAGTCTATTAAAACTGTAGAAGAAGATTTATTTCTAAACCTTGGGGATGCATTGCTAGGCTTTTATGTTTGTCACAAGTTACGTGGTTATCATTTCCATTATGGAATAGTTAAAGTTTGTGGAGTTGGAGTATTAAAGAGGTTAGGAAAGTCATGATAGGTTCAGATTTGTTGTATGAGCAAATAAAGTATTTTTATAAGAATGAGGTAGGCTTCTAGCGTTAAACTTGCGTTAGACCGCGCTAGACGAGCAGATTTATTGTGCTAATTTCTTTGTGTTGTCACAGTTACAAGGCGAAATAGTGGACTTGATTTGCTCTTCAGGCTTCTGCGAATATGGCACTGATGAGGTCTCGGAAAGTTATAATTTTACCCTTTATTTTGCCTTTTTGCTAACTAAGCTTGTTCAGACCGTTCAGACTTTAGATCTGTTTACTTATCAAATTATTTGTGTTTCAGAAGCTCCCAAATGAAATTGGTGTAAGGTTTATTGTTCTGCATGTGTCCGCTCTGCTTATATGACGTGAATGATTTAAAATCGAAAATGCATTTGACTGCAAAAGCTTACAAGGTTGCGGGTTGGAACTTTCAGTGCAACTGGCTTTAGTTTGCGTTTTGTTTGACGTCATTTTTTATTTTCAAACTCAATACACAGCAACATGGGGACTAAACGTTTTCATATTTATGAAACAGATTACACAGTTGCGCCAACTCGATAGTCCTTCACCAAGTAAACATGGTTATTTCGTTACTAAAGCACTCGCTGGTGTCAAAGGCGTATTTGACTACTTTGAAATGGATCCTAAATTATTTCCCCCTGCTGATCAAAGACTTACTGCTATTTACAGTCGTGACAAAGAATACCTGTAAGTGACATGTAATCATCATCAAACAACAGTTGTATCAAGGTCCCTGTAGAAACAAGGTTCGGAAATATCTCAATCTGAGAACCCAATGCTGGTGAAAAATCGAGATGGGGCGCAAGGTGGAACTTGCGATATAGCTTATCCTTAAATTAACCATATAAATAATGTATGTATTTCTGATGGTCTGTAGATGTGTTTTATGCACATCTGCAGACGACAGACACTCTGCGAGGCTCTAGGCCTATTGCAAAAATGCCGGGATAAATTAACCATAGTGATGGTATATTATCCGCCCCATTTTTAATTTTGCATTGGATTCTCAGATTGAAGTATTTTCGAACCTTGCAATAGAGGAGGCTTGTTACTCTAGGGATCTTGAGTAGTATATTCGTCGCGCAGATTGCTAATGGACGCTTTGGCAATATAAACACTATATATATGAGAAAACTTATTTCATTTTAGGTTTGACGTTGATGAAACCAAGTTCTTTACCCCCGCAGTACGAGCTAGAATAATTGAGTTTATTCTTCATCGAAAACGATACAGAGATGACAACTCGGATGATTTCGCCTTTGGTGTCGAAAGGCTATTGAAAGAAAATGTGTATTCTGCTGCATATCCACTTCACGATGTAATAAATGTATCAATAATTAATGCAATGACTACCCGATTACAATAATCTTAACGCATTTGTATCCCTACAGGGTGATTTAAAAACTCCTGGTAGTCAGCGATATTTACTTTTCACACAATGGGCATCAATTCGGAAAAGTCTCAAATTTCAGCCCTTGGATGCTGTCAAGGAATATTTTGGTGTCAAAATTGGCCTTTATTTTGCGTGGTTAGGATTTTACACCAACATGCTGATTCCAGCTGCAGCTTTGGGTTTTTGTTGTTTCTTATATGGAGTTTTTACCTTGTACACCAATCAACACAGGTTTGTAGACAAAATTAATAATACAAATTAATAACAGTTAATAATAGATAATGTATCTATTGATGTATTTTCTTCACTAGTATTGTACTAACAATAAACATGTTTTGTATCTTCAGCCAAGACATATGTGATTCAACTTTGAATATTACAATGTGTCCACTTTGTGACATCCTTTGTGATTACTGGAGTCTACATGATGCTTGTTTCTATGCAAGGGTAACTTATCTCTTTGACAACGATGCAACAGTGCTGTTTGCCGTTCTGATGTCTTTCTGGGGTAAGTTTGTGGTGTTCGTTATTCGTTTATGAGATTGCGACATTTGAAATAAAGTATATTCCATCGTCATTTCATGCAGAGTTTTAAGCCTATGATATCTGCTTATTTGAATCAGTAACATGTACATGGTTTTCAAATCTTAGCTGCCATTTTCCTGGAGAATTGGAAACGATATGCGGCTGAAATAACTCATAGATGGGATTTGACTGGATTTGATATTCAGGAAGAACATCCTCGACCTGAGTATTTAGCTCGTTTGAAACATGTGAAGAAAAAGCAAGTAAATATTGTCACAAATACTCCAGAGCCTTATGTTCCATTTTGGAGAATGAAATTACCATATACAATGTTCAGCGTATCCATGGTGTTACTTTTGGTATGTATAATTATTTTAGACATTGATAATAAATTAATACCTATTATCACTCACGGGCTCACGTATAATTTATTCTTGTGCAGATAAGTTTAGCCGTTGCTGCTGTTGTTGCAGTCGTGTTCTACAGGATTGCCGTTTCCATTGCCATAATTCAATGGGCTCAAAAAGAAGGGGTTCACAGTTGGGGCCTCATCCTAGTCAATGCTACCGCAGCGTGCATCAATCTTGTGTTTATTTACTTTTTCAATTGGGTTAGTTTGTTTTTGCTATTTATTTAAATCTTAATTTTTTTCAGTCCTAAGTTTTGAAGAATTACTTTAATGAAGGTTTTTGTTTCCAGCTATACTCATTCTTGGCAGTGTATTTGACGGAGTTAGAACTTCAGCGGACCCAGTCAGAGTTCGATGACAGTATTACTTTGAAAATGTACATGCTTGAATTTGTCAATTACTATTCTTCCATATTTTACATCGCCTTTTTAAAGGGAAAATTTGTTGGTACTCCTGCAAAGTACACAAAAATCTTTTCTTATCGTCAAGAAGAGGTACGTAAAATAGCGGGTTTTTTTATTTGTCGAACTTGTATCATAGTTTATGAAATACATTCATCTTTTACATAGTGTGGTCCTGGAGGTTGTATGACAGAACTATGTATCCAATTAGCCATCATAATGGTGGGAAAACAAGCCGTAAACACGATTATGGAAATGGTTTGGCCGTGAGTTTTTATTGTTTATTGCGAATGCGAATATCCAATAGAATACCTAATGGTTGACAATGATTGCATTTTGATCTCAGGTTGGCGATGAAGTCGCTCAATCAAGTGAAACTGATGACTGGAATCACCCAAGACAAGCATGCCGTCTTCGCAAATCAGTGGACTAAGGACGTAAAGTTGTTAGACTGGGGACCTCGTTCATTGTTCCCAGAATACCTGGAAATGGGTATTGAATTAAATTAATAGCTACTTGGATGAAGTGAATAGTATTTAAAATGAAATATGTCATTTACACAGTACTCCAATACGGATTTGTTACCATTTTCGTCACTGCCTTCCCATTAGCACCGGTTTTTGCTCTTATCAACAATATTTTGGAGATGCGTCTTGATGCCAAAAAACTTATAGTGTACTACAAACGTCCAGTAGGTCAGAGAGTAAAGGATATCGGTGTCTGGTACTCCATTCTCGATTCTGTCAGTAAATTGGCGGTTATATCTAACGTAAGTATGATTCTAAAGCACTTTTTTTAAATTTGCTCAGAGTATTTTAATATGTATTGTAATATATATTTTTCACACAGGCATTCATAATCGCTTGTACTTCAAACTTTATCCCCAAGTTTGTGTATCGCTACTCCTATTGGGATAAAAATGCACTAGATTACGGGTCGTTGAATGGGTTTTTGAATCATTCGCTGGCGTATTTCAATACATCAGATTTGGAACGGCCTCCAGAATCACCCCGAGTACCAGCAGATGTTTGCCGGTATGAAAAAAAACTGAAATGATCTTGGCTGCAATTAATCGAGTTTCCAACTATTATTATTATGACTATAATCATTCTTTGCTTTATTTTTAGATATCAAACTTATCGATACAGTTACAATGTTGAAAACGAAGCTTTAAAGTACAAACGATCTGATTTTTACTGGAAGGTGTGGATGGCTCGCCTTGCCTTTGTTGTAATATTCGAAGTAGGTTTTAATCATACTCAAATATTTTTTAATGAATGAGTAGAGTCTAAATGGTTACTTAATTTGGTAGAATTTCGTCGCCCTGTGTGTCATTTTTCTACGATGGATTATTCCTGACGTTCCTACCAAACTGAAGGATAGAATTCGCAAAGAAAATTATCTCACAAATGAGATAATTATCAAGCAGGAAATGTTTAGAGCTCGCGGCGCCTCGGGGGCTGGAGACAGCACTGCATGGAATCCTGTATCGACTAACAAAGAAATGGAACTAGTCCGAATACCGTCGCTGCCAAATAGTGTGAGAAAACGGAACTCAAAACTCGAGTCAACTGATGGGGACTCTGCTGAAGTTATGGTCTGATAGTAAATTGCATAGTTATCAAAATGATATTGTTGTCTTCATAATTTCTGTTTTGATAAGGTTACGGAACTAATTGTACCGCTTATTGTTGCTCATGAACTTTGTCATTGATAATTGATAAGCAATCGGTTTACCAAGAGAAGATAAGTTCTCAATTTGTTCTTATTTACTATTTGCTACTTTCTTAAGGCTTTTATTTCATTTTTTGTCTGTTTTGCCGGTTTGTGATGCATTTATATTTAGAAGGTGTTTTTTTTTGCACAATTTAGTAAATAGCCGTATTGTTTACATTAGACTAGAGTTTTGCTTGGGATAGGTTTTATGCTATTAATTTTCTAGTTCAAGAGTTTTATGATATAACCTAACTTTTAGAATCAATCAAATACTATTAAGCAGTGGTTGTAAAATTCACAAACTATGATTATACCTCTTGTGTGGTCAAATAATACTAAACCTAAAATGTGTGCATTTATTTGTACCATGCAGCCTTTCTACTTTGGTGCTAAATGTTAACTAACTTTGTGGTGCGTGAATCGTAACTATAGAATCGTAAATCAATTATTTCGTCCGTAAATTTTTCAGTATGTACTTTTTAATCGTATTGTGCAACTTGCCCGATTTTGAATTTTCTAATAACCGTTTATATCCATATTTAAATAGTATAAAGAATTAGTGCAATCCAATCGTAGGTAGTGAACTGTATTCCGTATTGGACTCTCTCCTATAATTTTAATTTTTAATCCGCTGCGTTGTTTACCAATCCATTTGCTTTGTCACCATGTCATAACTTCAAAAGTAAATTAGCTTAAAGTAAATACTAACTAGTTGAAGATGAATTGAAGTGCTGATGTATTCATCATATCAAGATTTTTTAGTGTAGGATCTACTTTTAATGGGTATTCGGGATCTAAATAAAATAACCTTGTTATTGTTACACTAATGCCATGATAATTTATGAATATTGGTAATGGAACCGTAAAGGCTGAGAGGATATGAACTCTTCAAGACTTTAGCTGTTTATTGACATTTGTTATCCACTTTACTTGCAGTGCACTTGTGTGTATCTCAGGCAAGGCTATTCTGTTTGAGTCTCTTTTTTAGTTTTCGAAAAAACTGCGGTAATTTTATGATTTAGTCAACCAGCGTATATTATCTAATCATGAATCTAAAGTATAAAATCGAACGAACTCGAGTTCACAAAATATAGCATTCATGTGTGTGTGTGTGACCCGTTAAATTCGTGTGCTACCTACTGTGAATATTCTGATATCCATAACGCATAATTCTATTCAAAATATTGTTGCGTATTATCGATGAAATAAATACGGTCTTCATGATTCTCTTGTCTTTTTAAAAATTCATTCACGGGCAATCGATGTGCGTTGTACGTTATCATGACGGAAGCGCAAACTATGAATTATTGAATAGGAATCAAAATATGCATGCAACTTCAAAGTTCATACATAACATAATAATCTAGCGAAAATGTATTTCATAGTCGGTTTAATTGCAGTTTTGTCTTATTGTGCATTTAAAATCGCTTCTAAAGTTTTACCATTAATAGCGGCTGGAGACAGAAATTACACGAGCTTTACAGACTCATGCTCATTAAATTTTCACAAATCTATCGCAATATCTCTCGTTACCTTTACCTATACCGGCCAGCTAAAATGTACATACACATTTTATCAACAAACTAACTTATAGAGAACTAACCACTCCATGAGCTGAAAAGTCAGTATGTCATCTCAGGGGTGAATTGCGCAAAAGTATTGCTGGAAATTGGGGCAACTGTAAAACATGACGATTGCGCTTCTAAAATTGGCCTATTTGACCCCATCAGATAATGGGCACTGAGCGAAACAAGGTGAAAGTGTGGCACAATTATTATCAAAACGCAACAAGACGCAAATGCCTACAAAGGAGTTAGTTTCCATATGAGTCAATACAAAGAACAAAGGCCGAAAACTTATCGTTAGTCAGTCAGTACAAGCAAATACTACTCCTCCCCACGAATTTCATTTCACACATGTGTGTAAGTGGGCGAAATGGAACTAAATATCCTTATGTAGTATTATTATTGGTTACTACTACTGTAGTAAAAGCAAAACTACTACTTTCACACATCACATTACACATGGACAAGGGGTTCCATGCGCTGCAGCTATCAACATAAAAGGAAAGCATTAAGAAAGCATTTGCTGTGCAAGGGAAAGAAAAATGAGAAACTTGAGACACTCCTCTGCTTTATTAATGCACAAATGAGAAAACGGGCGAGTTCGTTTTAAACGCCGTTGACAGGTTTACCACCGTGACGGTGAAAGTAAATATATGTATGGTGGAATTGAAATGGCCGGTTGCTATGGCACTAGGTTGCCTAACAAACAACAAAACAAACTCATATGTATGATCTCTGTCAGTTTTATATGGACTGTAAAATGAAAGCTATTGAGCTGAACTGACCATACGCTCGCCCAGTTATTTATTCGTGTCGAAAGCAACAGTAGTAATTAAATACCTTTTAACAAAAAAAGGGATCCTTTCTTAACAGATTCTTTCTTTAGAGTAATTAGTTTTTTGGGGAAGACAATTTTGAGCAGAATAATGAGTGATGAAGAAGTAAATGCTGACAAAGGGGGGGACATTACGCAGTTTTTAAAATATGATGATTCCAACGGATATATGGTTGTCAAAGTCATTTGTCTGGGCGACTCTGCTGTGGGGAAATCGAAGTAAGTTTTGTTTGTACGCATTTTTAAATGATAATGGAATGGAAACTGACTTAGAGTTGGCGTTTTACTTTTTTTGGCCAATTTTGACTGCAGGCTTTTGGAACGATTTTTGTTAAACTCTTTCAATTCGCGAACCCATTCGACCTTTGCTCTGTCTATTTATAGATATAATACGATGTTGGATGGAGAAAATGTGATAGTAGGTAAGTCTATATTCAGTTCATAATCTTTTGCAGGTAGCATAGCATGCTAAAAGTATTGGCGTATGTCATCTGTTCATGAAAAAAAATTCCGGTGTTGTGGCAAATGAAACCGAGATTCACTGTCGATATTTTATTCATGGTTGTATTTATGTTGCAATGCTGTGGTGTATGTTGAAGAGTTCTGGGACACTGCTGGGCAGGAGAAATTCTCTTCGTTGCATGCATCGTATTATTACGATGCTCAAGCGTGTATTCTTGTGTTTGATTCATCACGAAAACCAACGTACAAGAATTTGCAAAAATGGTATGATGAGCTTAGAAGTTTTCGGCCAGAGGTCCCTTGTTTCTGTTGTGCGAATAAAATTGATGGTAAGAATGAACCAACCCATGTATGTAGCAAGCTATTGTGTATATTTTATTTTATGGCATGAAACGGAATATTGGATGGAATATATTTCTAGAAAATATGGATGTCACGAAGAGAACCTTCGCTTTTGCGGAGAAGAATAATGTACCCATGTATTTTGTTTCTGGAGCAACGGGAATCAATGTTACAAAGGTTTGAACTTAATTATTTTTTCTGCTTTCATGGGAGGCAGTGTGAGATAAGGTATGCAATTTAATTTGATGCATGTATTTGTGCCTTGCAGATGTTTGACGATGCCATTCGTGCGGCAGTGAATTACAAGAAGAATCCGACTGACTTCACTGATCAAGTTATAGTCGAGTTGAACAGGATGATTATTTTGGATGAATGCTCAAATAAGGCTCTTTCTGCCAATACAGACAAGGATGGTGATGATCTTAAGAAGACTGATGAAACAGGCCCACTAAAAGAAGGAAAGGATTGGTCCTCTTCGTCTAATGAAGATTCCGGGTCGAAATAAACTCAAGCTTAAGTCTACAATATACATCAACACAAAAAGTATTTTATCTGTTACTATGCCCTAAACTGTTCGATACTTAACTTTTGTCTGCCATTAAAAGCTAAAAGCTACTAATAAATTATTAATTGCTTAAACGTAATTATAGATTGTATGTGTCGCGTTTGACCAAGCTTTCAAGTAAATATACATAATGTACACTCTGCTTCTGAATTTTGAAAGCTAAAATGTGCATTATATAATATCTACTTCTATGGTTAATGTTTGTAAATACTTAAAGTTATGTGCAGCGTTGCTGAGTGTATTGCATTGTAAAGCCTTTAAGAGCGGTGGGATCGGGTACAGTAGCCGGTCCAGAAGCGCAAACATCCACTGATACACTTGACAGAGGACTTCCGGATGCCCCTATTAAAAAATTGCCATATGTACAAAACTGGATACATTATATTGAACAGTAAATATGCAGTGTTAAATAAAACTCACGTATATTGGCAGGAAATGGATTTTCACAATATTTTACTGCATTAATAAGAAGATAGTTTCCAGACGAGCAGACCCCATTAACGTCCGTTCCGGGTACACCTGGTGTTTAAAATTTTAGGGTCATGAGCACGTTATCTATCATGTATCCCCAACCCCATGATTTGCACATGAACCAGTGATGTATATACCAATGGCAAATGGGTCAGCTGTGAAAGCCACACTGCAAAACCCTTGCCCTAACCGTACACATGTGCGGTAACACCTGTTTGTTAAAATATATCGACCTCCATTGGCGTTAAATGAAGTAAATGTTCCTGTCCCGGTAGTCAAGTACTGAAATGAATCCATTCCAATTGAAAAGTTAAAGAAACCATGCACACACAATGGTAAGCATACAAAAATCATTAAATGACAAACATTCCACCTGCTGACATGCTTCAGGTGCGGCGCATAATGAATTCGATTGAAGCTGGACTATACGAATTTTCCAATTTCTATCAAAAGCAGCACTACCCAAAGTGAAACAAATAGTTACTGGTCCAGGAGACGAGCGGAGATTAATATATTCTGCAAAAGCAAATACAATTTCCCGCATTAAACCCTATGTACATTTACTTATAGGTGACCATGTAAATCGCATATGTAAATGTCACCCGTCTGCCCAGTGTTGTCACCACAAGCAATTGGATAATTTGTAGTGACTCCTGTTCCTGGAACAGAGATTGTAAAACTATCTGTGCCACATAATCCTGTTGCATTTGGGCCTGCCAGATTAAATTGAAGGAATTCCAAGTACAATTGATTTGCCTGCATTGAAGAAAATTAAAGCTTTTAAATTAAAAATCTCATCATCCTGCGTTACAGTATGTTTTTTTCAAGGAGATTGGAAAGGGAAAGTTTACTCCAGACAATTTATTGACAGTCAAGCAGCAACTTAAAGGACCTGCTGTATTACTTGGGAAGCCTGGATTTGTGAAATACGTATTGTTTTGAGTGACTGTTGACCCACAAGTGGCTTGCACTAGAAATGCACGCAATAAGTTACTTTATGAGACCCCGTAATAAGGTCACTTGTGACCATGAAGTTAGTCATTCAAATATACTATAGCACGTTGTTAGAGCAGTGAAATGGTGGGCCAACTAACCAACGCAGCAAACTCCATAATTGCCTGCACAGACACCACTTCTTGAGCCTCTTAAGTTTTTGCACTCCCGAGCTGAATAGCAGGTTCCAGCCTCATTTTGCAACGATAAGCATGGCACATTATCAAAAGAAATTATGCTGAATAAGCCACCTGAAACCACTGCAAAAATCCCGGATTCCACATGATAAAATTGAAGTGATCTTGATACAAGTTCGTAGCGTCTTCATGATTTAATTTCCAAATTGAGATTTTTCAATTTTTAAGTATTAAATCTTTACCTGATCTACGAGCTTCTCGATAAGAAGTATCCAAGGTGTAAAAGTTTGTGCGATTATATCCATTCAAAACTTGTATTGTTCCCGTTTGAACAATCTTATCGCTCTTGGGGGTGAATTCAGTTACAGCACTGGGAAGATGATAGATTTGAAGAAAACTTAAAATTGTTGAAAGTAGCTTGATGTGATGAACACTGCTTTTTGGATAACGATAAATCATTTTGTGATTTTCTATTTGCACAAAAACACAGTTCAATTATCGAAAAGTATTAATTTGATTTTATCTGATACGTTGTTTACTGAGTGGACCCTGATGAGTGAAAAATGATGCAGCTTTGTTTAGCATTGACTGCTTTAACTTTTTTGTGTGAAGCATTTTCTCTGCTGACTCTGCTATGCCAACTCTGTCCTACATTTTATTAACGCAGTGGGTTATAAATTTGCATGGAAGTATTTGGACTTTGCTGGTCAACCGGTATAGTAAGTTAATTTATTAAATTCAAATGCCAACAATAATTAGTTTCTTAGGATTTACAAATGAGCACAAATTCCACAAAAAACTACATAACTATTTGTAATACTGTTATAATTACTCTCAAATGTGCATCTTAATGATGCCCAAAAGTATGTGTCAAGGAATAAATTAGGTTTGTATTTTATGATGATTACCGTAACTAAACTATCTGCTACTCATAAATATTAAACATGTCTACAATATATTTCAGGTTAATACAAATCTCGGTTTTCTGGTATAGCACTCTCTTATAACTCACTACTTCCTATTTGTTGCTATCGATATTGCGTACTTCGTTTAATGTTGCCCAGTTTTAATTGTTAGGAATAATTCAAAATACAAAATATTTTGCGACATAAATTCCGTTTTGCTGCAAATAGAATAGGAAGTCTGGCATTGCATCCATATTGGACGGCACTGTTTTCGTTGTTCTATTGGTCCATATGTTGACGTAGAACATTTGTGGCGGTATTTTGCTCATTCAAAATGTATAACATTTACATTTCTAAACTTCAAGCGACTTCAAGCCCGTCAAAAAGTAAATTACTTTTTATCTAAGTTTTGTTTACAAAGTGTTGAGACAGAATGGAAACGGAAATGGGCGACTATTACTTTAATAATATTATTAGAAATAACCAGTGTTTAAATTCGGGAGACATTTTCTAGACTTCATATCCAAGTACTTAAGAGATAGGGTGAAAAACTTAAAAAATTAAAATAACTTTACATAGCGGTGTTTCCTAGTGCGTACAGATAGATAAAACTACTTTTTTATTGGGACCACTGATATCTTAACTAACAATCAGATTAAAACACTGATGGAAGAATTTAAGTTTTAAAACTATTATCTTGAACTCTCTAACTACCTTTACTTTCCTGAATGTACGATTGGTCTTGAAATGATAAATGTAATGTTTTAAATTGTAGATACGAAAGTATACGATTATCTAACTAAAGTGTGACGAATTAATCTTCCCGTATTGAGTGATATCTCACTGCAAAATCCACAGCTGGGTTCAAGATATCATCCATAATTTAAGCGGTGAGCAATTGATTTTCAGATGTTGTAGTTTGAGTTGTTTGTTTCAACACACATATGTAGCCGTAACTAAATTCAATGTTATTTTTTGAAAAAATACAATACTTTGCTATAAAAATAATCATTTATACTTAATGCTTATCATAATTGAAGTACTTTTTTGCGCTGTCTTGTTTAACTATCATCTATCCATACTCGCCGGCCTGCGGGCTTCATGCGTCTAATTGTAATTTGAATCAATCTATCAATCTTCTTGGCTTCACGAAATGGCGAGTATATATTTCGGCTGATTTGATTTCGGATTTTTAATTAGTTTTCCACTGTGGGTGAATTTCCCTCAGTTTCTAGCTTCAATTGTGCTGATGATGTAATGCATGGATTTTGTCGAAAGTAAAATGAAAATCCTCCTCCAACGTCAATTTCATTGGTACGAACGTTTATAGTAAATGGGCCATTGCTAATATCTGTGAAACATTTTTTAATGCAATGACTAAAAGTAAAAGGTTTAACAGTATTTGGCTAATTGGTGAATGCTAGCATGTTAGCCTTAAAGTCTAATTTCGTAAATGCTGATATATTATACGCATATTCTTTATATTTGCCCATTTTCTAATGCTCCACTCCACTCCAAGTTTACGAAAAAATATACCCCTAGGGACTAAATATTATGAGCATTCACGATAATCTGATTGCAAATTGTAACCGATAGCTTGAAACTATTCGTACTGCAGGCACCCAACCGATTCTTAGAATTCATTATGTTTTGTTTATACCTGTAACTGGAGCATCCTCCACAAATAGAACCCCTGAAGTTGCGTCATTTAGTCTTTCACCACACAGTCTATATCCATTGATGAGTATATAGTCAAATGGGCAGTCTCTGATTCCAACCCCGGCTTGTCCTGAAGGAATTATCAGATTCCCTTGTTCTATAATAAATCGGAATACTTTCATTAAAGGTTTATATTTAAATATTATTAGACTACGGACTCGCGTATAGGCGAAAGGCGAAACTTTAGATCCCAAAAATGACATATTACATCATTTAGGAGCATCATAATAATCATTGCTACTGAACTATACTGTCAATTGAATAGTGTGTATTGATTTTGGTTCATGTAAATTTTGTAGTGTGAACTTACCGTTTGCATTGACTATTTGAAAAGCAGAGTATTCACCATCAGGTGCCGTATTTGAGTACGACACACTACAGTATCCTGCTTCTCTTCGGATACAAATGGCATAGTTGAGATTGCTCTGTAGTAGAGAAAGTTAAAGCAACGAACCATTATGTTAAAATAAATAGAGATCTACATGTGCCTATTATTATGGAGTTGTTCGATCGTGACAAAAGTGATCTTAGGGTTCCATTGTCTGGACTCACGAAGTTCACATACATGCCAATATGGGGTTTTACTTGTGGTACTGAAATGGAAATCGTTTCTGACTGACTGACTGAGTGATTGGATTGTGTATAAATTGAACAACTCCTAGTGAACCTATCATGATATCATCTATAGTATTACACAATCACTTAAGATTTTAAATTTTTCAATTTAGTTTTGCTGTTTAGCAGATGCATGATGATTGTTTATTGAAAACCATAGTTTTTTTCAAGTGTGCTTTTGTAGGTATTCCTGGCTAAATAAATTATCAATTAGTGTTTCAGTGTTGTGAAAATACTATTAACTTGTATATTTAAGGATAGGGGTAAGGTCTATAAACTTTATATTGTGGGAGCTTTTTTGTTGGTATAATTTTGCTACTCCCTGAAACTGAAAGCATTGGATTAATGGAGAATCAAAGTTGTAAGCTTCATACCAGATACTGAGGAGAATTCAGCGAGTTGTAATTGAAACTATGAACAGTGCCCATCACCCCTGTGTAGTATTGGAGACAATGTGACGGAGCTCTGCTGGGATCAATTGTTTCATATTGAGTTATTCTCAGACTCCATCGACGAGAACCTTCTCCTGTTGTCATTATCGATAATTGAATCCCGTTGGTAGAATCACCCGTCTCCACGTAGACTGTAAAAAGCCAACAATAGTGTTGCATTTACCCATCAGATATTATTGGAAAAGCACAGGGTACATTTCATTATATGTCATGGTCACAGAAAAAATCATGTGAGCATTGTTCACATTCATGGTTCACATATGTGCATCATTTTTTAGATGAGTTTTCTTTATATGGCTCCTTTGATTGTCTGTCTATGTGTGTGTGCCGTATTGTTAAATGGTGGCGAAGGGAAATACATATAGGAACGAGATTTGTATCTTTTCCACGACCCTTTGTCACGAGAAAGGACAACCTTATGATGTTAAATCACAATGGCTTCTCTCCTAGTTGTCCATATGTCACCAGCTTTGTCAAAACGCCCCATGCTGATATTTTACATTCTTCGATTCTTCCTTATAATTTTCAATCTAAATTCATAAGCTCCGAAGGATCGCGTCTTGTGGTCCCCGTTTTTTTTTCAATTCATATCGGAATGTTAATGCATCATCACGTTATCCAGTTGTCTTGTTAATGTGTCATTGTTAAGGTGCTCGTCATTTTTCAATTTTATTCACCTCATATTTAATGCATGTGTATTAAAAATGCTAGGTTTTTTATATTTTACATCTAATGAAAAATGAAAGACTAACAGTTTTTAAAATGTCTTTGAAGTAAAAAATATCTCAAGACCCGAATGATAATGATGATTAACTTACTTACTACACAAGAAATGTAATCTATGAATATGAAATGTGACATGTGTGTGTGACTATGTAACATGAAATATAAATGTAAACTCTTACCATGAGTCCTGTCGTTGTCTCCACACAGAATAGGCAAAATGTTATTCGTATTTTGGCCTGATATGATGAATCTGTCCGCGTCGCAGGTCCCAGCACTAGGTGGTTTTAGCTAGTTAAATTTCCATAGTAGTCGGTGAGGTAACAAATTTTCTAGTTATTCTTGATCGACAGTTTGAATAGATAATCTTACCGAGAAAACTTGAAACTCTAACTTCATTTGGCTAACAAAGGGAGTAACTTTTTTCACTCTTACTGTGCAAGTATTCACGCTGCTAGAAAATTCTGCTCCACTATCATCGAAATATGTTTCGTTACGATCTACAACATCTCCACATGTTTTTCGCCCTACAAGTCAAGCATTCTAATTAGCTCAGGTTATATACATTATACATTTCCAGAAGTTTTTATCTCCATTAAGTCTATTGGATTCTTTGTCTATGCGGCAAATTTAAGATGCAATAAGTTACATAACTTACAAACACAACACACACCAACTCCTTGTGCACATATTGAGCTCGCCTGGCCACCCATGCTAGCACATTCACTTCTGTGGTAGCAGGTTCCATTTTGGCCAATGGGGGACAAACATGGCTGGTTTTGAAACTGAGCCATGGTGAAAATGCGAAATACTGAAAAATATAAAGATAATGAAACAAAGCTTACCTATTGTGGAGTATCGGACACGTAAAAATCTTGCATACTAACTATGCATCGTTACTAAAAGAGTGACTATAATCTAACAACCTAGCAGTGTGCATTAACTCTCTGTAAAACGAATCCATGACATGTACTCAGTCAGAAGGGAAGTAGAAGACTATTGGTGATTCCATACTGATTATATTGTATACGATTTGCTAAAAGCAAATCCATACAACTTGACTTTTAATACAAAAACAATCCCAAAAAAACTGGCTGGTCTATAGCTAAATAACATTTAGAGTGTAAACATGATTGACCATGTTTTCAAACTGTCTTACGTCGGTTCAGGCCACTGTCAAATGTGACGGATGGCACGGACAGAATGGGCCGAGTAGTGACCGCACTCATAATGGATGATGCATCCATAGCATCCCCATTGCGGTTGATAGATAGCCGATCCCTTAGCCAGTCGGGAAAAAACATTCGCCTCATCAATCCTCCAAGTGTCACCGTTTTATAAGTCCCTGTGGAAAAATTTCCCCCTGTTTTTGCCGATTCCTGTGGTAAATTGTACGCAATTATCCGAGAATTGTCATTAGTAGGTAATTTTTCAGAATCCTCCTTTGACGTAGCAAAATTTTTCCCAAACTCTTCCACTTCATTTGACCCAGACTCATAGTAGGGGAAATTTTTCTCAGGCATTCTATTATTTGGCCGCACTGCCAATCTCACTGGGCGCTCTTGTGGGGATCTGAACATAGTCCCATTATGCAGCTCAATTGTGGACTGGGACCTTACTGGGATCATATCGGGCAGAGTTAAAGCCTCTTTTTCATTCTGCAGATTTCTACAGTAGAAAGTAGAACACAAATATGTGTTAGAGGCTTCCTTCCCAAATTGCGCTTTATTTATGAACCACTTGATGTCATCACTACTACTGGCACTTAACTCTTGAGATGTCTTAATCCCAGTCCACTTTTTACGCACAACTCCAGCCACATTGGACACTGTGGTCAGAAATAGTAGAACTAGCAAAAGGATGGACATGACTTGCTCGTAGAATTTCATTTTGAACAGACTGGACGCAAGTCGCCTTTCTCAGTGCATGTGCCAATTGGACTGCATTGGACGGTTAAAGTGAACAGTTTCAAAGTAAATTAAACACTGTGAAAGGTTTACCTTTTCATGTCGGACTTGGTTAGTTAGTTAGGAAGGGAAAACGAAATGTGTAACGTGAGTTGCACGGGAGGACAATGAAGATGTTAGAGTTGGCAGTATGTCGTACTTAAAAGACAAGAGGGATCCTTAGAAACTCGGATGGCAATAATAATGAGACTCCTGAAAGGAAAGAGGTTACTAGGATTTCGTATGTTGTAGTTAGTTGGTTGTTGTTGTCTTATACGTATGTGCGTTACTTACTACGCATTTTACATGTGTACATGAGCAAGACAAATGAGGATTCGCATTCGCACAGTTTTAGCTCCGAGAGTCTCAGGAAATGTGAAATTCACTGAAATGGAAACTGTGTAAAGGGAGAACTGCTCGTCATGCATTGTCATGTGTCAAGAGCAAGAGTGAAGATGATATTTTATTTTCGCTGAATTCTCATTGTCTTTTTATGCTTGTTAGAGCTCATGTTGTTACAAATAAACACAAGGAGCAGCTCACCGTAAAATGGGGATTAATGTTGGCTGATAGTGATTGCAGCAATGCTGAGTCGCAATGTGTAGAATCAGAAGCGACGTCTGCAATTGCCAAACAATATTTTCGTTCATATTATTGGTTCATCTGATTTGACATAATTTTTGTCTCAAGTCTACTATGTCTTCATAAAGTTAGGAAAAAGCAACATATTAGAAAGATATCTGTCATATTTTACTCAAAATGGACAAATTTAATTCTCGATAAGAAATTCGGCACTTATTTACGTTTCTAGAGTAGTGCGTAAAGTTTTAAAACTTCAAATCATCATCTAAAAGCACAGCCTCCTCTTTTCACGCGTAGTTAAAAATATTGCAGTGAGCCTCATGCTTAATCTGTTTACTTTTCAGTCAATACTTTTTGCCATATGCTTGTTTGTTTTGTTTTTGTTTGGTTGGGTACCACCAGCCAACATCAACACACATTAGATTTTTGGGAGATAAGTTATTGACTCTTGGAGCACGAAACTAAACCACTTTTTACAATTAAAACACTATTCTGGTTGCTCGGCGGATAAAAAAATGCAAATTTATTGACCTGTCGTTTATTAATTAAGGTTAATCGTTAAGGTAAATTAAAAGTTTATCAAGGACATGCATGCTCTTTTTTCCAAATAGATGATCCATGCAAACAGCCCATAGTGTTTTTTTGCTTGTTCACAATACTTTTCATTTTAATTTAAATGTCAAATAATAAAACTAGAAATATTATCACACATGTGTTTGCTATTAACACGCTAAAGTATTGCTTTAAATTTATGGTAGATCTAAATGAGCTCACTTACAAGTATACACATGTACATGTTCATTCATTTGCTGTAACTAAATAGCGTTGGATGATAAAAACCATTTCCATGGCCTGCGCCTCCTCCCTGTCCTATTCTCAGAAAGTGAACGTGATTTTTGGGCTTGGGGAAATCGATCGTAGTTAGCCAGCTCTTTGTTTTCAGCACTTTATGCATGCTTTCAACGATCTTTTTATTTACAACGCGTCTACTAACTAACTAACTAATGTCAATTATATCGGTTGTTTGTTCCTTCCCTGTTTTTACCCATTTATGCACATTGGTTTTTTGTTTGCTCACGTAAAACAAAAGACGGCAACCGAAGCCAAGTGAAATTAGCCATGCTTTCAGAGTTTCAATACATCACACGCACGTCTCTGTGACAGTGAATAAGCATTTCAATTAGAAAAACCTATTTAATCACAGGAATATTCAATTAACCTTTTGTATTGACCCAGTTTCTCCAGAGAGTCTTCCCAATGGGTGCTGAACAAAGCTCTCAAAACACTACTTCCAAAATCGGTCGACGAAATCCCAAAAGGTCCCAGTCTGCCAGCAGCAACAAAGAATCAGGGCACAGAGGCAATTCAAACCTTGCAAATTCTTCCCCAAGGCCAAGTATTTGTTCCGACTCGGACATACCATACATTTCATATGCCATCGCTAAACCTATACTAGAAGGTAAGTCATTAGTTCAGCCGTGCCGTCCATTTTCCGTTTATAATAAACTATCCACTCGACTTGATGCGTTTTTAGATTATTGTATTGAGTCTTTTGTATAAGCTTTATGACTACTATGCATGCATGAAGGTCTGATTTTGAATGCTTTGACACAATAAATAAATAAGTGAAATGAAAAGTTGCTTTCCATTGTGCGCACTAGACTCATCAGATCGAAAGTTTAAATGGATGGATTCCAAGCCAAGGACTCGTCAGAAACAAATTAATCGAGAAAGTCGCGACAACAAAGCTAAAAGTGTGGGGAGTCTGGTAGTTGTGAATGCTGCTTCTGAAGCTCCAACTATAGAAAAAGATGTCCTTTGTCGTCGACTGACCGTATGTAGAAAACACACAGTCAAAATGTTTAATAGTCCTACCTTGCATACATTATGCATGTATGTATATATATGCATGCATATAAAATGTACAGATACGATGAAGTGAGTGTCACGCTCTACTTATTCGGTAGTAGTCATTATTTTGTGCAGGTTAAAGATTGCACAGGTAGACAGACATGTGATGTGCATGTATTTGTTTGTCATTTATAGTCTTGTCAATCTCTACCTTATAGTGCGTATATGTTGGTTTGTGACTGTGGGAGTCAAATTTTGTTAGAAGCTCGTTTTTGTAGTAAGTTTAGTTATAGTAAAATCTACAATGTGCTAGAAGTAACGGATCCTTAACTTTTTTTGTATAGGAGATTCCATCTTTTTCTCCCATTATCAGAGGGAGTCTAAAAATTCCATGGTCTAAAGATCCTGAAATCTCGGAAAAAGTTGATGCCACTCCACTAGTAAGCATTGCTCATTTGTATGAAGAACGCCTAAGATGTCATGCTGAGCTTGTAGCGGCAGAGCAAAGTAAACTCATGAAGTCCATCAGTGAAGTGGAGTCCCATTTGGATGAGAACATGAGGAGCTTCTCAGAGCGTCAGAAAAAGTACACCAAGATTTCGGATAAACTGAGCAAGTTTTCGGATCTATCTCATGGTTTGTCAAAATGTCATTGTGTTCTGAATGACACCCTGGCTTGTGTGGAGACCCTGAATAATATGCTTCCACCTGACGATAGACTTGAGCCATTTGTTTGGACTACTGGTTAGTTTGTTATTTGTGGAACGTTCAAGTCATTTTAGTGTGTTTCATTGAAAAATCAAAAGACGGTTCAGTTTTCATGGACTCCCATGCTATCCCATTTATTGATCTCAATTGTGGGTCTCATTTGTTGCCAAACATGGGGATAGGATTTTGTTAGTTTATTATAATTCCGGTTGGACTAATTTATTGTTTTAATTTAGATTCGTTATCTTAATTGTTTGTTTTATCTAATACGTATTCCTGACGTGAAACGTAAATGTTTTATGACCATATCACAAGTTCATTTATTTAGTGTAGTGTTACTGCATGTATGGTATAGTCACTGCTGTAGTCCAATTTTTAAGGGTTACTCTCCAAGTTAAATGACTAGTCATAAAATGTCGTATAAAACGCTTTCTAACAATGTTGTCATTAAGGTCTCCATAGGCGTATGATTCATACGTATAATATGATTTCTACCAAGTGAACAAACAAAAAAATGCCTTATGAAAAATAAATCTGCTCGTTATGACTACAATCGAATAATAAAACATTTTCCGTTATGAAACGTGTAATTTTTCTTGAAGGCTGAAACTACGCTTTTTCTTTGTGTTGTGTGACACACTTTAGAACTGTAGAAGCAAGTTAATGTTTTTTCCCGTGCCGCTCATATTTGGGAAAACGTGGAGTATAATTGTATAATCTACTGATGGAGTGAGTCAATTTGTGAAACTGGGTTACAATACACCCCACTCATTTTTCGACTGGACTAAGAAATCCATAGTGAACAGAAACAGTGTAAAATGTTGAACGGAAAAGCTTACTCTGTCACTGTAATCAGGGTACACCTGAAAACTGAAATCGTGCATTTCACGGTGCACTATAAACTATTGTAGTTACCTATATATAGTTTGTTAGTTAGTTTGTTAGTACGTATTTTGTACTATAAGAGAAAATCAAAGCTCATGGCTCATACTACATTGAACTATAAGCTATTTCACTGTCGTACTTTCTGAGATCATATTAAAATTGTATTCGAAATTTTCCTATCCCTAATTATTTAAACTACACTGGCAAATATCAAATATTTTCCTTGTCATCAAATTGCATGAACACAGAAAAGTTAGGCTTAGGTTTACATCGTCCTTTGATTTCTCCTTGTCGATGAATATTTTAAGCTCATCAAACATTCCGTAACTAAACTTCTAGCCTTTAGTCTATTGCATGCATAATGCATATGTGTCCCGAAAATTCTAGATTCCACGTAGAACGAAAATGATTTCACCCTTTTCGACATATGCGTTCCAGACAGGTCGCCCATGTATGATTTTTGGTCCGTAATATTTCCACTTTGTACACACAAGTACAAGTAAAACCAGGCAATCTGGAGCTCCCATAAAGATTAATCTTTGTGTGCAGGTCATACGTACGTTGTATACGACGGTTAACTACTTACTGCTATGAGCTGTCAAAGGGTTAGCGTCATGGGGCTCAAGGAGCATGCAAACTCCCCATTTCCTCCTCAATGTGCCCTCCTAGTAAATGCAATGTATCGATTCGGGAATGAGGACGGCGGAAACCACTCGAGAAGGTGAGAATGGCAAGCTTTTGTTGTTGTTCTCTGCTGAAGCTGTAATAAGAATTCAAACTCCTGTTTCACTGGAAATGGGATCACGGGCTGTTCCTTGTATGCATGCATACTAACTAATAACTAACTACACGGGTAGCAGGATTGTGCGTGAAATAAAGTAAACCATGTTTCTTTCATAACCTCCCCCTCCTTATGCTTTGGTGCATTATGAGAACCAAATGAGTTTCCAGTCTGGACTCATTATTTAGTTGCAATTCAGTTGGTCACTGGACATAGGGAGTAGTGGCAAAGTGAGTTAGTTCTCTGATGGTCTTCAACATTTTGGTAGAATGCAAGATACCGATCTAAAAGGGCACAAAATGGAAATGAAAAAGTTTTTTCGTCCATTCCTTTTCATTTTGGAACGGTGAGACGGGTGGAATTTCAGTGATTTCAGTGACAATCTTTTCAGACTAGTTATAGTTACAACGCATAGGCTCAATTAGAGATAAGTTTTTTGTGGAACACAGAGTGTGCTGATTGACTTAAATGAACATGCTGCATCACCCCCGCTTTGAAGATTTGGACCATCTGAAGGCAGAACTGGAACAGGAGAAACGATACAGGTTTCTATTACATACTAACTAAAGTAACAGATCAGTGATGATTAAGTGTACGTTGTGAAAGGTAAAATTGGGATGGGAGGATATAGGAGGGGCACTTTAGATTTAACTTCAATATGTAGTCGATAATCATCGGTCCCAGTGTTTTTGCTGCTCCTGTTTGTTCCTTCCATGTTCTTGGGGAACTGTATGTACACACGTATACACTAGTACGTATTGTTGGCTCTGTCTGATGGACTGCTCATTCATTCATCACCATCAAATACATTTTTCAGTTGCATAGATAAACAGGTGGACATAAATTATACATCTTGCTCCGTCTTTCGTGAATGTATTGTTAACAGAATCAGTTAATGTTTGTTATGAGAATGAGGAAACGACTGGCTGAGAAATAGATTGTAAATCATTCGATAAGAGTAAAATCTCACATACCGCTGAATTTTTTGATGGTTTTTACTCACTTTCTTTTATTAATTTTCTTTCAATTAAGTACTTAATTTATGAATAATTTAAATCAGACAGACTACAATGATTTGAAAAGTGATATTGACATGAAAACTCATTTGTGCATACTATAAACAGCACTGCGCATATAGTTTAGTCTATATAGTTACTGAAACATTTTACACGACCAAAATGTTTGACTACCAATTTCAGGATATAAAAATCTACCCAACCATAAAGCTCAATAGTTTCATACGAAGTAAATCTGTGTCCGTTATTGCGTGTGACCAAGTCTGTGCCCATCAACTCAAAAAATTAGTTACAAATCTTGCAACCCTTGTCATTTGATGTCCACTCATTATGCAAAGCTCACACGCAATTCTCCAGCATATTAGACAGTTGGAACAAACTCTGGCGTACCTAGCACAACTGATAGCCCTCATGTCATGAAGCCCACTCGTACATACACATGCATTCTCATTAGCAGAGCTCAAAAGACATTGCCAGATTTGTTGGCTAACCGGTGAGAAGGTGTCATGAATGAGGCAGACCTATAAATCCTCCATTGTACGTGAACAAGATGAGCAACTAGCTTAACTAACTAAACTCTTCATATTATTAGTTAGTTAGGCTCCCACAGGAATGAACAGTACAAAAATCTCAAACTGTAAGAGGATTAAGTTGAGTCCAAGAGTCAGAGACAGGTCGAGAAAAATGGCCCATGTGAGCTGTTCCATCAACCTCTGTCCATATCTCATACTCACTTAGGAAAAACATTCTGTAATTGTGAGTGAGTGAATCCCTCCATATGTGTGTGTGGTGTACACTGTATATTTGCTATTAAGTCAATTGGTCAGCTTGAGAACTAACTATATAAACGTGTGCATGATGGAACAGAGCCAACAGGTTTTCCTCTCCTATCAAAGAAATAGTGTAATACAACATCGATAATGACTTGTAAATCTCATGTTGAATTTCTCACAAAGGAAAGACTCACTCTCTCTCTGGCTCTCTGAAACCCAGTCCCTCTAGTTAGTTAGTTGACAATGACAACAAGAAGAACTTGACAGCTCTCAATTCTTGACTACGCATTACATACTCTTCCTTTAGATTAAAAGATATGAGACTATTTATCATTTCATTTTATATCGACTTCCCTCACTACATGATGCATGGATGTGACCAACTTGTTTCACTAACTAACCAAAAGTCGCCTCCAAACGTGCTTGCAACATTTTTTTCAATTTTTCTCTTTTTGTATTATGCATTTATGTGGAGGGCAAAAAAGTTGATGCATTAACTTTTCCCATCACATGGTTTCCCCGGGTTTGTTTGTTATTGTTCGGTGGCTATAGTAATGAGAATGTTCTTAATGGTAATTTCATGTGTAATTGATCAATTTTAACACCGTTTGCAATAGACATCTATATCGTATTTTCTTCAGTCGCAATGATAAGCAACATGTACATTTTTTAGCCTAAATATTCATGTCCATTGAAAGCGGTAGAAATGAATGGAATATGGCAAACCAACTACGTAAGTTTAGGGTAGAGTTTATTCGAGCCTTCAGAGTTTAATTTGTGATGTAATTAAAAAGACTCGCGAGTTTAGCTAATAAACTTGGCTAGTTTTGTAGTGAAATAGATGAGTACGTCGATAAGTCTGTGAAAGAAAATAATGTCGTCAATTTTCAGGGCCTGGGGTGTACATAAATACGTGCGTTTTTGAAATAATGCCGACTTGTTTGTTTGCTACATGCGCTAATTGGAGTATTAAATCTTGGCCGTAAAAAGTGTCCCATCAAGTAAATAGTGGAGCTAGTTTCGGTGAGAAGGTACAAAGAATGCGAAAAGAATTTATGGTCAACTTTGCAATTTAAATGTGGATAAGGACGGTACTTGCATAATGAGTGGAGTGTTGTACAATGGTCAATCTTGCACTTTTAGAGTTTGCTGTTGTTTTAGTTAGTTTAGCTTGTTACTAGTCCAAAATTATGTCGTTTATAGGATAGAACAACCTATTTACCTGTTTTACATGGTTCATAAATTCCTCAAACTGGAACGATGTAAAACAAGCAAAACTATTCCAATTTTTTCATCAGGTAAATAGTTTGTGTTACGAGTCGCATTATATTTCCTGCGGGCGATGCATGGATATGAGTGCTTGCAAAATATATTTATCAGAAGATATCAACTTTAACATTAACTTAACCATGGAGTTGTTAATTTCAGGGAGTCAATAGAATGGTCCAATCAAGAATTAGAAAGGTCCATTGGGGACTTGGAGTCGTATTTGTCAGATATGGAGGGTAACTCAAAAGGAGGCAAAGGTAAAAATCAACATTTTAATTATTGAGTTATTTACAGAAAACAAATGCATGTGGATTGACTTTGTAATTTCTGTCTTTTTACATGAGCAAGCTGATGATAATGAATGGAAAGTGCGATTTGAGTCACAACAGACGATGAACAAACATCTGCAAGAACATAAAGAATGGCTTGAAGCAGAATTGGCAGATGCGAGGAGAAAGCTAACGACCGGTAGGTTGAATTGGCAAGCATTTTTTTTCTTGTTTTATGTATGAAATTTAGTTTGTTGTAAAATTTTGTAACCAGTTGGTGCCAGAATGCAAAATTACCGTTTCTTATCTGACAATCATTCAAAAATGCTTTGGAATCTCAATATTTGCTTGCTTGTAGTTTAACTTTCCTAAATACTTTTCTTTTTACTCATTTCAGGTTCGTATCCTGAAGCGATGAACTTCAATTTGGATGCCTTGAACGAGGTAAACTAATTTTTGGTAAAAATGGAGTTTTGAAATCGTGGAGAAAAATCATCATTTGTAAAACACACTGGATTCTCAAAGAATTAGCTCTTCAATGAATGCGAAGTCAAAAGAACCTGTAGCGCAAAGAGATCTATGAATATGAATCCAGGCGGAGAATTTTTTAAATTGATAGGGATATTTCCCTCGCTAAATAGTTGCCATTTTCATCATTAGGTTTCTCGTCATAGTACCGTAGGCTAAAATAATCTATAATAAATGCATGCAAAATAACTCAGCAGAGCTAATTAACTTTAGTTACTTACTTAGAAAGAAAGGCAAATATGAAGCCATAAAAAATGTGGATTGCCCAGTCGGTACACAAAGAAATGAAAAAATAATGTGAAGTGTAGGTGACTGCGTACACACGTTAAGATATGTTTGGTTGCCTCATTCTACAGTAATGAGTTCATGGGAGAGTCTGAAAGTGTAAAAGTTAATTAGCTGGTGCTGGGCAAGGTGACTGCTGTTGTTGTTGATAAATGATTGTTGAAATGAAGATGAATATGTTTCTTTTTTCGGGGTCGGGTCTACCTCATAGCCGGAGCTGCTTCGTCTAGTGAAACATTTGGAGAGAATGCGAAATGACTGCTACAGCACACTCAGAGACACGGAATGGAAACTGGACAAGGAATCCAAAGTGAGCTAATTGATTTTCGATGATTTTAATTCAATTACATTCAGTTGGTCAGTCAGTTGGAATCTTGAACTAATTTATCTCCTGTCACAGGAATTTCACCATTTTGACGAGATGAGACGCGTATATAGGTCAGATTTGAAGCATGCCAATGCTACCATTGACCGAATGAGACTCAACAACGTTCTGGATCCTAGCGGCCTCATCAGTCCGCTGTATCCTACAGGCTATTTTAGGTGGCTGTAAGTTGATGTCGCACCTTTTTAGTATTCGTGTACAGTGAGTATGTATAGACGCTGCATTTTTTTTTAAACCGTGATTTACAAATGAAGGCAGCGCGGTCTACTCACTGTACTTGTATGTATTTCGCACTGTTGTCAGCACTTATGTAGAAGTAATAATATTGTACTTCATAGCAAACTCAAATCGTTTAATCAGACTAACAATATAATGAAGGATATTAATCGTAAGTTGGCGCATAAATAGCAAAATTCAGGATACACTTCACAGTAACTTTGGTTGTTTTATTAGCAGTACGTTTGAACTAAATACTGCCACAAGAAGTACAGAAAATCTTAACACAAATTAGTACTTTAGGTACTGAAAATGCATAAAACATAATAAATCTAAAACTCCATGGACCATGATCTCGTTTACAAAAGTAATTTTAAAAAATTAGCAAGGGAGATTTACATTGTGACATTAGCGACTTTTCTCACTTCAACTCTAAGGGTTGCCAGTTGCCATTTTACCATCTTGTTTCACTTATCATAAAGATGTCTACATAAGTTGTGCACCTCTATAGTATCTAATGTGCACAAGTTGTTCTATTACCAGCAGGATATCGTCCAGTTCAGATCTACGCAGGGCGAGTTTTATAAGCAGATTGAGACAGGCTTGCAATTATGGGTATTCCACACATATTTAGAGTGTAATCACTTCAGTACTTTTGTTTATGGTTTCGATACTGAGGCCGCATTGGTTACACAGACAAAAGGATGTCTTGAGTCAGTTGTGTCTTACATAAAAATTATGCATAACAACAGCCCCTTTTGTAGTTGAAAAACTAGTTTATATGCAAACCACAATTCGGCCGCGCCGGCCTACTACCTAAATGCAACATGCAACTCAAGTATGCGGTTCTAACTATCGTCAGTCAGTGGAGTAGAAATATGTATCGCATATTTTGTAATCCAAAACTGTTTGTTGATGCCTTCTATTCGTGTAGTACTGAAGTACTTTTCCCAAGTGAGTTAAAAATGTTAAACATTCTATGTATCATGCATGATATATATTATAAAATATATATAATACTTTTAGCACTAAATCGTGGATGACAATTGTGACGCTTCAAACCTCACCTAAAACGTTTCTACATGGAGAAACGAACATTTTTTAGTTTAATGATAGTGGTAAATGGCAATTTAAAAGACAGTACTCAATAAATACAATTTTTTTTACTAACTGTAGAAAGACATTACCCATATGCAAAGGTCAGACTACTAAATGACCATAGTTAAAAGTTTTAGGAGGAGCTGAAAAAGATTGCTGGGTACCTGGTGTGGGGAACCAACATGCAATAAATAGGCTTATACAACATTAAATGTTATATGAGTGTGTAAAACATGCCTACATAATTAAATATTTGAGTTTGCTATTTTGTTTGACATAAGTGTGAGAAAAGGGCAACATGAGGGCGTTTTAACGAGGAATTGAAACGATGTAATGTTACGTTTATAGAGACAGTCACACGCCTTTACCAATGCGCTCCTCCATGTATGGAGAGGGGAGCAAGAGCACGAAGCCCTCAACTCATAAAAAAGGTGATACAACTGGGAAGCCTCTCATGAAATCCGAAGGTACTCAGAGCCCGGCCAGAAGTCCCACCAGGAGCAAAAGTCGAGCAGACCGGAAATCTAAGAAGAAAGAGGAACAGCCTCCTGGTTATTTCATTTTTTAATAATAACATATAAATCCTTTGCAAAAGAAAATCATTATCTGAAGCAAATTGACTCACTTACTAGATGTTGAGGTCGATTGTGCTATATTTTTTTAGAAGAGTCAGTGGAGAATAAGAGCGAGACGGAGAATGGGAATGGGACGGATGCCAGTGGAGTGGATCAGGAGAAAAACGAAAAGACGTCACATATGATGACGAGCACTCATGATGGGGAGAGTAGGGACGAGCCGTCGTCCTCAATGAAACGAAGGGATTCCACCAAGGAACGCATTCTTCGCGATGACTAAAACAAGACTACACAGTATTCATGAAGCGGTGCATATAAATGGTAATCTGGTGGTGATGAAAAGGGTGAGGCACTGTCATCAACTTTCTTGTGAGCCTGCACTTTTAAAAACCATTGGTAATACATTAGAAGCTAATACTAATCATGCAGGAATATAATGGCTCTACTCAAACATGATAATATGAATGTTACTGGTAATTACTTAAGATTTTTCTCCTCCACGTATCAATAACCAATACATACTATATATATTTTTATTTATATAAATGATATATGTTGTAATTCTTGTAGTTTTCATGTACTCATTAATTTTAATATATTTGTCACGTATATGTGTTTACAACTTGTGTAGTTCTACAGTAGATATCTTTTGAGGCCTATATGCTCAGCACGTTGAAAAATAATGCAGAAATAAATGTCTAATAAAATCTTCTTATACTATACTTACAACAGTGTATCATTCTTAATTACTCAAGAGATGGATTATGGGGCTTTTTAAATCCCCGGACAGTATTGGCTAATAATGAATGCAAAATAGTACAGTTCACTCTTCTCATCTCATAAATGTTTAAAATACATTTATTTCTCTCATATTTCATTTGTACAGTCTAATAGAATGCATGAACTTTAATCCCTCTCAAGGATGTTGTAGCCAAATGAATTACACCTGTATTAATCTGTTTTGTAGCAAGATTAAAACTGCCAAGAGCACTATTCATTTTTCACTCACTGAAAAACTAAGATATTCATCTAAAGAACATAACCCGAGCAAACGGAAAAAAATTGTAGAAAAACGTATGCATTCTTTACGCTCAAAAAAGCTACTGTACTCATTTGTAATGAAAAGTGAACAACCAGAGAATCAAATTAACTGGGATGTTCATATAAATGAACTTAATGCTATTTTGCTACTTAAGAGATCAGTAGGAGGATTTTGCTGACGACTAGTGCGTAGTTAGTTAGCAGGCCAGCAGCAATGGTAGTAGCATATGTCTTCTTTGGATGATTTGCATGACAATAGTTTTGGAAGGCCCATGGAGTGCTGGGACAAGAGAGATGCCCAGTAAATAACTACCCAGCTCACACAAAATGTAGCCAAGATGTACTTTGAATTTCTAAGTGGTCATCCCAAGAATTGGAGAATGCAGCATTTTTTATCTTCATATATTTTCATATATGTCAACTCAAAGAGCCAACAAATTGTCCCACAGATTTCATTAATTTGTCTAATTTTTTTCTCCCTTTATGACATGACATTCATTCCTTCCCTATAGACTCTAAAAGTTGCTCCTGTTTTTGTTCCTTTCTGTGAGACTTTCACCTTACGCTATGAAATCACAGCTTTTATTCGGCCTGTGTGATTAATATGCTTAATAAGTCGTACAACAAGTCCTCATGTCTCGGGAATCATCTTTGATTTATTAGACAGGCTCAAGAGTAATACCTATTTTAATGCATCCTTAGTTATTTGATGAATTTGTATTGTTTGGAAATGTAAACTGACTAAATGCCACGCAAAGTACGCATACTAAAGTAAGTGATATGCATTTTCCTGTTTGAGAAACTAACAAAACTAACTATACCAGACGTTCCATTCACACAAATCTAGATTCATGATTGAAACTGATTTCTTGTATTTTCATAACCCATACAATTTATCTTGATAGACTGACCAAGCCAGAGGAATAAATGTGAGAACCAGTCAAGACAATAGCTGTTGATTGGTGCAGCGTGGATGTAAGTTACTCAGTCAGTAAGTTTATTAGTGATTACAACAGTTAGTGCATAAAGAGGGTAGAAGTTAAGTGGAGCAGAGGAGCTTGTTAATTGTGACGGGTGGATTCCTGACCTCAGCTATGTGATGTGGGTAACTGAGCCTGGAGGTGGGGAGGGAACCCCATAGAGACCAGAATCTTACTTTGCGTGTTTCTGTTGCCTGCTCATGATGGGGCTAGCTGGAGCAACAAAACACTGGGTGGTTAAAGAAAGGATTCGAGATGGTCCAGTCAGTCAATCACAAAGATTATGTTCCTCTCTCGATCTCTTGTTCAACTTTTATATAGATTACGTATGAAGCTGGCCAACTAACTAACTACTAATGCAGCTATGGCTGCCATTGTATTGGGGAGAAACCGGCTATAAACATGGGAACGACGGGTGGCCAAATACAAAAGCAACGGGTATAGAGTGGAAAAAATTCCCTGCCCAGCGGTGTTCCTTTTGCCTATGTCTGCTGATTCCTAATGACCTTTTTGCCTTCTTGACGAAAACGATTGCTTTCCTTCCACCACCACTACTAATCATAATATGATGCATTTGAATATACACGGAGAGTTAGTTTTTCATAAACTTTTTCATCTTATTACGTTGTAGCTATAAGTATTTATCTGTATGCTCGCTCTTTCTTGTATGCCTGGGCAACAACATGTGTCCAGCTTCGAGTTTCTTAAAAACCATTTTGTCTCTGATATATCATTGACTTAATTCATACGCAAAATTGAATTCAACAACAAAAACTTACTAAAAGAATTGCATTTTCTAGCTTCCATTATACTGTCTACTGCCTTCTAGCTTCTATCGATCGTACGGTGAGATTCCCAATTTTCGTTGCTCCTTTTTTCCAATAGCTACAAACATAAACCCAAATCAAATCCCAATTGTTAAATCCAATACCCAATATTTGCAAAATAAAATGATAAGAAGCGGAATTTTCGTATACACACCTTGCTCCAAACCTTGTGGCGTTTCTTTGACTTCAGTCTTCTGTTGCGAGCTCCGTATAAGGAAATCATCTGTTGTTTTCATTCATGTTGCGTTCAGAGTTCATGCAGCGATCTCCGGCAATAACTTTTCGAGCCGAGTCTCAAGAAACAGAGGGTACCAATGGGAATCTATATCGTGAGTAGAAGTATTTACGAGGCATCTTTAGCTCTATATCATCCTAGTTTTTTATTCTTTAGAAAAAACGAAACACAACCTTATGTACATACAATATACGCAAGGTGAACTCTCTCACACTGGCCACAGGTCTATTACTTTTCTGTGTCCTATAGATAGCCATAATAATTTCACCACAATTCTTTTTACTCCACAATGAGATGAGCGAGCGCCAGCAGAAGCAGCAGCAATAATACCAACTCTTTCATACAACGCAAACTAAACCTATACATAGTAGATAATCATATACGTAATAGTTAACTTTTTTAGTTAGTTGTTTTGTTAGTACAAAACGTATATTACCTTTCTGCTGGCTAATGCACTTCACTTAACCTTCTCATTTAATGAACTTGTAGTCCACAAAGTGTTAGTCAGCTAGGGGTAGCCACAAATGAAATAAGTTCCCCCTATGGGATCTCCTTGACATTGGCGACATTCCCCCTCTGCGTCCAATGATTTAGATGACCATTCCATATCTCCAACTCTTTTTATCCCCTTGATCCCATACCATGTGAATTATTACGGTGGCCACACCGGACCCAATACACGGCCAACACCAATTACCAACTAACTAGCTAACCGTTGTTGACTGATAGACAACTTTTAAAAAAGCACAATTTAACAGTTAACATCAATTCCCACGACATTACTGCCAAAAATTGTTTGCTTTCGTTAACTCAATGATTTGTGTGAACCTTCCTTAAATTATCGGTAAAAAATATTGCTGTCATGGCGTATAAGACAAGCAAAGTCAATTTGGGAATTCCTTAGTTCGCGATTACAACCATCAGTACCATTAAAATTGGAATTCGGTGGAAACTAACTGGCTCAAGTAGTGTCAAATGAAAACCGTGTGCACAAAATGTATACAT
>Ga0210040_10001011_pt1 | contig 44330 bp, 42 predicted proteins | sample CryGeyCG12114_NA_FD_185462 | JGI IMG/M metagenome (GOLD analysis project Ga0210040, IMG submission 185462) | Groundwater microbial communities from aquifer - Crystal Geyser CG19_WC_8/21/14_NA (SPAdes) (version 2) | ecosystem: Environmental > Aquatic > Deep subsurface > Groundwater | place: USA...
CAGACCACCACAACAGAATCTCCCCTCCTACGTCAGTCGGCAGGCTCGCTGCTCGAAGAAGCGAGTTGCTACTGTATGTGCGATCAGCAGAAACAGCTCAAGAAGCAGACACGGTGTTGGGCATGAGGCTCCTGAGGCTCCTGAGGCTCCTCAGGCTTCTCCTCAGGCTTGACGAGCATGGGTTTCACAATCGGCCAGGGCTTCGGATTAGGCATGGCTAGGCATGGCTAGCTCTCTAGGTCGGGACTTGCCCCGTCGCTCGCGTCCCAAAAGAGCAGTCGGTCTAAGTTACCATGACTTCCGCCTTGGTCGGACGCGTCACTCGCACCCAATCACAATCAGGCTCTTGGTCAGGTTCCACCACTTGCGTCCATCGGCCTGTGCATCGAACAACAATCGGCATGTCTTGGCTGCTCGACCGGGCTCCTGTAGGCAAGGTAGCTGCCGGTATTGCCGTGTAGGTACCTGCCTATCACTCCCGTCACATCGACATCAACCACACACACCCGCCGTCGCACAACAGCACGAGCCTCAAGCATGGACTGCACCTCTAGAGTCTAATCCGTACATGACATCCGCTCTCTAATCAGCCTCTCGTCTCTCTAAGGTAATTAGCCGTTTCCTTCTCTCTCTCTCTGCTTTGTTGTTGGCCTGTTCCCGTAAACAACAAGAAAAGGCTAGACGAGACGCCCTCTTCATGACCCACCAAGAACAAAACAAAAACAAGCTATAGGCGGTAATGCACTCCGAGTCGAGTGCGACGAACCAGCTCAAGGTCACCACCCAATGCATGCCCCCTTGTGTCGTTCTTGTCACGTGTACGTGTTGCACGGAATATACACCTCGGCGCCTATGGACTGGCACTGGGGCGCGAAAAATGAGAATGGACAGCCTCACCTCAGGGCGCCGTTGACAAAGCTGAGATTACCCAGCCCAGGTGGACGCCCGCGGCTGAAGCATGGACCGAGTCGTGAAAAAGGTCTCCCGAGAAAAGACGCGCCGTGTTTTGGAGCTAAGTCGGTGGGACGCAAGGATTGACAAGATGAGAAGCGGGCACAAGCATACCTAGGTACCCAGGTAGGTATCCATTCAACTATCAAGTGTGAACTTGAAATCAAGCACGGGGTCTACGATGAAGTGGCCATAGGCATTTATCTTTAGACCTTGCATACCAAGGTAGGACACTGTCATTCCTAACCTGAAGCCGGGAAAAACAACACTGTACCGTAACTCATGTGCTCGCTTGCATACAACGCTAAAATGCAGCAAAAGGACAATCCTGTATGACATGGTACGAGTCCATGAAACCCCGTGAACCCCCTTCCACCTCGCCCAAGTAACAGTGAATCGTGTCAGCTAATTCACCAAGCGCCCCATGCCTACAACTGGATCAGGTCGACCTCGGAAAAGTCAGGCGGCGCTCCCGAGTATACGGCACGCCCTTTACCGTCCAGTCCCTGCCGCACATTACTGACCCACAAGCTCGCGCTGAATTTGCCCATGCGTTGGACCTCGTCGTCACTAACGCCAAGCTCGTCGCGCGGTATCCAAATCACAGGACGCCTCGCTCTCAACGCCGTGTGCTGGAATGCTCGCTGTACGAGCGCGTCGCGCTGCTCCGGTGTAAGGTCTTCTAATTCGTCGCTAACGCCTCCAAAGAGCGCCTCGGAGAGCTGTGCACGAGCGTTGCGCTGTGCTTCCATGTCTTTCTCACCACCGAGTAGAGGATTCAGATTGTTGACCTGGTCGAGTACTGATTTCGATTGTTTACGACGCTGGAGGTGACTCTTGGCTGGACCTGATTCTCCAGCATCCACACCGTGTGGTCGATGTCGGTCTGGGCTGTACTGTTCACCAAAATGGGTAGACCGCCTGTTGTGCACGTTGTCGCGGTCTGCCCAGGATGACTTGCGTTTGGTAGTCCTGCGTTGTGGAAGATGCGCCGCATTGGCGACTTTCTTCGTCAAGTTGCGCGTCACTCTCATACCCTTGCTTTCTCTGTTCAGGTCCATGCTGACTTCGGGATTCTGGAATTCGTAGGGTGCAAGCTCGGGCTCCTCATTGGTCTGGATCTGTCCAGGATCTCGGGGTCTGCTGGCCGCAATCCGCTGCATCTCATATTCTTGAGCTTCTCGATCTTCGTCCAGTGATCTCCGCTCTTTGGCCTCAAGTTGATCCTCAATGTCTTCATCCTCTCGTTCGTCGTCGATCAGTCTGCTATGCCTGTTCCGAAGGGCGCGCGCAAACTCCTCATCCCGTCTCACGGCATCATCCTCAAGTGTGATTGGCAAATATCTGAAAAGAGGACTGAACGCATTGTTGAGCAGTATTTGGTATCCAGCCGTAAGAATTAATATAATAATCATGCCTATCGCTTGTCCAGAGCATACGACATCGTCGTTTGGACCTCTGACTAGGAAGAACAGACCAATAAGGGCTACCTCGGAGATATAGATACCAACGAAGGTGTAATTGATTGCGTTGGGATACAGTAGCCCGCCGGTGTCCCTGGTGAATTTTGTGACGTACAGAGTATTGTATCTGTACACGAACCAGAAGAGACTGAACGTGATGACGTTGAATATCAGAATTAGGGGGGAGACAACAGAGTAAATCAACCCAATGCATGCGAGATTGGTGTACACGGGGAAAAACGTGCCCCATTGGATGTCCGAAAGAGAGGTTTGCCGCTTGAACTTCGCTCTTGCGGTGCTGTCGAAGATAGGTGCAAGAATAAACCAGCCAATCAGCGTACCAATCTGAACTAGCGCTCCAGAGCTTACAGACAAAGCCTGTAGCAGCATGTAGGAGAAGAAGTAATTGCTAGCCTTCGGAATGTTTTGACCTAGTAGGTTTGGGATGTTGGTGAAGACATTCACAGCGTTGGATGACGCGAGGAACGTGACGGTGGAGCTAGCGACAGTCACAACGAGGAACAGCTGAACAAAGAGGAAAAAGAAGTAGTAGCGTTGCACAGTCAACTCGACCAGCATACCTGACTGTATGCCTTCGAGTCTGGCCAGGAAGCGCAAAATCATCGGTAGCAGGAATGTTAGGAGCGCCAAAAGAATAGTCGGCAGGACACCTTGGACGATCGTGACGAAGGACCTCGGCAGGTCCAGGATCCATGACAACCACGGGTAAGACTTGGCAGCCTGGTTGAGTTGCGAGAGAGCAGACGTGAAAGCCACAGGGATAGCCCACAAAGCGACCATCCCCGTAACTACCGCCACAACGAACGCGGTTCTGATGTAAGCCTGCCACCAAGGAACAGACATGTTGTCCCAAATGACGTCGCTCGGATCAATCTCTACGATTCGTGGAGCCATTTGCTTTGGAAGATGATGACTGACCGCTTGACAGGCCATGTGAGCAGCGACTTGATGGTTGAATTGAATGAATGCAGAATTCATCAAGGGAAACCGCTCAGGGTGAGCCTGGTCATCCTCGATCTCGGTGTTCAGGCGGGCGACTTCTCTTCTGCAGTAATAGATCGTGTCGACTTTCTCGCCAACCAGAGGCAGCGAAGGCATCCATTGCCAGCCACGTATAGGTAGACGCATAGTATCCCGGTCCTTCTCCTCGATGTATTTTCGCCATACAGCGTCCTCGTCATCGTTGTCGAATTGTTTGTTGAACGCTTTTGCATAATCGACAGGCTCTTTCTCTTCCTTCTCACCCAGGCCAACAAGGTTCTTGGCTTTCTGCCACACAGTTGGTGGTGGTTTATTGTTCTGCCCTTTTTCTGCATCGCTCATAGCGCTAGTATGGCCAGGCTGGTGTAGTCGGTCCTGGTCACTGTCAAGCTGTCCGCCGAACCGTGTCTGATCAAATGCGCCGTCATCGTCACGCCGAGCTCCTGCGGATGCATCGTGAGCATGAGTAGCCTTCTTCGGAGTGCCAAACGTCTTCTCATTTCGATGATGATTTCCGTCGGTCGGGCTTTGGCCGCTCCACTCAGCTTTTGGAATCCCAGGACTGTACGGCTGATCGGGAGTGAGTGGAGTTTCAGACGTGTTATCGGGGTTTTGATCGATAGTAACCGCTTTGTTGATGTTGACACCTCGCATGCCACCAATAACTTGCTTTCCAATTTTTCCCAGGCCGTGCGTGACGACCTGGAGGCCGTCTCCTACGACCGGAATTGGCAGAAGACGCTTGTCGCGGTTAGCTGGTGCCGTTCGCTCTTCCTTTTCGTCCTCCGAAGAAGTGGACTCGTGGTCGCCCGAATTGCCGAGGACTGCATCAAGGGTGTGCTTGATCTGATGAGGATTTCCAAAACTAAGCCCATGTCCCTGTGCCTTTCTGCGACCATTTTCATCCTGATCCGCTTCTTTTTGCTTCCTTTCTGCTTTGGTCAATTTTTTGCCTGCTAGCTTCCGCTCCTTTGCAATCTTTTCTTCGTTCTTCTTGGAGCACTTCTTGATGAGATCGGTCTCTGCTCCCTCCAGTGTAAGAGCCAACTTGTCCCGTCGGGAGACTTTTTCATTCAACTCATCGAAATTTCTGTTGATCCAGATGTTTCGTAGACCTCCAGGAAAGACGTCGTAGAGTCCGTCCAGAGCTTCCACAGTACACCACTTTTCTGGAATGGAGCTGACCAAGACCGTAGTAGCGGAAGCACGTAGGCGATGTTGTGGAGATGTGATGTACGCCTGCCTCATACGAATGTAATTGCGGAGCTCATCGAAAGCAATATAACACACGTACACGATAAGGCATAAAGCAAGCGTCCAGTGACCCCAATAGCGACGATAGTTTGCCGGTCGTACATTGCCCCACGCCAGTTGATCCAGACCTGTTACATTGGCTGAATCGGAATGCGTGAGTGCCCAATCTGAGCCTTTGCCACCCACAGCGTTCAATGGTATCAAAATGGGGATGATCACAATTGCAGCCGGAACGAATATCTTCAACAGCATGCGGAGATATCTGAGGAAGAAATATGCATCCAAGCCACATTTCTGCACGAACTCTGCATTCCCAGTGCTGAGCACAGTCTTTATCCACTTGAACCATCCTGGTGCGGCAGGGTCTGTCCTTTCTCTTACCGGCACCAAGTATGTCCTTGGCTGGTATATTCGGGCAAATCGGTCTTTAATGAGGAGGAAAACAAGCGCCTGAATACTGAAGACGACGATGGCAGTAGTAAGCGAGGAAGCAAAGGCGCCTGCGCTCTGACCGGCTGTCCTGTTGACTCCAGCACTCGTCGCATTGCTACTCAGAGTGCTATTAAGAATTCCACTCATTGTGGCAGGATGGAGCGTGTGCAGTGGTCAAGGTGTTCCAGGAGTTGTGAAGGAGCATATCACTACTTTGGTGCCTTAGACACGGGCATACCACGTGAACCGTATGTTGCCTGTGGATGACGGGTGTGTTGTCGCGCGGTGAGGACTGGTGGTTCGGTGGGGCGGCAAAGAAGCCTGCGTTTCTGAGAGAAAGAGGCAGGGTTGGAGTAGGTCGCAGAACGCTGATAAACAACGGCAAGTTCTAGTTTGTACAGGAAAGGAAGCGAATGCAGTCGTGTCGTATAGAGGGAGTAGGAAGGAGGTGGTGACGAGAGAATCTATGCAAGACGTACAGACGCCGTGTACGCGATCTTGAATCTTGAGAATACCCCTGTTCGGCTTGCTCGCTACCCACCTGGGCAGTCAAGTGCCACTTGAAAGTTGGAGAAGCACGTGAAGCACGTGAAGCACGCGCGTTTTGTCTGCATTCGCCGCCCGCCAAGACCGCCGGACTGGCGACTGGCGCCTCTCGTAAATCAGCAGGACGTCAACCTGCATCGATCCGCCTCGCCGCTTCGGCAGCACGCGTCCGGGCCGAGGAATCCAAACTCAGCAAACAAAAGAATCCCACAAGACATTTTTACCCTTCTACGGTACCTAAGCAGCGATATAGGCCTCCGAGTCTGATCCACCTGCGTACAAGGCGCTCAACGCGCCTCCAGCGAAAACAGAGTGGAAGAATATTTTGGAGGGTTAGCGCCATTTACCAGGACGAGCAGAAAGTGTGTGAAAGATAAGCATTGAGCATTAGGATAAGGCACATAGGGCATTTGACATAGTCTACCGGATATAGCTTCTATGCTGTAACATCATGGTAATACCTCGCCTCCTGGCCCTGCCTGGTAGTTGAGCTGCCATTTTTCTCAAAACCACTTGGACCGGTCTTTTCACCACCGACGTATCTTTCCTCATCAAAGCCCTCGCCCTCGGTATAAACCACGCTGAATTGTCTGTCGGCCTCTTCAGGCGCTTCATACCATGTAGTACTGGTAGCTGGAACAGGGAAGAACCTGCACAGGAGGTAGTACACTCCGCTGGACACGATAATACCAGCGAAGAAGTTGAGGCGGTAGATGTACACCGCGCCCATGGGCATGGGCCCTTCAGTCCCGATGGCATCGACAAACCCGACCACGTTGATCAAGATGCCAGCAATGTAGGCGGCGTAGCCTCGCCAGGACCAGCCAAGGAAGTAGTAGTACGGTGATGTCTTCTGGGCAGAGTAGAGTTCTTTGAGTTGCAAGTAACCCTTGCGGACAACGTAATAGTCGCAGAGCATGACACCTGCAATAGAGGAGAGGAAGACGGAGTATGCTGATAGATAGGTTGTGAAATTGTTCGAGCTGGAGAGAAGGTTCCAAGGACACATAGCGAAGCCGATCACCGCGCATATGTAACCACCTCTCCGGATGTTGAGGTAGCGAGGCAGGAGTGCTGTCAGATCCGTTCCCGCAGAGATTGAGTTGGCAGCGATGTTTGTGCCGAGCTGGGCAAGTGTGAATGCTGCTGCAATGACGAAGACGCCGAACCGCTCAGCGCCGTTGGCATCTGCGGAGAGAAATTGAGACAAGAGGTCCAGTGGGTTCCAGATGACTGTGCCGAATATCACCTTGGAGGAGGATGACACTATAATGCCGATAAATGAGGTGGCGGCGAAACCGATTGGAATAGTGAACAGTTGCGACCAGAGAGCGTCACTAGGCTTTCGCGCAAATCTGGAAAAGTCGGGGTCGTTCACAATAAGGGTTGCGAAATTAGCGATAGAGCTCATGATACCACCAATCCATCCCCAAGCCAATTTCGAGCCGGACGCTTCCGCAGGTTGACGAACAATCGGACCTATTCCGTGGGCTCTGACAATGGCCCAGATTAAGAAGGCGATACCAGCCGCTGGCACGAAGTATGCCTTGACCGTAAAGAGATGTCGGATTTTATGCACGGGGAACCAGATTGCTGGGAGTGAACCCACCCAGAAGAGGAAGAAGCCGACGAAATCTCGGGTGTTTGTACCAGAGTTGGGGATGCCGTTGGGGAGTGTATTGAACGAAGGCCAGATGGAACGAATCATGAGCGTAACACATTGACCGCCAATCCATGACTAGCTTGATGTTAGCTCTGGGGCTTGTCAAGAGTTCAAAAAACCCACTTGCACACCATACCACACGCAGGCCATTCCAGCTCTGTTGAACACGGGCCACAGCGAACCCCAGATGCCAAAAGATGCTCTTGCGGTCACCGGGAAGGAGATATGGTAAACCGCACCAATACGGCCCGTCATACAGATGAATACACCGGCAACGAAGTAGCCTGGGGTGTAGCACTTAGTACAATCTTTCACGTAGAAAAGACCCGCAAAGTTGTGGGCTCACCTATCCAGACGCAAAGCCATGCATGCCACCATGCGAGTCCACCACTTGTGATCATACTCGAGGCAATCATCCATGTGTTAATATTCTGATCAAGCCAGTCAGCATGCTCTAGACTAGACGATTCTGCGTTTCGGCTGTCTTTTGAGCCGCAATGTTGCACCGATCATATGGAAGCCAAGAACTTTGGAGGTGCAATCGTGACATACAAACGAATCCGCGACCCAGAATCCAACTGTTGACCTGTTAGCGAACGCATTCCAGAAGTGACGGACGTGACTCACCAAAGTTCCAGGCACCCCATTGTCGACGTGCTGGCTCGACAGGTTTGAGGTCATGGTTGGTCAACATCAACTGAGCATTGGTGAGGCCTGGTTCTGCGGAGACCGCAAGCTTGCTGAGCAAGTGCCCGCCTCTGGAACGCGATGTCCTCTCCATTGTAGCCCGGAAGCGCTTTTGGTCTGGTGTTAGCGTGATGCGAAAGCTCGAGCGAGAAGTGAAGAGAACGGTGTCTTCTCTCAGGGGAACGGCAAGTGGTGTCAGGAAAGGGCAGATGCGTCAGTCTGTCCGTGGAACCGCGTGTCCAGTCGTGGCACTTTTGCACGGTGCGATCACGTCGATTCTGAGATGATGGGACATCGGATCTTATGAGTGCATGCCAAGTGTAGAAAAAGCAAGCAGCACAGATAACGTGCTTCTGCTGTGACTGGGAGCTTACACAACAGGCGTTAGTAACCGAGCACAAGACATCGTTATCAGCAGATCATCGGTGCAAGGTCCGCCTGTGCAGTCAGTCTGGAAATGACAGGCGGATACAGCAGCTTCCAATGCCTTAGCAGTAGTGGACGGCTGGAGAGGTCTGTGGGTTTGAATTACCCAGATGGTGTTGGCTCTGGGCTTGTTGAGTGTGGTGCGACCAATGAACGTAGCGTGTTTCCCCTTCCGAGCTCACTGTGGGGAAGGGCGTCCACAACACCTTCTACCCCAGATAGCCAGCCTCGTGAAGAGGCCGGTCTTTTTCGTTACTTGACTCCGTGGAGACCTTGTACGAAATGCTACGGTTTGTGAATATGATCTTGTATACTTCTCAGGCATGTGACAGCACTCATGCTATGCTGAAAACCCCGTACATGGTTCTCAGCTAAGATCCGGTATCAAACCTAGAGCTTGGGTAGCCAAAGAAGCTATGTGCCTTTGTGCGTGGAGACACAATTGTGCGGTTCAGCCACGGACGGGCAAAGTACGACGTGCGATAACGCGGGCATCGACGAGTGGCAGGCAAGACGTTGACTCGATGCCATCGAGTAACAGCGGAAAAGCCAAGCCTAGATTAGATGCCAAGCACTTGGCCATCACGGTCAACTTGAGCAGCCAAGCGCTCTACTTCATGTCGAAGATAAGAGCACTCAATGGGAACGACTCCAAGTTCAGTGAACACACGCTCAGGTCAGCATATTAGCACCCGCCCTTGAAAACAAAAGAACTCTGTGTTGTTTCACCCTTGGTCAATCGGGGACGTTGCCTCCTTGCAAGCTGGCTTGCCTCAGTTGCGAGTCCGCGCTGGATATCGAAGATATGATTGGCTGTTGGGACAATCTCTAAAAAGATCGTACTATGTACAGAGGCAGATAGACGTTGTACAATCTGACCCTCAGAATATGCGAACCACGGTTGGGTATCTTTAAAAAACAAACTGCAAAACAAATATCGTGAACAGAAATCCTTCCGGTCCGAGGAGTTACCTGCCACTCAGCTGGACAACAACTGGCGCAACTTTCGGATCACTCTCGGTAGCAGCTTGGGCCCCCATTTCTTGACAAGCTTTATGATCTTAGCTTTCCGGTCCCGACCTTGCTGCTCGTGTTGTTGCTGCTGTTGGCCTCCGTACTGCTGTTGCTGGCCTCCATATTGCTGTTGCTGACCACCATACTGCTGTTGCTGGTCTCCATACTGCTGTTGCTGACCACCATAATATTGTTGTTGCTGGCCTCCATACTGCTGTTGCTGGACTCCTGCATAGCCTTGTTGATAACCTTGCTGGTAGCCTTGCTGCTGCTGGCCGTGTTGTTGGGAATAACCACCCCAATTATTCGCCTGCTGCATGTTGACAGAACCTCCAGTGAGATCGATATACATACGACCCTCGTTGGGCTCTGTATGGTATTGCAAGCCCATTTCTTGACACACCTGTTCCACTCTTGGCTTTATCTTCTGAACATGATTGACACTGTGGTTGCCTTTGCCGACAATGACATGCAAGTGTGTTTGTCCCGTGCTTTGCGCATATCTGATTCTCTCTTCCACAATGTCCTCGGCTTCCTCCACGAATTGGCCATGAAGGTCAATTGTGTCGGAAGCTACGCGGCCTTCCGCATTGTTCTCTCTAAAGATGAACTCGGAAGCCTGTTTGTTGTATTGCTCCATCTTTGCGCCATGCGCCTTGCCCTCCTCGGACAGCGAATGCGCCGCTGCACCATCACCCCGCCCGTATGCCTGCTGGGATTTTGCGAGGCATGAAGACCGCTTTCCTGCTTCCTGTCGCGCCAGATCTCGCAAGCGATCGTACTCCTGTTCGGCCGCTTGAGACTGGCCATGGTTGAATGCTACAAGCTGTCAGTGGCTGTCGACACCAAGTTACTGTGCGCAAGAGATGGGAGGGGCACGTACGTCGCGAGCCAACCTGGCTCCTATTCTGTGTCTCATAAGACATCTTGGATAATGATTCTTGCAAATGGCGCCACAGAGTTCGCCTCGGTTTAGAGTGTTGACTTGATGTAAATATGATGTTTACGCGAGAGTGCGAGAGACAAGATGTGGAGACTTCATGCTTGCCTCCAAATGGCCTGCTCAGCTGGACAAGGATGTTGATTGATGAGCTTTTCGGCCTTGCCGCTCGGGCGACAGTAAGGCGGGGCACAGGTGCAGATCACTGCAGGTTCCAGGCTTCGACCGGCCACTGCAGCTTGCTCAGTTCGGCTCACTTTAGGTCACATGGATTGGCACGACACTACAATCTGGGCCAAAGATACACGACAGGAACCGGTCATGGCTTGACAGTCTCTGCATGAGGCATTCTAGACTATAGACTCAAAGAAGGCAGAAGGCACAAGGATTTCTATGTTTATCATACGTGCTTTGGGGGAATCTGAACGCTCGACTGTTAGCAGAGCCGGGAGGACCTGTCAAGCAAAGACGTGACAGGCTCGACGTGACGTCTATGATACTACTATAGTCGTGACGAGCTGTAGGACTCCGACGTGGTGGTTACTCAGTGGTCCGTAGTTTTCAATTGATTCGCGTTCTCAATGGCGACAGGAAACTGAATGGAAGAGCTGAGCCTGGAAGAGAGCCGTGCTGGCGACATCATGTATCATGATCACCAGGTGTGGTGTATAAGTACGTAAGTAGGTATCTGTGCGATACCTTGCCCGATGCCTTACGCTCCATGTTTCGAAGCATCTTATATCAGTTTGTATGGAGGCAAAAGAAACCATACCATGGCATACATGCGACCCTTGTGACGTGTTGTGTCCGGGCACTCTTGTGAGATCGACGGATGGAGATGGCGAAGCATCGGTTCCGGCACATCATACTAGTAGTGTCAGAAATATTGGATCAAGAAACGCCATGTCCTTCCCCACCGCATCCGCATTCCAGAATGAATAATAGAATACGTTCCGGGTACTGTAGTGGTTGTGCGCTTTGTGACAAACGATGGGAAAGGCTTTCTAAGACAAAAGTATGTAAAAGAAAAAGACTCGATGGAATATGCATATCAAACATAGCTCATATGCGGACGACGCTGGTGATCTCTAGCCCGCGGCAGATCTTAGGCATGCCCCGGCGCTATGCCGGGCCCGTCCATTGAGTGCTCGGGAAAAGGAGAATCTTGTACGATAGTTCTCATGGGACAAAAGCAGTAAAGGACAAACGACGTCGAGGGCGGAGAGATATCAGATGGCAACGGCTCGTTCAGCGAAGCGATGTAATAGTCAGGGGCAGCAAGAAAAACCACGTTAGAAGGTCTGGAAAACAGCATTTTGGTACAGGTTCGAGCGTCGACGAAGGTAGGGGTAAGGTCCATTGGTGTGACAATGGCCCTTCACTAGGTTAGATTTAGCAGAGCGCAAGTGGACGCTGTGGAAGTCCAAATCTCGCGGGCCAGAGCAGGGCAGGCCAGCACAAGACCAGCTAAGAGCCGTCAAAGCCACTCAAAGTCGAAGCCCGTCGAAGGCACTAGCATACTGGCGTCCCCTTTAGCCCATGCCACCCACCAATCCACCCACCTTAGGGGTCCCCACTATTCTCTTTCGTCCACTGCAGTCTGCAGGGCCCCTTCTGCTTCTGCTTCTCTCCATTCATTTTCTGACGCCTGCGTTTCTGGCAACCTCCTCCTTCTCGACGTGCACACCCATCAATCCTCCGCTTCATCGCCCTACAACGACGCACTTACTCATCCGTCACAGACACGCACGGTGCCTCTCCTTCGTCGTCTTCTGCGCCTACCACTATCTGTCTACTTGCCGCGATCGACCATATCGCACGACTGCTTCACTGCAAAATCGCCGATCATCGCCGGCTTGTCCTCAACCATATCAGCTCCAGCAACTTCACCGAGAGCTGTCGGGACTTCACTGGTTGTTGCCCCAGCCTGCACATATTGACTTAGCACGTAAGTAATATCTTCAACCTCAAAGGATGATCACTCGATGGCTGGGGATCATTCCCCGGCTAGATCCGGCCCCGTATGTGCTAAACACAAGCTCGAGTCTGACCTGCCCACAGATTTATAATACCTTTCCATTCCTCCACTATACACTCTTTTTAGGCCTCAGGCAAGCTCGATCCATCAGCTACAATGGGGTGCGGTGCAAGCAAAGAAGACAGCGCCGGCAAGGCAAGAAACGATGAGATCGAAAACCAGCTCAAGCGTGATAAGATGGCACAAAGGAACGAGATCAAGATGCTTCTGCTCGGTAATGATCTTGCCCTTCTCGAAACGCGACCTGGTGCTAACATGGTCCAGGTGCTGGTGAATCTGGAAAGTCCACCATTCTGAAGCAAATGAAGCTCATTCACGAGGGCGGCTATTCGCGAGATGAGCGCGAGTCTTTCAAAGAAATCATCTTCAGCAATACGGTGCAGTCTATGCGTGTCATCCTCGAGGCGATGGAGTCGCTAGAGCTACCCCTCGACGATCAAAGAGCCGAATATCACGTGCAAACAATATTTATGCAGCCACCGCAGATCGAAGGTGAGAGTCTGCCGCAGGAAGTCGGTACCGCGATAGCAGCGCTGTGGAAAGATGCGGGCGTGCAAGAGTGCTTCAAGCGATCCAGGGAGTACCAATTGAATGACTCCGCGCGATAGTAAGTTGGCCATAGGCTCAATGTATATATGTACTGACTGGTCTAGCTACTTCGACTCGATCGACCGTATTGCGGCCTCCGACTATCTTCCCAACGACCAGGATGTACTCCGATCGCGTGTCAAGACGACAGGTATTACAGAAACCACTTTCATCATCCAAGATCTCACATACCGCATGTTCGATGTTGGTGGTCAAAGATCTGAACGAAAGAAGTGGATACATTGTTTTGAGAATGTCACCACAATCCTTTTCCTGGTAGCTATTTCCGAATACGACCAATTGCTTTTCGAAGATGAGACTGTCAATCGCATGCAAGAAGCTCTCACTTTGTTTGACAGCATCTGCAACTCCAGGTGGTTCATCAAGACCAGCATAATTTTGTTCTTGAACAAGATTGATCGATTCAAGGAGAAGCTGCCTGTCAGCCCAATGCAGAACTATTTCCCGGATTACGAAGGTATGTCGTGATGCTTTGTCTATCAGTGACGCTGCTAACGCCGTGAACAGGCGGAGCCGACTATGCTGCAGCTTGCGACTACATCTTGAACAGATTCGTGTCACTCAACCAGGCGGAAACCAAGCAGATTTATACCCATTTCACGTGTGCAACAGACACCACACAAATCCGGTTCGTCATGGGTGCCGTGAACGGTAAGCATTTACGCCATATGATGTTGGCAAATAATGTACTGACTTTTTTTTTTTCAAGATATCATCATCCAAGAAAACCTGCGGATGTGCGGTCTGATATAGGCTTTCCGAGTTTCCCATTCGAGTTTGTCCTTTCCAAGACTTATGACAGCATTTGCGTGGCGTTGCAGGTGGCGTCGTCTTAGTCCGTGGTTCATGCCATGGTTACGGTCTCGACTTTCAATCATTCTTGCTTTCTATTTCGATCACAAAGAAGTGGCCGAGCCTGTTGAAGCTCAGCGAAGCATTGCCTCCGATGGCAAGCTTCTGCTTCTTGCATAGAAATGGCCTTGGGTTTGTGGACATGGTATTGCCCGTTTTCGAGCGTTCTCAGATACTCCTTTTTTGCCTCCCAATATCTAGCTTGCGGCTATCGTACCTTACTAGGTTATAGGATCACGACAAGCACAAGAAGATGGAGTGTCGTCGAGTTCCAAAGGCACTAACAGAGGCCAGATGGACGGGAGTGATATCGTGGAAATGGACGATTTGTACATCCACCTAGTGATACCACATACAAAACTTGTGTATACTTGAGACTTTACCTGAGATTTAGCATAGATTGTAGACATAAGCTGGTATAGAAGGGTCCACTCACAACCTTGAAGTGGAAGGAACTGCCAAGGCGTATGCTGCCAACACTAACCCGGATAAGATATCCACCTGGCAGACAGCATGGCCCCCGAGCATGACGCCCGATCCTATGGTGAATTGTATTACTGTGGTATGCTAAAAGTTCGCGACCTAGTTTAGCCCTTCGAAGTTGCTCCAGCATTAAACAACCCTGAGTGCCTCTTGTCATGGCGCTTGCTAACCTTTCTCATCCAACTTCATTATCCTTTTCTGCGACTAATCTCGGCTTCCCTGGTCACGGCAATAGCGTAGACTCGACGAAGACCATTCCCTTCCACCATGAAACCAATTATCTGGCCCTCAACCGAATGCTTTTACGCTACCAGCACCTAATTCTGTTAACTCCTTCTCCATCTATGTCCTCAAGCACGGAGCTTAACCCCCTGCAAACACAGATACAAGCCGAGCTTTACTCTCCACTGCCATACCATCGTTCGAAGTGGCTACATAATATTGAGCGCGCTCGGACAATCTTGCTCCAACTGGAGCGTGCGGCACAAGGTATCAAGGTCCAGAGAGCCAAGCGGGATGCCGTTCAAGATTTGGCGGAGAAAAGAGTCGTCATCAAGAAGCTGCGTGCCCGCATAGAAGAGATAGGCGCCGAGGTTGAGGCTGAAGGTGAAAAAGCATGGCAAAGACCTGTCAGAGAAGAGGGCCAGACTGTATATGAGATACTGGGCAAGTCCAGACCCTCCCGAGGCTCTATCGGTGGTGACAGCCAGTCGCGACTACAATCTGCACAAGATCTTGCGGATGGCAAGCCGGTCAAGCATGTGGAAGAAACATTAGAGCAAGAGGGGAACGATGAGGGAGCAAGTGACCATAAAAGGCGTTTAGGCACAAGCTCTACAGTACGACGGCGGGGACAAGGTCCGACAAGCCACAGCGAAGGACCAGACGCGAAGACAAGCTCGTTCTCGAATCTAGAATCCACTGAGCGTGCATTGCTGGACTCGTCTCGTACACATGAAGATTTGACAGTCTCCTTGGTCAGCATGGCGGCTCAGCTCAAGCAACAAGCCAGGGCTTTCCAGTTTTCTTTAGATCAGGACAAAGGATTATTGGATCGGGCTTTGGAGGGATTGGATCGCAACCTGACAGGAATGGAAGCAGCAAGCAAGAACATGGCTTTCCTCCGACGCATGAGCGAGGGACAAGGATGGTTCGGCCGAATGAAATTGTATGCTATGATATTTGGCATGTGGGTTGTTGCTATTTTGTTGGTCTTCGTTGGCCCGAAATTGAGATTCTGATCGCATCAGCCATTGACCCTGGTTGTCTAGAGGATATTGTTGGCCTTCGGCCATAACGACACATGACCGACTAGCGGTACGGGAACTCGAACAAAAGCGGGTCCAAGGAGCAAACATTTCACTACCATCGACTGGAATAGTCCGGGTTCGGAGAACGACGCGGATATGTTACAATGACTGCCATGTTCGCTTGTCATACGCCCGACCGAGCTCTTCCGATGCATGCGTCCATGACTGAGTCCAATTATCGAGCACTGTCTTCACCACGGAATCGTGGCGAGTACGGCATTGCCATCCCAAATTGTAAGACAACTGCTTTTTGTGTTTGCCAGCAGCTACAGAATTTAGAGCAGTCTACCTACGCGTATGCTGCAACCTGATGAAGGAAATGTATAAGATGTATAACAACGGTCTCCCTCCGAAGAAAAACAATAATTATCATAAGTGGCCGTCATACCGTGCGATTCCAATTCAGATCAGATCAGGTCTTCATTGCTCCTCCATGCTACCTAAGCGTCATCATGAGTAACTCGCCCAAGTCCTCTATGCCTACAGCCAGCCCCCACGAGATATATTCGCCGATCTCGACGTGCGCACAATGCCATTGTCACGCCTTGCAGATAGTTGTGGCCACCTTGGCCGGCATACTCAGCGTGGTGGTCCTTGTCGCTCTCTGGAGAATCATCAGAATGCCCGAGAGATGGAAGGCCAAGGGAGCCAGCTCACGCCAGCAAGAGGTTGATGAGTGGAAAGCGAAGTGGGACTCCCTACCTAGGGCAAATGGAGGGGAAGGTCGAACTATTGTACTCTAACCGCCGGACTAATGGGCACGGTATTGCTGGAAATTTAGTGACGTGTGCATATGCTGACGGAGTACCGTTTCAGAGAGCACGTCGCGGTGAAGAGAAACGTTTATTGCGAGGCAGAGTTGTCCTGTGTGCCAGGAGGCGCGACCTGAAATTCATCGCCTTGGATAGGTTGTAGTGTACAACCCTTTACCGTGTATGCCACGCGTGTCCAAATATGGAGGATGATTGCTGTCAGGGTATGGTTCGTGCCTGACGATCAGCCGTTGTGCATGCTTGCAACAGGGGGAAATATACCAATCGCAAGATAAATCCCGAGCTTGGCCTGCCTAGCACCACCTTCAAGCACCCTTGAAGTTATTCTTCGATCTCCTTCACATGCTTCGATTTGAGCGCAAATGAATCATGGGAATACAGTGTCCACGCGTCCTTTGCTCAGCTGAACGGTTGAGAGTTCAGCTGCGCGTTCCTTTACCTTACACCTGACTTCTCACAAGCCACGAAATGATGTCATTGACGTCATTTTCTTCCTGTTGTTGTCCCCGTGCCTGTGCTTCCCCTTCCACGAGAGTATACTTATATCCCCCTTTGCTCCGCCATGTAGAGCGCGTCTCAACAAGAAGAGCAATTACAGATTTATATCCATCAGCAGATTCCTCCTTGCAAACCACGAAGTTTCTGTCAACCAACATGTCGGCCAACAACAATAACACCTCTACCCTGCAATCCTACGTGGACTCCGCCACTGGCTATGTGCAGTCCGGCATTGCTGCGGTCACTGGCAGCGCTGGCGACAAGGTATGTTCATCTGAACCCCCTGAAGAAGCACTCGTGTGTCTCCAGCACTCAGACTTTCTTCTGGAAAGGTTTACAGCCACGGCTAACAAAACCCTTCAGGCAAATGCACAACAATCCAAAGACAAGGCAGCTGCCGAGAAAGATCTGTCACACGCAACCGCCAAGGCTGGTCCATTCACCCTTAGCTCGTCGGGAGCTCCGGCACAGGACAACGCGGACCGTACTCAGGGTCAATGGGACCAGACAGTCGGCAGTGCAAAAGAGACAGTGGGTGGTCTGCTGGGCAATGACAACCTCAAGCAGCAGGGTCGAGAACAGAACCTTTCTGGTCAAGGCCAAGAGGCCAAGGGTCAAGCAAGTGACCTTGGTCACGGATTAAGCGATCGCGTTCAGGGGTCCTTGGGAAGCGCGGTTTCCGGTCTAACTGGCGACAAGGCTGGTCAACAGAAATACTCGGAAATGCACGATGAGGGCAAGACGAGACAGCGTGGTGTAGAAATGGACCTCGACAAGCAGGCACAGGCGCAGCAGAAGTACTAAGATTTGCGACGGGCAATTCTTCGAGTGCACCAGCATGGTGATTTGTGATGAGTTATGATACCCAACTTGACAATCGAATTTGAATGTTTTATACTACTGTGGTCATTTGCATTGTGTTGTTGGTAGTGAGCATCGTCGATAATTGTATTGTAAATCAATAGCACATCACAGTCTTGGCCATTTGCGGACAAGATCCATCGTGAGCGCATCAAGTCAATCTCCAAACCAACCGTCATTTTCAATGGCAGGAGTACCTCCCAAAACCCTTGCATGGCTTTACGACGTGCTGAAAAGAGTGCGATCCATGACTTCAGTCGGTTCGTAGACGGCTGACCAGACCTAGGAATATCGAGATCCCAACCGCGCCTACTCCGATCTTGCGCAGACACTTGCTAGGTATCCGGGCTTCGCACCACGTACCGAAGTCTACAGTGAGATACACGCGTCGAGTCCGAGCACTTCCAGGCGTTGACATATCGACAGCATACGAACATGGTGCTCCTGCGCTTCTGCTCCAGCTCAAGGGCACAGTCCCTGTCGCGTTTCGAGGCACAACGTACCGATTTCCGGTAACGATATGGATACCTCACACCTATCCTTACGAGGGGCCAATGGTTTATGTCTCGCCGACGGATGATATGGTCGTCAGACCAGGGCAGCATGTTGGAGGTGATGCAAGAGTATACCATCATTATCTGGCACACTGGAGAGAGGCTTGGGATGTATGTTTAGAGAGATGTCCCTGAAAGAGTACCTGCTGATATGATGCAGAGGTCGAATGTTGTGGACCTCATCTCCATACTATCAGATATCTTTGCGAAGGAGCCGCCCGTCATCTCCAAGCAACAGATGCCGCCTACACAACAGGCACCTCGCTCAGATATACCTCCACCTGTTCCACCAATACCAGGTCGAGAGAGACTGTCCTCGGTCTACAGCGCTGGAGGACAGGACGGCACACCCCCACCTCCGCCTCCCAAACGGCCCGCTCAAAGCGGAAGTCCTGCACTTATTTCCTCACCACAACCAATGGGACGATATGACGCACCACCTCCGTTACCACCACAATCTCACAGCCCTGGTCGATCTGCTCCGCCACAACATCCATCATACAGTAACGGCAATATGCAACGACCACCCAGTGGGATGCAATATACGCCACAGCGCAACAGCAGCTTGCGACAATCAACGACTGCACAACAAGGTTATGCTCAGCAATCCTACCACACACAACCAACACATCCAACGATACAGCATCCAGGACCGAGCACGACGTACCAACTTCCACCACAGTTTCCTGGACAGCAGCCCAGACACCCTCAGCCCTACCAGCAACAGTGTGCTCCTCCGAACCAACAACCACAACTACAACCACAACCGCAACCACAACCACAGACGCCAAACCCCAAACCCCAGACCTCCCTCCTCGACTCTCCATTCGATGTTCCGCTCCCCACGCAAACACGCACGCAAAACAATCTTCCACCGCCACCCATCCCGCGCAACCCGCAAAAAGACGCCCTATTGTCCCAACTATCCACCACTCTCCTCCAAACCCTCCACTCACAAATCCATCAGAACGCCTCCGCCCTACCAGCCCTGCACTCGCAACACACCGCGCTCACGCACACCTCTCAAACCCTAACCACCGAACTAACCCAACTCCACCACCTCCACCAAACGCTCCAATCCAACATCTCCCTCCTCCAATCCTCCCTCCAATCCGCCGACCGGACCATCACCAGCGCGGCCTCGCACGACATCCCCAAGGTCGACGACATGGTCGTCCCACCCACCGTCGTTGCCAAGCAGCTCTACGACACCGTCTGCGAGGAACGGGGCATCGAAGCCGGCATCTGGGCGCTCCAGGACGGCTTCGTCAGGGGCCGCGTCGGCGCCGAGGTCTGGGGCCGCCGGACCAGGGAGTTGGCGCGCGAGGGCTTCAGGAAGAGGTATCTGGCCAGAAAGGTCGCGGTCGGCATGGGCTTGGATACCTGATTGTAGGTTCCGCGTCCGAGTAGCGTAGGCGTGGTAGTAAGCAGCGAGTCGGAAATCTGAATTCGCATCTGAACCCTGAACCTGAACCTGAATCCACTCAACACCAGGTACCCACCCCCCAATCCTCGCCTGTATCAGGCAAACTCACCTTGTCTCGACAATATTGAACTGAAGCGCGGAAAAAAAGGGGTCAGGTCTCTCTAGCTGATCGAGTGATCAGCCGAGCCGAAAGGTTTAAGCAGGGCCTCGTAACACCATATTAATCCCGAGATTTACGAGTTTGGCGTCGGGGAAATCGAACATATCCAGGGGACCCACTAACAAGATTATTGTTCAGAGTTTAGAAAATCGATCCGGACGGCTAGGGGGCTACACGAGTAGAGAAGGACGGCATGTTTGGGGATTGGGGATTGGCGATTGAGGGATTGAGGACTGGGATTGGGGATTGGGAATTGGGATTGAGGGAAGAGGCTAATGCGAATTCGACGATACTTTTTATTTTTTCTTTGGCCACTTTTCTGTATCCTACGTTGTGCTATGTTGTGCTATGCTAAATTGAAAGAAAAGAAAAGAAAAGCTCCGTTTTTTTTGTTTGTTTTTTTCGATTGTCTGGGTTGCGGCAAGGACGACTGTGGCGGTAGCCCCCGTTGCCAACGTGTTTGTTGAACGAGAAAAGGGAAAAAAAATGTTTTTGCTGTGATATGTATGCCCATGTTTGTGCTGACTTATGTAGCAGTGTCCAAAACAGCCTGGATCCGTGCTTCGAGCTCGTCGAGTGTGGGGAGGGGGGGTGTGGCTGTTATGGTGGTGGTGGTGGTGACTTCGGAGTCGAGGGTGAGGGGAGGGAGAGGGGGCAGAGCAGGTAGGGAGATGTCGTCGAAGTCGTCCAAGTTGAAGGGAAAGTCCATGTCGAAGGAGGAGGAGAAGTCGACGTCTTGGTTGGAGGTGAAGAGGTCGTCGAGATCGTTGAGGTCGTTGTGGTGGCATGTGGGGAGGAGGGTGGTTGTGGTTGGGCTGAGGGGCTGGGTCGACTGCGTCTCGACTCGCTGTTCATGTTGTACCTCTTGTGTTGTACTCGGCAGAGCTTGAGCGGCGGCGACGGGGGAGGTCGAAGTCGACAGCGGGCTGCGTGCCGGGCTGGTGCTGATGACGAAGCAGTTGTCGTCTTCGTGGATGCTTGGGACTTGTGCCTGGATGGAAGGGTGAGAGATGGAGATTTGGAAGACGTAACCGTCGGGCAAATCTTTGGGATGGTTGTCTGGTACTTGGACACGTGCGTTGTCGCCGGTGTAGCGTCTGGATCGCTGGAGCCACTTTGGCTTATCGGATTGCACCTTTGGCGCCTTGACTTGTGTATTATCACCCTCTGACCGTGTGATTGGGATCTGGAACTCCATGTTCTGGAGTCTCGCTTGCATGTCGCGGGTAGGAGCGGCAGCAGCCTGCGGCGTGTGTACCTTGTTCTGTGCCAGAGTGGCTTGCATTTGAGCGAAGGCCAACTGCTCGACACGAGCTTGGTCTTGTCGGACAGTCTTGGGTGCTTGCTCAGTCATACGCGTGGATGGGAGGGAGTTGTCGTTGTACTCGGGGCGTTGTGGGTTGGTTTGGTATTGGGACACATTTCTTGGTGGACCCATGTTCTGGGTATTCGTCTCGTACTGTCCGTTCATCTGGTACTCATGGAACATGTCTTGTTTTCCACTGAGCTGATATTGCTGTGCCATGTCTTGCTGTTGACTTATGTTGTATTGATGAAGCATCTCTTGCTCTTGTCTGATGGCAGCCTGTTGAGCAGCTTTCTGGCGACGTTTGATCATTTCAGGATGATCATCGTCAAGCTCAAGGACAGGGACGAAGAAGGCCTTGCCATAGAGCTGCTCCATTGGAGATGGCTCGGGAGGATCGGTGCCGAAGTGGTGGTTGAGCCAATTGAACGTGGCTTTCGTTTGTGGAGCGTATGGGTTTGGACCAAATGTACGAGCTGACAATGGGTTCGTAGCATATTGAGCTGGTTTGGCCATGGCTGCGAACGGGTTCTGTGGTGGTGTGGAGGTAGTTCTGGTAGAGACTGGTCTGTTGGCTGGAATGTAGTTGGTAGTACGAGCTCGCTTGGCTGGTGACTCCTGCTCATAAGCCGGGACCGTTGGTTTGCGAGTGATGGACTTTGCAGGACTTGGCTTCGTGTTCGAAGACTGCCAGAGGCTTGACTTGGTTGGAAGAGGACGAGAAGTGCGAGCAGATCGTGGTAACAAGTCTTCTTCGTCAAGTGGCATCGGAACCCCTGACATTTGCTGGTAGTAAGCTACATGATTAAATTCAGTTGGCTTTGCAGTTCGTGCCCGTGGTGTCATTGTAGGCCTTGGGCTCATGGAAGCCCTTGATTGAGCGATTGAGGTCTCTGTATAATCCATGTTGCCGAAGCTACGCTTTGCTGCGGTAGTCGAAGACATTTTGGATGATTGTGGGGTAGTGAAATGTGTAAGAACGAGGTCAGGGGCTTTGATAAGTTACTGGTTGTGTGTAAGAATTCGTAACGTCCACTTGGTCTTGATAAGTTTGATCCTTTATGCTAGCAAGAAGCTTGGATTTCGGGTTCGAAGAAGTTGTAGAAGTTGAAGAAGTCGAGAAACTGAGCTTCAGATCGTGCGAGCGAGAAGGTCATGCTATTTAGGGCTTTCCAAGACCTTCTACTGCTTGCATTCACCGCTATCGGGAGGCTGGGGATTTGGTGAGGTATCCTGCCCTCCTGACCTCTGCAGGAACATGTGTATACAGAACACAGAGAACCTTAATCGACCAATGACATGGCTGCAAGCGAACATCTGAGCTTTCCAACCAATGCTCATGCGGCAGGATCCACTTTCCAACCCACCAACAAAGCAGTATACAGTGACCACTCGGGCTGTGAAGGCAGAAAGCCAGAGCGGGTGGAAATTCAGCGTCATCCGGCATGGCCTGTGCTCCACGATATCGGCGGCATGGGATTCTGAGCGGCGGCATGTTGGCAACGTGACGGACGCCACTCTGAAGTGACTGAGAACAGGTCTTTGCAACCTCATATCCAGGAAGACGGGATTGGCAGGATGCCTATAGCAGTAAGTACAGCATGATTACTTACGCCATGGAATTGCTGGGGGCAAGTCGTGTACCTCCTCTTGCTCTTCTGCTGATCATCGAGAATGCTTGCTGCTGATGATACGAATGCCTTTCTGGATTGAATTTCAGAGCGGTCATGATACAAGATCTCATCAACTTTGTCCCGGTTGCCTGACTGATTCCTCGAAATAACTGCGGCCCGGCTCAAGGAGCGCTGAAGACCACCACAAAGCCATCAAAGATGGTTTTACCCAGACATCTCCTCTGACCATCTGAAGATACGAGTCGAAGGACCAGCAAAGCGCCTGGATAGATGTATATACCCCGAATCTTCGTGCCATCGGCCTTTGATGACTATGCTACCAGGCCCGCTTCACGACAGGCACTCGTCAATACATGCACGTCAGCACCATGAAGTCTGCAACACATGCAGCGCGTGCTTGAATACACCAGAGTGCTTGAGTAGTCTGGACATTACAACCGCAGAGAAATTGACCACAGCGTGGGGCTTGTGCAGCATGTGGACCCTTGCTTAAAGTCTGTCAGGCAAGGATGGGCTCTAGATGGTGCGCGTAAAAACGACAATACACTGCAGGCCTTAAGCCTGTCAACCTGAGAGACAGATTGGCCTTCATCCTAGAGAGGTGTCCATGCCAAAGCACAGGATGTCAGGTTGATTGCTCGTTCAGGAGGCCTTCGTTTTCATGGCACTGGCACCTTCGGCTTGAAACATGATATTAATCATCACGCAGGGCTGTATCATAGCAGCAGGAAGGAGGTGTCATGTCGAGAGATGAGATATATAGTTGCATATCCTGATCGAGACGGGGATGTATGCAAGAACCTGAAAAGGAAGGGAGAGAAGGGAGGGAGAAAAGGGATAAGATGAAAGTGACGTTGGTTGGCAAGCCGGACTTAACTACTAAACCCGAGGACAAAGCAGTGAAGGGGAATGAGTCTGACGGAACATAGCCATAGTGGGTAGGAGTGACGTGTAAATCATATATCTAACAATGGTGTAAAAGACAAGCAAGAAATTTCCCTGTTTTGTTTGCTGAGCTATGCATTGCATTTGGGTATCAAAATTCACTTTCAACCAACCTTCACGCCTAGTACGAGCAAAGGCCACCACCATTCTCTTCCATATCCCATTTACCCGCTAGGCCAACAACTTGAGGCTCATCGACATCGAGCTGAGAAGCATTGATCATGTTCTCAAACGCAATCTCTGCGTCTGCTTCTGATTTCCTGTAGCCGGTAAGGAGCTTCCGTGCCCAAGCGTCAACTGCCGGCTCTCCAGTCTCGTCACGAGCCTGCTTCAAGAACGGTATCAATGCAGTACCTCCTGTCCCTCTCATCTTCTTTTTAGGTTTCTCACCAGCACCAGGTTTGTCGTAACGCACCGATGCGATGCCAGTACCTCTTGTGCGGACGGCCTCTGGGCTGCTGTCCCTTCGAGTCCTGCTTACGCTGCGGGACTGTCTGCTCTTCACAATGATGTACCTCGACACCATTTGCATGTGTTTGTCGCGGATCGACCTGAGCATCGCCAAACATGCATCATACGCAATGCACAGCTCGCGGTTGCGAATATTGTACTCGACGTATCCTCTTATGTTTGCCACTCCTTCCACAGCTTGCAAAAATCGTCTATGTGGTCCTGGCATGTACTGTCTCATCTCATGAATGAAGTTGTGGCGTGGTTTCGGCGCCACGCCAGGCTCAGCTTCAGATTCGGAAGTTTCGTCTCGCTTCGTGCCAGTAGGTCTGTGCTCAACACCCAGTACGATGTCGAAGAATTGAATCATACTGCTTTGCGCGTTGGAGCCTCCACCATATTGGCGCCAGGTCGAATTGCGGCTACCATCGTCATAGAACACGCCGTGTGGTAAGCCGGCATCTTTCATGTTCTTACTTCCTGCCAGGAACGGCCGTATTCGGTGGTAGAAAACGTGGGGATCGCAGCTTTCGTACATTCTCATCAAAAGACTTCCCAACTCGTCCAAGGTTTCTGCGAATGATCGCAGGCACTTTGTGACCTCCGCAGCATCGTCTTGACGTGCCGCTTCGATAGCATGTAGCATAAGCGGTATGGTTGGTCCTCCTTTGGCTTCCATCGCCACACTCAGAAGGTAGAACCATTGCTCGTCCAGCGAGCCGGTAAAAGTGATGAGAGTGGACAGGTTTTCGAGGATAAGATCATCGGACAGGAATATAGGCTTGTAGTTCCAAAGACACAGGCCTGCATATGTGGCAACCGGTGGCACTTCTAAGTGCTCGCAGACCTGCAGCAGAGGATATGTGATAGACGGTGGTAGACGCTGCGAATCATTAATTGGGGTTCATAGAGACTCGAAAGTGTAATGCTCACCTCTGAAGGCTTTTCGCCTCCCCATATGTATCCATGTGCTAGGAAAATGAGCACCGTGTAGGCTCTTCGCCACTCCGCCTCTGTTTCGAGATGTACCGCAGGAATGATGGGTAACCTGTCGATAACAGTACGGAGCCGCTTAGAAAGCAGTAGAGGCTGGAAGTTGTTTATGATTCGTTCCCAACGATCGTAGATTTGGTGCGGAAGGTGTTGTAGAGGTAGTTCGGAGGGTAGAAAGCCATGCTCAGGCGAGATGTTGTAGTCATCGAGACGGGGTATGGGAGGTAACATGATGATGTCGCTGTATGGCAGGCGGCGACCGGTCAGCACAACGACTGGATCGTGTGGTTTCGCGCCGGAAGGACTTGGTGGCGGAGAGGGAGTGGTACTGATGGCTTGTTGAAGGAGATTACACTGTCGTATCGGTAGAGAGATCACGATTGGCGAGGTTCAGATGGTGCGAAAGAAAACCCAAGTTAGACTAAAATACCCAGGACCGTGGACGGCGGACACAGGTCGAGGGGTAATAGGGCCTGGAAAAGTGAAAAGAAGACGGTCCAACGGCTGGAACCGGACAGAGACGCTCGAGTGGATGCAGTGAGATTGGGGAAAAGAGGTGTTAGGATAGACTGTGATGGAGTTATTTGGTCTTCAGCAAATCTATATACAGGAGCGCACACAACATCATGACTGACAAACTGGAAGTCCCCTGGTGATTGAAATGGAACATTCTGCGATGGTGGGACCGACGTCGGCTGCGGCTCTGTTGGTAAGTTAATCAGCTCAGACTCGGAGTCGTGTGTGGTGGGATGAAGCACGAAAAAACTGGAGACTTCGGGCGCAGTTCTGGAGCGTGAGGAGTTGGAGACTTGCAGTGGAATTCGTGGAAGATGCCGGCCCGACTTTTGTCAGCCGGTGCCGTCATGATCCCGGCTTCCACTACCGTCTTGGCAACAAGGGTCCAGGCCTCAGGCTCAAGTTCGGCCTCAGGCTCAGGCTCAGGCTCAGGCTCAGGCTGGCTAGAACTTAGAAGCACCTGTACTGCATGATGAGCCACGCTGTATGCCAGTAGTAGTAGTGCTGACGTTCTCCCCGACTTCCAGGTTGGGACTTGGAGGCCCTCGGGCTGCTCATCATATCACCTGCATCATCCTTTCCAGGTTGTGCTGCCAGTACCCCTGTTGCTGATGAATCCATGTACGAGTACGAGTACCCTTACCCTACCCTTGTACGAGTACCCTCTACGTGCATGCCTAAGGTAGGTAGGGAAGTTAAGCTAAGGTACCTCCTACCTAGTCATCAATCGTGGAATGAATCAGTAATCCCCCGACTATGAGTAATTTATGTCCCTGCAAATGTCGAACAGAGCACAGCGGTTCCCCGTCTCACGTTCCGGCACTTTCCACCCTCCACACCCTGTGGCCCGAGCAACACGGTGGAAGTCTATGACGGCCCCTCCAGTTGTGCCGCATTGTGTTCAATCATCCTCGTAACTAATGCCTGCGCCATCTTCGGTAAATAACACACTGCACAGATGGCGCCAACGCCCGCGCAAGCTTTGGCTAGCCTCTTGCCCGTCGCCAATATCGTTGATGTCAACTTCTCCTGATTCCTGCCGCCCGCCCTTCTGCTCATCGTTTCTTGCCTCCTTTCCCACTGACGCTGCAGTCGCTTCTCACGGAGAATTTCGACGTCTTGCGGCCTGTTCTTCGCTCTCTGTAAGGCACCGCGTCTCCGCGCACGGTTTGGCTCTGTCATCATGGATGCTGTTCTCTTACGACTGCAAATGCTTAGTGAAATCCATGACATTCTATTGAAAGTGATGCTCACCCGATGTGATAGTGTAGATTACTTGAAACTGTTGACTCGTGTTGATGTTCTTGTCTTTAGATATGTCTCGAGGAGTCGTTGAGTAAGGAGACCGTGGCACTTTGGTATGACTCAAATTGCTCATGCCACGTGTTTGTTCACACATACGCTCCGTTCAAGCTGCCCACAAACAAAGACGGTCTATACTGCATAATCCACTCCTTCGTCTCCTCCGAGATCTCAAGATGACTCTTGCGAAGATCCCAGAAGACAGCTGGCAGTGGGGTAGACATGCCTGTATCGACTTCCAAAACAGCAGCTCGAAGAACCAGATCAGCACGTCGAGCGATGGGCCATCGTCGACCACACATGTTCAAGCTGTGCATCAGGATGTCGAAACTCGCTTCCCTTGGCTGTGACAACTTGCGGTATTGCACAAGCTTTAGCCGCAAGGCTAGAAAAAGGAAGGACGACATCAGAGGACTGTTGAGCTCGGCATCTGCGTCACTAATATTTCGCATAGTAGTAACAAGTCCCTCATATGCTTGGAGGGATCGATGTTCGGGTATATCTGTTACACCAGTATTGAAAGTGCATAGACGAGAGTAGAGCAAAATGATGGCGCAATATGCGAGGATATATGTCAAGACTGTGTTGACGTCGAAATCGATGGCACCGTCCGCTAATAATGAGTATGTTTGGGTAGGCTGGGAATGGATGTAAGTCATGAAGTTCTGGTAGATCTCATCGCAAACATCCAGTGCCTCCTGTGGGCCTAACGCATACCGCCCTTTCTCATGCTCATTGATGAATTGATGTAGGGGTTGTAAGCCAATGGCACAAAGATGAACGTGCTGTCGAAACGAGTCGCGATAGTTGTGAATGCTCGTGTAGGCAATGCTCGACAAGTGATCAACCAGAGCAGCAGAAGCATCTCTCCATGTGATCCCCAAGGACGAAGTCGCATCCAGTGCTAGTGTTGCCCATGAAAGAGGCAGAGCCAACTCGGCTCCGCCAAAAGCATCGCGAGCCGGTGGTCCTACATGAGAAGGATTTTGGTCCTCAATATGACTTAGAAGTTTCCGAAATAGACCAAGTTGCTCACACTTCCTCCGACACACCGCCATAAGGCTGAACGTGCTCGAGATATCGTCGGAACCGTAGTCAAGTATTGCCGTGACCAGAAGAGCTTGCAGTGAACTCAGTGTGAAATTTGTGAGAGCTTCCGACAATACTTCGGACCGTAGATGCAGAGATAGCCTTCGTCTACCTCGGTACCCTAAGCTGATCGCTGCACTCGAGTACGCGATTTGCATGCTGATCACTGCTCTTAGAACGACATCAGGTATGTGATCTACAGGATCTGGTAGATCCGCCAGAGCCGTCCGTATCTGATCTGGGTTGAGGATAGGGCACCATGGCTGATTTTCTTTGAACCACAGCTCCGCCAGAGTGGACAAGAACTCGCGTGGCAAGCTGACAAGATCGTCGATTGCCGCAACCGCTTCAGCACGGGCACTCCCCTGAGTTATCGAAGGTATCGATGTAAGACTTTCGGTCGAGACGATAGACGATCGTAAGGTGGATGTTGCATTCTCTCCAGGAGTGCTCTGGATGCCCGAACTTGGAGTGATCACTGCCGTAGACTGTCTCTCTTGTTTCAGCCCTCTGACTTCCCGCTCGAGCTTTTCTGTCAGGTACATTCAGAGTAGGCCATGGTGAACAGGTCAAGACGAAGCGTACCAATTCTGGATTCCAGCTCTGATACATAGCCAGCACGGAGACCACGCTTTCGTGGTTTGGCCACGTATTGGCATTTCACTTTTGCCTTTATACAGAAACCACACGAGGGCATTATACGATCACATTTTGTCTTCCTTTGGCGGCATAAAAAGCAGCTTTGAAATTGTTAGCACGTTTATGAGGCGCATGGGGAACGGCATACACTGTTGCACTTCTGTGGTCCGAGCCGGAACTGTCTTGAGGGTCGCTGTTCATTAGGAGGATGGCAAACGTCCGAGAAGGATGTTCACGTAAAAGAACGAAGAAGCTTACTGAAAGGAAGTGTGGCGTGGCATTTACAAATAGATGAGCCGTGGGATTCAAGGTGTGGTGCCTTCGGAAAGACTTGGCCCGTTGTACGCGCAGATTTGCCGATCGGGATCCTGCTGGGCTGCTGCTGCCTCCGATGTGCCCACTCACTCGCAAGGAACAAGTACCAGGTATGCAAGATGGATGGATGGATGGATGGATCGTGTGTGCGTCACGGGAGGTTTGAGATGTATTTAAGCAGCAGAGTTCCTATCCGTTCCACTTCCACAATGGTCATCTTTCAAAAGTCACATATCTTGACATTTCTTAACCATGACCTTCAACGGCACGATCATAGAAACGGTAGGATGGACCACTCCTTTATGGCCGAATTGTTGGTGCTGAATCATGGTAGAATCCCTCCGTCGTCCTCCATGGACCCGGGAAAGCAACCATCGAAGATCGTACCGTACCAGTCATCACCGAACCACACGATGCTGTTGTCCGCATTCGCTTTGTTGGAGTCTGTGGAAGCGATGTATGCCTTCACTCGATACGATGCGCCAGGCTGACATCTCTTAAGGTACATTTTTGGGTCCATGGAGGTGTAGGCGAAAAGATTGTGAATGAGAAAACCCCTCTGGTCATGGGTCATGAGGCAGTGGGCACAGTCCATGCTGTTGGCTCTGCCGTCTCCCATTTGAGCGTCGGTGACTGTGTCGCCATTGAACCAGGGTCTCCCTGCCGCTCATGCGCTCGCTGCAAAGAGGGATACTACAATCTCTGCCCCAGCATGAAATTCGCAGCTTGTCCGCCGGACACACCTGGCACACTTAGTAAATACTTCAAGATACCTGCGGACTTCTGCTACAAGCTCCCAGTAGGGATGCGTCTTGAGGAAGGGGTCCTCGCTGAGCCACTGGCGGTGGCAGTCCATGCTGTGAGGATGATCGACGTGAGACCAGGTCAATTTTTGATCGTCTTCGGGTGCGGCACTGTAGGTATCCTGTGTGCGGCAGTCGCCAGGCTTTTCGGAGCCAGGAAGGTCATTGCTGTGGATATACTCGAACAGAAACTCGAATTTGCAAAGACGTTCAACAAATGCAACACCTTCAAGCCAAACATGCAGGAGAATGCGGACAGGAATGCCACTCGGCTTATGAGGGACAACAACTTAGGACTTGGGGCAGACGGTGTCATCGAAGCTTCAGGTGCAGAAAGTTCAATCAACACCGCCATACACGCCGTGCGGCCTGGAGGCTCGATTGTTCAAACGGGCTTGGGGAAGCCAAAGATAACCTTCCCAGTTGTTGCCTTCAGTGAGAAGGAGATACACATGCATGGCGCATTCCGCTATGGCCAGGGAGATTTCCAGATTGCGATGGACATCCTCGAGGATGGTTCCATCAATGTGCAAGATCTGATAACGTCAATATTTCCTTTCGAAAAAGCAACAGATGCTTGGGAAGCCACCAAAGCTGGAAAGGGCATCAAGAATATGATACGTGGAGTTTCCGACTAGAGTGTATAATTGGGTCTATTGTGTAAGAAGAGAGAATGGAGTGGAAGTGTTTGCCACGAATCAACATGATTTATTGGGAATGTTGTCGTTAGGACTCGAATATGGGCAATGGCTTATGCTGCAAGCGCCCAATATAGTCTCTGGTCGCGAAAATAGTGCAGAATGATCGTAGAGAACTCCATTCCATCAACGTTCGCCTAGTCGACATGTACAATAGTACGAGGCTCGCTGCTCAAAAGTGGCCCAATAATATACACGAGGAGTGCACGAGTACATAGCCTAATGCTGGCTCCACTCAATGGTGTTCAGGTCAACCCCCTCTTGGACAAGCTCCCACAACGGGCTGAGCTCTCTCAAGAATGTGACTCGCTCTTTCACAGCCTTAAGAACATAATCGATTTCGCTAGTAGTCGTGAATCTGCCGATACCGAATCGGATACTGCTGTGTGCACTTTCGTCACTGTTGCCGAGTGCTCGGAGCACATAGCTGGGTTCCAAAGACGCCGAAGTGCATGCACTTCCAGAGGACAGGGCAATGTCCTTAAGCGCCATGAGCAATGATTCACCCTCAACATACGCGAAGGAAACGTTGACGCATCCAGGGTAATGTCGGTCGGGATCTCCGTTGAGAGAGGTGTGTTCCATGCTCAGGAGACCATCAAGTAGTCTCTTCGAAAGCCCTGCGATGCGCTTGGAATCGTACTGAGATATGTGTTAGTGATATACCGAGAACGTGGAACAGCTATTCGAGTAGCAAGAAAAGGAATGCTTACCTCCATCTCTTCGTTGGCAATACGGCACGCCTCACCAAAGCCAACCACAAGATGTGGTGCTAGTGTGCCACTGCGGAGGCCACGTTCCTGACCGCCACCACTGATGATGGGATCGATTCTGACTCGAGGTCGTCGTCGGACATAGCATGCTCCAATGCCTTTTGGTCCATATATCTTGTGGCTAGAGATGGACATGAGATCGACGTTCCAGTCGTTCACGCTGATTGGTATCTTGCCAACAGCTTGAGCACCGTCCGTGTGGAAATAGATTTTCCTCGATCGGCACATTTGTCCGATCTCTTTCATGGGTTGGATAACACCAACTTCGTTGTTGACAGTCATGATACTGACCAATGCGGTGTCTGGGCGCATGGCGGCCTCAAGCTCTTTCAGATCTATTAACCCGTTGTTTTTCACAGGCAGATATGTGACTTCGAAACCTTCGTCCTGCAGATGCCGGCAACTGTCTAACACACATTTGTGCTCCGTCTGTGCTGTAATGATGTGCTTCTTTTTGCCACTTCTGCCGAAAAATCTTGCCACGCCCTTAACACTCATGTTGTTACTCTCTGTGGCGCCACTGGTAAAGATGATTTCCTTTGGATCGGCTCCAATCAATTTCGCGATGTGTTCCCTTGCTTGATCTGTTGCCTTTTCTGTTTCCCAGCCATATGCGTGTGTTCTGGAATGAGGATTGCCATACAAGCCAGTAAGGAATGGCAACATTGCATCAAGCACTCTCGGGTCGGTCGGCGTGGTCGCCTGCGCATCGAGGTAGATAGGTCTGCTGCCTTGGTCCATAATGGTAGCTTGTTTGAGGATGCCTGCTGTAGGACTCATCATGGCATCAGCAGACACTCCGGTACCTGGTACCGTCGTTTCCGACGGCGAATTGCCAGTTTGCTGAATAAATTTGCGCTGATCCGCTTTGATGGCAGAATCGATGTCTGTGACTTGCGCCTGGCTGGGTTTCGACTCGGAAACATATGTTCTTCGCGTCTGGAGAGATTTGGAGGTACATATTGCTGCTCGAAGATGTGATGGCTGAAGAAACGTGTTCGATGATAAGCGGCGAGCACAAGTACGTGAAACTTGCCTCACAGCCGTCGAGGCTGCTGCAGACATGGCTTGATCACGCTGGGTCTGATGCTGTGCTGGCTATGTTGTTTGACAAGAAAACGGCCCGACGAGGAGGATGATAACGATGCCGTGTGTGGATGGGAAGTTTGGAGGATGAACAATTGAGTGGATGGCAAAAGGTTCGAACGATAGCGAGGATCATGCACTGCAGATGATCCACACGTAAAGTTCCAAACTTGACTCGGAAGTCTCGGGAGGCCCGAGTGCAGGTGGGGCCTGGAACATCAACGACAGTGCGGGAACTTGAGCTCGAAAAGGCATCACAGCACCAACTGGAACACCAGCACCAAATCGGAAGCTTACGGGCGCCGCCTTGCCGGCTGCAATGGTGGTGGTGGTGGTGCCCCCCCCGCTTAAGCACAACCTCAGAGGTACCTTGTACCTAACTGTACTTTCATAGCACAATCCATACCTGAACCACACTTCTCTTCTGTTGTAGCTTTGACCCACACATCACTGCTCTTCACTGTTCCTTTGCGTGGTCACCAAACCTCGGTCAAGTGAAGTGAAGCATAGGTAGCCCAAATAGCCACGGGCTGCGTCATCAAATGTGCTTGCGGTATTGGCGCTGCAACCATTAGGTATCCAAAGGTCTCTCATCGAGCACAAACTGTCAACGTCTACCACGTGGTATTATCCCTCAACAACTCGATCGAGTCTCGGAAACGGTTGGCCTGACACGTACCGGCCACGAGGCATCCTAACAAGCAGATCTTGCCCTCATTGCGAAACAAATATCTCTTGTTTGGCGAGACTAAAAGGCCCGGCCTGGCGACAAGATGAGTTTGAAGGGTGTTACAAAGACCTTTACACGAGCGCCTCAGCAGTTCAAACAGAAATTTAATATAGGCGACAATACCAAAGATGCCGTCTATATCGACGCAGAACGTCGGTTTGAAGAGCTAGAAAAGGAAACCAAAAAGCTCCACGACGAGTCAAAGAAGTACTTCGAGGCCATCAATGGTAACATTCAACACATGGCGCAAGCTCTGCGTGTTCGCTAACCTAGGACAGGCATGCTGAATCACCAAATCGAGTTCTCCAAAGCGATCCAGGAAATTTACAAGCCAATCTCTGGTCGTGTGTCGGACGCCAACTCGTTAATCCCGGAGGGCAACCCGGAAGGTATCCGTGCCTGCGAAGAATATGAGGCAATCGTTCGAGATCTGCTTGCAACACTGCAGCCTGAACTGGAGATGATTGAACAGCGAGTAATTGCGCCCGCAGATCAGCTGCTAGCCGTGATAAAAGTCATTCGAAAGGTAGCGCTCAAGCGCGATCACAAACAACTGGACTTCGATCGCCATCGAGCGGCACTTAAAAGGCTGCAGGACAAAAAGGAGAAGACCCTAAAAGACGAGAAAGCTCTATTCAAAGCGGAGAGTGATTTGGAACAAGCGACACAAGACTTTGAATATTTCAACAACCTTCTGAAGGATGAGCTTCCCAAGATGTTCGCACTTGAAGCCGAGTTCATCCGGCCACTGTTTCAGTCGTTCTACTACATGCAACTCAATGTTTTCTATACGCTGCATGAGAAGATGCAAGGTATCAACATCGGGTACTTCGATCTTACTCTAGACATAGAAGCTGCATTTGAGAAGAAACGTGGTGATGTCCAGGAACAAGCGGAAGCGTTGACAATCGTGCATTTCAGAGGCACAGGCGGGATCAAGAAGCCTGGCATCGGCGGAGCAGTCTCGAAATATGCTCAATTGACTGGGAAAGGGAAGGAGGCAGAAGTTTCCAAGTACAGGCGCACTACAATTACCGACGGATCGGAAAACCCACCACCTCCATACTCTCCCACCACCTCTACACCAAGCAGTCCGGCCCTCAGTGCTATTGCAGCCGCAAAGGGAAAGCCACCGCCACCAAAACCAAAACCGTCAAGACTAAGTGGAGTACCAGCTGCGGAGACCGTGACGGCGCTGTATGATTATGAGGCCCAGGCAGAAGGTGATTTGAGCTTCATGACTGGAGATGTCATTGAGATCATCTCGCGGACACAGAACGACAATGAATGGTGGACTGGTAAGGTTCATGGGCGACAAGGCCAGTTTCCAGGTAAGTTCGTCTGTTTGGTTGTGATTTGGCTATGCTGACTCGATGATCGCAGGCAACTATGTTCGCCTGAGCTGAACAATTCAAATCTCTGAACAATTCATTCGAGATTGATCAAAATGTTTGTTGTTTGATTGATCTGCTCTCGCAGCCTATCAGCATAGCCATGGGCGGAGCATTCCATGTTAGACAAGTATTTGGAGCATAATACGCATAATTCCGAGCAGAGGGAGTCGTGGTCCATCGTCCACTCACCATCGCCATCTTCTAGATTGTCGATGAGATCCAATCCAATCCAAATACTTGTAAATCTGCTTGATGTTGTGGGCGGGTGAGGGGATTTGTGACTTCACCTGCCTTATCACACCATCACACATTGAGGTCTATTTTTGTTGCGGAGATAGCTGTAGGCATGGGCACAATCGTGGCAGTGGCCGTGGCAGGGGCCAGCACATAGCTCTTGCTCCCATCTTACATGGAGAGTAGCATAAATCGTGTAGTGACCGAGTTACGGTACCTATACCTATTGAGCCCCTGGGCGCTCGCGCTGCAGCGCCAGTGGTGCTCAAGCGGTCGGCCAAGCAGCTAAACACGTGATGTTGGGTGGCCTAATTTCAACGCCCCAACCGTAACTCCGGATCTTTCAACGTCACCATTATGTTTGCTTTCACCTTCATCCACTAACATTATCAAAACCATCTGGGGCATATCAATGCAGAAAAACAACCATGACTGCCCTTGGGCGCCCGCGTGTCGTCTGTGCTGACGCCTGATTCCTGAGGGCGTGGCTGCTTTCTGCCTTAGCAGGTGTGCATGCAACTGCCCAGAGCTGCAACAGATCTCGACAATACTACTCGAACGCATAGCTTTTAGCAGGAGAGGCCTCCGCAAACAAGACCAAAGTGATGACACGTTGAATTGACACGAAAGTTCCAGACGCGGCCGACCCTGGACCGCGCTTGTCCCTATTGCATAGATTCTTGCCGGCAAGGCTTAGCAATCCACAGCCCCCAACGCCCGATTCCGACGGTCCTTTTCTGCTCGCACACTCGTCATCTTACTGTACTGGTCGCACCTTGGGCTGGGGGCATGCCACTCCCGTCACGAGGCCGTCCAGCCTGTCGCTGATGGATCGTGTTTGCGTATCGATTCAATTGGCTGCCTCATCCTGCAGAGGTAGATTCATCGGTCACTTGGCTGTGAAGATGATGACCCATTTCAGGGATGGTTGGTGAGATTTGGAGGGCAACGAGGTCTTTGTGTACCCTCAATTCATGCCTTTAACGTCTGGAATGTGCAAGACTGGGGTCGTGTGACCTTTGTACCGTCGTACATGAATAGGTGTTCCCCAGGATATAACATTATCAAAGGAGCACATGAGCTACGGTCTCCCAGATGGCGATCCGAAGACGAATTATCTTACGTGAGAGGAAAATCGGCACGTCCGTGTCAAGCTATCTTCCTTGACATTGGTCCATGGTGAGGCATTTTGATCTATCGCCAGGCTGTCCGTACGCTGCAAAGTCTGAAGTCCTTTGCATCAAGTCTCCGAGAAGCTACACGAATTTCAAGAACCGTATATGGGCGCAACACTCTAGCGATGTCCAGTACAAAAGTGAGAACAAAATGCTAGGGGCTATACTGGGTGTCAGAAGGTGCGTGGGTAGCACTGGCGCCTCCCCTGTATTACATGGATTACGCAGCTCGAGGCTAATCTGATATGCTTGAGGATCCGGCTCCTGTCGAAATACTGCCTACTTCGTCGTGAAAGAAAACCACTCAAACAACGGTGATCGGAAATGGTGCTATCGACAATGCTTCGGATCTCGTTTGCAGTCTGATACCCGTGTTGCAGCATGCGAAGACGCTGTCAAGTATCTCACGGAAGTCTTCGGCTGGAGTTCAAGCGTTTTGTAAGCGAAGCGGTGTATGCTTACCGAAGCCATAGTTACATACCGTTGAAGCCTAGCGGAGGCTCTGCTGCAGTGCCAAGCCGCGGACCAAGGAACTCACGGTTTCTATCCAAGGTACGAGCCCATCTACATATCTCAGCCTTACCCTTGAGAATGCAGAGAATTTCAAATTGTGCCATCCAAGTCCCACGCAAGGTTGAATGCAGAGCCTCATCTACCTCCTGCTAGACTGTTCGATAAGCTGTCGCTGTGGTTGTTAGGCGTTCTATGGCGCCTCACTCGTTTGTACATCTCCGGCCCGGCAGGTCCCTTGCAGTGCGGCTTGCCATCGACGATATCGGATTGAGGCTGAAAATTCTGCTGCAACTCAAGATTTGTACTATGTATAATTCTTCTGGAACCACAATCATGGGACCGCCACCCAAACTTGGAAACCAGCATTTCGTCCACGAGCACTAAGTTTCTAGCACTTTGAACCATTCATTGAACTTGTTTTCACGGCACACCTTTACGCTCCTTATGTGTTCTTGTATCCCGAGAGGCTAATCAAGTGTAATGTAGGCAGGGGTCTGTCCTGCTCCAAGTTTACGCATGCAAAATCTGCTTCTCGATCTTGTGCATTGTGTTGCCAGCTACCTTGGAGGAAGAGATTACATCGCGCTCAGTCGAACGAACAAGTATTTGCTTTACGGCTTGAGAAACGAAGCAATTGCGAGGAAATGCTGGAACGTAAGCTTGACACCTCCATAGGGGGATACCATTCCAGCTGAAGTCGTTTAGAACGAGACTCGCTATTCTTCGCAAGATCGATTGGCTCAACAAACTCGAGGCACCAAAAAAACCCTACAGCTATCGCGAAGCAATATGTCAAACCTACGACTACAGAGAAGCAGTCCGCCATAATTTACCCTACTCGGCATCCACAGTTGCATACGCGAAAGGGTTCATCTACAACCAGGGCTGTCTATGCTACGCCACAGAATTTCATATCTGCGTACTCAACCTGGAGAACCAGACAAGTACGGAAATGAAGATTAGTGTCAGACGACTTCTCAACTATTGTGCTGTTTCCCTTTACCCATATCAGGAGGGCGACATTCAATCTTCTTCCTTCGATATTAAAAGCTATGCCGATGATATCGTCGTTTTCACATGCACTTTCCATGAAGTTTCCGCCACATACCTTGGTGCCTTCAGAGTCGATGGAATTTCGGTCTACACCAACGATTGCGTTTCTCTCACCCAGCCGCAAATTTTTTATTTCAATAGACTCCCATCCACCAAGAAATTGTTCGTCCTACAAAACTCCTTATATCTATACTTCGGCACCCACTCCGTGCGTGGCGCATCAGGTCATCATGAGTGGGTTATAGATGCTTGCAATCTCAAAACGCGCGAAGATATCTTTGGAGTACCTATTCGACTTCGGGATTTTGCAGGTTCCGATTTCGGAACGACCTGTAACTTTACATTACATGGAGACCACTTTTACGCACTCACCAACCAGACACATTGTGAATCACCAGAAACCGACTGGACAAGTCATTACCACTATATTCGTTTTCCGCTCGGCGAGAAGTTTCCGGACACCAGCATCCACACGATCTGGAGGAGACAGCATTGCGAAGGGCCAATTCACGACGCATGGACGAACCTCGGCTTCGATGTTGATGAGCAAACAGGGGAGCTACTCATCGTGGAATACCGAAAAGAACGGCTTGGAGGCGGCACCATATGCACACGGACATCTTACATCGTACCATTCGAGCGGAGCGTGCATGCTGACGTGCAAGGGATGAACACAATTCCGCTCAACGACCCCTTGTCCAAGACCACCAATGATCACAGGCCGGAATGTTTTCCATCCTGGAGGCGGTCAAAGTATACACACAGCGAGTACCCGCCTACAACTCCCGCTTACGACTCACACCCCAACACACAGGATTACCTTAGATCGAAAACCCAAAGCTAGCTGGTACATGTACAACGCCCAGTCCTTTGTGGACATGGTCGTCGAAGACGTGCCTGTCGAAGGAAGCCGGAGAAAGAAGGAGAGATTGCACTTCCGCGTCGCGAGTCGTCTTGAGGCCAGTCCAACGCCTACAGATGAATCCGACATCAAATACAAAGCGAACGAGATCACGCTCTGGCCACCCGCCGATGCTCCCGAGGGACTATACGACGTCCTATGCCCTGCCGGCGTGGTAGGAGACGTGCAAGCGCAGTCGTCAGACCGAGGGGTCGTGTACATGGTCGGCGCGCCGAACAACGGGCTCCGAGCGCTAGTGTACTTGAGCTTCGACCCGGCGTTCGGGTGGGAGGGCATGAAGCGATTGCATGGACGGCCCGTACAAGCAAAAGCATGCATGCTTGCCTGCGCCGAGCCACTGATGCAGCGTGGGAATTTGCTGGCCGGCACATCCTCCGCTGGACCTAGCAGGGAGCAGCTGTCGCAGGTACGCGCCCGAAAGGCCGGCGTAGCCAGCCCATCCGCGGGCGGTAGTGCTTCAGAGACGGAGATCGAAATGGAATGGGAGAGCGAAGAGGACGCCGGGCTGAAGCGGAAGGTCAGACGTACCGGTGGACGAGGCGGTAAGCGGTGCAAAAGGCAGAGGGTCAGTGGCTATGAGGACGAAGATCAGGATGGAAGCGGTGGCAGCGTGTCAAAGACGGGAAATCCCGCATGTCTGTGGAGAGAGGAGGCGCAATACCGAAGGCTCAATCAGGGGTTTTGGCTGAGATAGGACGAGACGAGACGAGATGATGCAACAAGCCACGTTCGTGTGTACTGAGTGAGTCTCCTCGGTTCTAGGCCGGCGAGATGAATGTGGTTCTTTTATTGGTAGATATGACGATTTCTCTCTTGTATGCTTTTCAGCCTCACGCTTCGTCCGACAATGAAATGCACGTTCGTTCGGTTGACCATCCTTCATGACCTTTGTCCATCGCTCTCTCCGTCGTCCGCATACGTACTTACATCCTTGACCCTCACCCCGTGGCCGAGTCGTGTCGCCCGTTTCTTGCAGTCTCATCGGCTGACAGAGCTGGGTGGGCCGTGACTACTGGTGGGACCAGAAGCAGTTCTCTACCCTGGGAAGCCATAGTGGGATCTTAGAACCTTCACATCAGAGCAGATCAGGCTCACCATCATCTCGCTGTTGATCTTCGCCTTTGCGTGCGTGTTGGCTCTCGGCACAGGCGCGAGACCATCCGAAGCACTGAGTGCTGCTGCGGCGTGAGTTGATGCAATGGTGCTGCCAGATGGATGCTGCTGACCACAATCTAGATATGCTGCCGTACTGATGGTGTTTGTACAACTGGGGCACGGCAGAAGAGGGTGATCGCACGGGTCCGGCTAAAAACAGGCGAAGGAGCAATCTGTTTGTGGTGATGGCGGTGTTGAATCTGCGTTGCGGGATTTTCTATCCCTGAGAGAGAGGAGGAATCTAAGCATGTGGTACAGAGGTCAGCGAGCTACTTTTTGAAGTAAACAATCACTGCGCAGTCCTCATCGTCCACTCTTTCAAAGAAAATATCTCTCAAGGAAAAGTAGTAGCGGATCGATCTCCCGCAGTTTGACTCGTAACCCATCCTGAATTCGCTTCCGAAAGTGTTACGGTCGAGGTCATATTTCGGGTACTGGTAGCCGATCCTCGATAGCAAAGAAAATAACAAGCAAAAGCTGGCGCAGTGAGTATAGTTTTGGACAGCCAGTATACGGACCAGTCAGGCTCTTCTGATCTTCAGCTTTCTTGCATTGGCACATCTGACGCAGCGTGTTCGTGTATGATATGTCGTTCACAGTGTCGGATTCTTCGACAAATGGACGCCACATACGCATGGCGAATGACACTGAAGCATTGATTAATGCAGGATATATGCGTGTGGTCAGCCCTAAAGGTCACTGGATACAAGGTCCCATCCGTGCAGAATCTGTGACATTGGGACAGTGCCTTGGAGCATGAACGCAGCTCCTGATAGAGTGGGCGCTTCGGCGCGTGATGTTACGAATAGAGAAAGCTTAGTACAATGACTTGCTGATGTGTAAGTCCGTTGAACGGTCGAACATGCAAGTATATCACAGGTGGTGACAGTGAGATCTTGATGTAGGTGACCAGCTTGACTAGTGATAGTACTGTAAGGCCGCGATTGACATTGTAAGCCGACAATGGGGATCGGGCGGTGCTGCGGTCATTATACCTGAGTCAAGCACCGTGTACATGGTCGCAAGACAGGACAGTAGCAGTAGCAGTAGCAGTAGGACGTCGGTGCAGGGTGTAGTGATTGTTCGCCTAGAGTAGAACCATAGACACGAATATCGTTTCATGTCAAGCTTGTCGACTTGGAATGCTTCCAAACATGATGTGGTGAGCCCATGGCCCTCAGCGACAGGAGGGGACAACCGACTTACCGTAGTGGAGTCAGTCATGCCTAGCACGATCAACACCCGTGTTGTATTGTAAGGTCAACGAAACCAATACTCTGTCAAAGACAGCATCGATCTAAGGTTGCGAGCGAACGTAGAATTCGGGCTGACGAACCACCTAACCAAACATCTTGATCCGTGCGCAGGTGCTGTCTGGTGATACAGAAAGATGAACCATCGTCCTCGTTGATACGGTTAGCATAGAGATTTGCGCAACGAACGTGCTGAGATCTCAGGCCAGTCGCACGAAGGAATACACCAACAAAGGCCAAGGGCCACCGCGACTTGCCGCGGAATGTAGGAATGTCAGGTCATGTCGACTGTTCGGTCTCGATAGCTTTTTGATACTGATAACGTGGACAGGAAGAAACATTGAATAGTACAGTTACTACATGGCACGTGCCTGAAAGGTGCAATGTGTACACTGTGTACGCACTGCAGGTGTCGACGCAGGTCTCCACGCATGCATGAAGCTGCGCCTACGAAAGTCCCATGACCACGTGCAGAAGCGGGGCTGTCTTTAGCCATGTAGCAATATTGACCAAGGCGTTGTGACGCTCTGGCTTGCTGCCGAACCGACGCTGCTTGCCGACCCAATCTCTGGCAGAAGTCCAACGTGAGTATGCATGGTCATTCCCGGCGACAAGGAAGTGAGTTACTTCGTCAGTCGTACGTAAGCGAGACGTTCGGTAGACGTGGGAGGTATCAGGACGGAATGCTAGTGTCGAAGCTCGGCGTTATCTGGTCGAAGTTGTAGAAGTCGATGAGTCTACACTGGCTGTAATCTTGAACCCCATCCTCGGGTGATGTTCGACATAGGCCCCCAGAGACACATGGAGCGAGAGGCTAAGAGAGACAGGGTTGGAGCGGATGAATTTTCACTTCGACCAATACAAGGCGAAAGCGCACCATTGCAGCTGTATGTAGCCAAAAAGAGCAATGTGAGAACATGTGCTGGGTATCCACCCAACAGGACACGACGACTGATGGTCCGTACAGCCCTAGTCCGTTGCGTGGCTATCAGACTGCTCGTGGTCGGAGATGCGCAGATGCTGGTCATTCGTGGTGGAAAAAAGCATCGCTCGTAGTCAGTATCGCCTAGTTTTGCGCAGTTAGGCACGCAACTCCAGGGTGCACCGTGTGAGCGCGTGGGGGCGTTTAAAGGGAATGGTGCTTCTTCCGACCAGATTGAAATGCAGAGAATGTTCCGAGAGAGAGAGGCACTGCAATGAAACATACCACATCTGTCGGATATGGTTCGTCCAACTCCAGTTCTATGTCTTCTTGGGTGTCAGACAATTGCTGCACACGCAGTACGTGGGCCAGTAGATTGTGACACAGGAACTAACTGCGCGTTGCACCGCTACACAGACGACCGAGAGGACGGGAGGTCATGTGTCTATGTGTGTCCGAGTGGCCTCAACGTCTCTGTTGTGGAATAGTGGGTATGGGTTTCGTTGGTTTGGAGTTCATGATAGAAGTGGCTAGGATATCATCCCAAGCAAATATTACTTCCCGTACCAACGGTTCTCTGTGGATCGCGATGCTGGGACACGGATGAATCGGCATTGCCAGGGGCCGAGTTGTGGCTCGATAGGCTCGTGCTACCTCGTTGTTTCTTCGATCTAACCAGTCCTCCGGGTCCGGCTTGCGAGTAGATCCAGCAGCATGCTGATCTCTACCATACATACAAGCGAAGACAGGTCTTCAGCGCCCAGAAAAGTTGTATGACTGATACTCGTACTCGGTGTGAAGAAAGGAGAAGTTGACATCAACGGTAGGACGGCAACGTGAGCCCACACGTCATTGAGTTTCGCAACGGCATGTTCGCTTAACTCCCGTAATCCCGAGGTTGTATTCGTGAGAGCACGCTCGTAGCGCTCGTAGGGCGTCCTGAATTGCATACGCGCTGTGGTTGCTAGAAGTCTTATCGAAGCTACAGGCATGACGGGGCCATAGGTAAGCCTCACTTCTAACAGATAACTCGTACAACACGTTGCAAATTATTAATACAAGCTAGAGTGTGCATTTTCATTGAGTCGCGACTCGCGACGACTCGCGAGACGCGACAGTGCAGTGGGTTGAGTGTCACTCCATGCTAAGGGCTTATCCTTGGAGCTTCTTGCCTTGTTTCTTCACGGGTCGGCGTCGCACAGACGTTGAAGTCAGAAATCGGTCGAATGCACCGGCAGTGAGAAGAATCTGGGGTGCGTCTTATCTCGGCACTGAGAAGCTTGCAGGTGCGCTTCTGTCTCTCTCTCCGCAACGACGAAATGAACGACGTCAGTCGACCCACTCGTCGCGTGTCCAAAGTTCTGTGACAGTGGTGTGCAACAGGCAATTCTAGTGGCGGGCAGAGATGATCGGCGACGACTCGAAAGGACACGAGCGAGAATGAAGAAAGGACAAGAATAGCCTTCAACCCGGTCGCAGAGGTCGTCTCGGTGGCATGCCCCGGCACGCCAAAGCCGTAAGAAGTTGCAGGTTCATCCGGCTCCACGTCCACAGACTCCACACCCACACTCAGGGAGTCAGGGCAAGGCAACGCGTCGCTGACTCGCTGAGCCTCGAAGGGGGCAGAAGCGAAAGCTTGGAAGGATGAGACGAGGATGGGACGGCTTCTTGCGGCTTGTGCCTGGCTTTGTCGTTTTCAACCGTTCTTCCACCGAACTCTGATTCGATTGCCGGACCGGCGGACGTTCTAGCGCTGTCCCGTCTTGCCGGTTCCTTGTAAAGTACCGTAAAATCCAACTCACGTCGTGGGAGTCGGGACATCCGACTTGTGCATCAATTCCAGGTTGTGAAGGCGTGATTCGGAACGGCGGCCAACTCGTATGAGCTCGGCTGTCTGCGGGCGCATATCCATCATCCATCCTGCCACCATGTGCATAACATACATGCACGTTATTGAGTAGGATCAGATGACCTGCAGATAAGCCAGCTCTGCCTTGCAGACAGTGTGCTGCACGAGCGACAGAGGAGCATGTCCATGGCGGCAGAACTGCAGGTGGGTGTAAATGTGTAGACTGCCAGTGGTGCCAGCACGAGCCACGTATGCTGAGTTGGCATGAAGCTCATCTATGGCGTGGGGGATGTTATGCCTATCGCCCAAAGAACCAGAACTTGACAGCCAGTGGAGGGGTCGACTGCAGCTGCTCGGAGCGTTGCGCTGTGTCTCGTCGCACTACAGCATGCAAAGATGATTCCCTCGTGAGGTCTGCAGCGCATCTCTCACCTACTTGTACAGTAGATCATGCGAGACGACCATTTGGGAGGCTATATGCACCGCCATGCGCACGCGTCTACTCGTAGCATGGATAATCTCCACGACGGTGTCTTGTGTCTTGACGCGTGTTTGATGTTTAGCAAGCGAGGTAAAGATAGAGGGGCCAACGGAAGCGGAATGTAATGAGATGGTACTGCGTTCATTGCACAATCTCAA
>Ga0210040_10001012_pt1 | contig 44324 bp, 37 predicted proteins | sample CryGeyCG12114_NA_FD_185462 | JGI IMG/M metagenome (GOLD analysis project Ga0210040, IMG submission 185462) | Groundwater microbial communities from aquifer - Crystal Geyser CG19_WC_8/21/14_NA (SPAdes) (version 2) | ecosystem: Environmental > Aquatic > Deep subsurface > Groundwater | place: USA...
CGCGGGCCCGCAGCGCGGACGCCCGCGGCAGGGGTTGGGTCAGCGTGGGCGCGACGACGCCGGCGAGCTCGCCCACCCGGGCGTAGAAGTCGGCCCACCTCGCGTACGCCCCGGGGTCGCCGGTCAGCGCGGCGAAGCTCCGCTGCGTCGCGACCCCCTCGGAACGTTCGACGAGCAGGTCGCCGGACGGGGTCGGTGTGTACGAGGCGACCCGGCGCGACCTCAGCTCCAGCTCCAGCCCGAGGTCGGCGACGACGCGGTCGGGCAGCAGGGACACGAGGTAGGAGTAGCGGGAGACGCGGGCGTCGACCCCGGGGAACAGCCGGGCGCCCGCGACGGCCCCGCCCAGCTCGTCCCGGGCCTCCAGCACCACGACCCGGCGGCCGGCCTGGGCGAGGTACGCCGCAGCGACCAGCGCGTTGTGGCCGCCGCCGACCACGACGACGTCCGCGTCCCTTACGAGCGGGCGCGGACCGCGGCCAGCCGTTGCGCGCGGAGCGTGTCGATCTCGGGACGGGGGAGCGGCGCCAGCTCCTCGCCGAGGGCCAGGCTCAGCAGGTGGTCGGCCAGCGCCGGGTTCCGGGCGAGGACGGGACCGTGGGGGTAGGTGGCGAGGACGGTGCCGGCCACCGCGCCCTCGGTGCCGTCGTCGCAGTTGCCGATCCCGACCTCGACGTCGGCCAGCGGACGGGCGTCGGGGCCGAGCCGGGTCCAGCCGCCGTGGTTCTCGAAGCCGGTGAGCAGCGACTCCTCGCCGTCGCGCCCCCGCCAGCGGCTGAGGATCTCCCCGACCGCCCGTCGGGGCCCGCGCGTGGTCGTCACGTCGAGCAGGCCGAGCCCCTCGATGACCTGGTCCTCGCCGCCCGGGACGCTCGGGTCGCCGACGGTGAAGGTGCGACCGACGATCTGGTAGCCCGCGCAGACCGCGAAGACGACCGCCCCCCGGTCGACGGCCCGGTGCAGCCCGCCGTCCGCCTGCAGCGCACGGACGGCCGAGATCTGCGCCGCGTCCTCGCCACCGCCCAGCAGGTAGACCTGGCCGGTGTCGGGCAGCGGCTGACCCGGCTCGACCACGGTCAGCACGGCGTCGAAGCCGCGCCAGGCCAGCCGGCGGGCGAGCACGGTGGCGTTCCCGCGGTCGCCGTAGATCCCGAGCAGCGACTGGTAGACGAGCACGATCTCGACCCGGGGGCCGTCGCCCGGCCCGTACTGCCCGGCGACGTCGTTCGTGGTCAGGGGGGTGCTCACGAGCCGCCCAGCTTTCGGAGCCGTTGGAACGGGGTGTAGGTGGCCACCACGTCGACCTGCTCGGGGTGCCCGCGCAGCGCCTCGGCCAGGTCCGGGACCGTCCGGTGCTCGACCCCGGCGTACGCCAGCCGTACGGCCAGGTCGGCCGCCCGGGGGCCCGTGGCGACGACGGAGCGCCCGGCCAGCTGCTCGTACTCGACGTCCCACAGCCACGACACGTCGCGACCGTCGGCGGCGGCGGAGTCGATGGCCAGCACGACGGTCGACGACGTGGCCAGCGGCAGCGCCTCCGCCCAGCCGGCCGGGTTCTTCGCCAGCAGGAGGCGGGCCCGGCTGCCCGCGACGGTGACCGTGCCGAAGCGACCGGCCGGGGAGGTGACCGTGCGCATCCCCGTCAGGGCCGTCTCGGCGTCGACGCCGAGGAGCTCGGCCGCGGCGAGGGCGCACGCGGCGTTCGACACGTTGAAGCCGCCGGGCACGTTCAGCGCCGGCGTCACGACGGACCCGTCGGGACGCACGATGGTGTCGCCCACCACCTGGTAGGTCGTCGGTGGCTGGGCGAGGTCGCAGCCCGTGCAGCGCCAGCCGCCGGGGTCGTCGCGGACCAGCGGCGAGCCGCACTGCGGGCACAGCGCCGCGTCCTGGGTCCAGGTGGTCGCCGTGTCGACCCAGACGACGTGGCGGGCCGTCTGCGCGGCCCAGACGATCAGCGGCTCGTCCGCGTTGGCCACCACGACCGGGCCGGCGTCGCCGGCGGTGGCCAGCGCCTCGCGCCAGCTCCGCCCCAGGCCCTTGATCTCGTGGTTGCGGTCGAGCTGGTCGCGGCTGAAGTTCAGGAGCACGAGCACCTCCGGCCGGCCGAGCCGGACGAGATCGGCCACGACCCGTTCGTCGGTCTCGAGGATCGCCAGGTCGGCGTGCGGGTGCTCACCGAGCGCGGAGGCGATGCCGCCGTGCAGGTTGGCACCGTCGGCGTTGTGCACGAGCCGGTCGGTGTCCGGGCCCAGCGCCGCGCGCACAGCGGCGGCGAGGAAGTGCGTGGTGGTCGTCTTGCCGTTCGTGCCCGACACCATCGCGACCCGACGCCCGGCGACGAGCTCGCCGAGCGCGTCCGGGTCGAGCCGGAGCATGACCTGACCGCGGATGGAGGCGCCGGAGCCGCGACCCGCCAGCTGCGAGGCAGCAGCCGCGGCCCGCCCGGCCCAGATCGCGCCCCGCAGCCGCGCGCGGGCGACCAGCGGCAGGCGCGGGCGGACGGGTGCGGAGGCGAGGACGTCAGCGCCGATGGTCGGGCTCCCACGGTGAGCCGGGCAGCGGGAGCACCGCGTAGCCGTCGGGCTGCGAATGGCTCATGGGCAGATCCTGACGGCCGGGGGGACCGCCCGCAGGCGGTTCGACGACATGGGGTGAGTGACGGGACTTGAACCCGCGGCCACCTGGACCACAACCAGGTGCTCTACCAACTGAGCTACACCCACCAAGTCGAAGCGAGGCCGAGGTGTCGACCGGCTCGCTGCGCAGCGACAACTGTAGTGGTCCCCGGCCCGGGCGCCGAAATCATTCCGCCGAGGCGCTGTCCGGAGCGGACGAGCCCGCTCCTGCCGCGCCGGTGATCGCGGCCTGGTGCTTGGCGGCGATCGTCCGGGCGGTGGCCGAGTCGGGCCCGGGCAGCGGCACGAAGACCGCGTCGCGGTAGTAGCGGAGCTCCTCGATCGACTCCTGCACGTCGGCGAGGGCCCGATGGTTGCCGGTCTTGGCCGGCGTCGCGTAGTAGGCCCGCGGGAACCAGCGCCGCGCGAGCTCCTTGATGCTGGAGACGTCGACGTTGCGGTAGTGCACGTACGACTCCAGGGCCGGCATCCCGACGGCCAGGAACGCTCGGTCCGTGCCGATGGAGTTCCCGGCGAGGGGCGCGCGTCGCGGCTCGGGGACGAACGTGCGGATGTACGCGAGCACCTGCTCCTCGGCGTCGGCCAGCGTCGTGCCGCCGTCGAGCTCGGGCAGCAGGCCCGAGTGCTCGTGCATGGTGCGGACGAAGTCGCCCATCTGGTCCAGGGCGGCGGCGCTGGGCTTGACGATCACGTCGATGCCGTCGCCGAGGACGTTGAGCTGGCCGTCGGTGACCAGCGCAGCGACCTCGACCAGCTCGTCGTGCTCGAGGTCGAGGCCGGTCATCTCGCAGTCGACCCAGACGAGGTAGTCCTTCACCGGGGTCACGATAGTGGGGCCCGGCTCACTCCGGGTCCGCCACGACCCGGCGCGGGATCCACCGCGCGAGCCAGGCGACGCCGGTCCAGGTGAGGACGCCCATGGTCACCGCGGCCGCCGCGAGCCCGACGACGCTGACCGCGCTCACGATGAGCGGTCCCGCCGCGTTCCCCAGGTCGGCGCACAGCCGCCAGCCGCCCAGGAACTGCGTCCGTGACTCGGCCGGCGCCACGTCCGCGCCCAGGGTCATCACCACGCCCGCCGAGATGCCGTTGCCCAGACCCATCAGACCGGCCACCGCTGCGATGGCCAGGGTGACGTGGGTGAAGGGCAGCAGCAGGAAGCCCAGCCCGAGCACGACCATCGACGGCACGGCCACGAACACCCGCCCGTAGCGGTCCATGATCGCGCCGCCGGGATAGAACAGGAGCATGTCGACGCCGGCCGACACCCCGTAGACGAGGCTGACCGTGCTGGGGCTCAGCCCCTGCGAGGCGGCCCAGAGCGGCACGATCGTCTGCCGGGTCGCTCGCGCCGCGGAGATGATCAGCACCCCGGTGCCGAGGGTGAGCAGCGTGCGCCGGTGCTGCTGCAGCACCGACAGCACCGACGAGTGCGCCACGCCGGTGTCCGCCCGCTCCGTGCGCTGGGTCCGGGTCACGTCGGGCAGGAAGGCGGTGAGCGCCGCGGCCGCCAGGCTCATCGACGCGGCGAAGGCGTACGCCCGGCCGATCTCGCCGCGTGAGACCAGCGCGGCGCCGACGAACGGACCGAGGAACAGCCCGACGCGGAACGTCCCGCCCAGGGTGGACAGCGCCCGGGCGCGCATCCGCACCGGGACCGTCTCGGTCAGGTACGCCTGCCGCGCCAGGCTGAACACGGACCCGGCGAGCCCGGTGACGAAGATCGCCAGGGCGAGCAGCCACAGCGAGTGGGCTCCGAAGGCGCCGAGCAGGGCCAGGGCGTCCACGGTGCACGCGGCGACGAGGGCCTTCTGCTCACCGATCCGCGCGGCGAGGGCGCCCGCGGGGAGGTCGCCGAGCAGCTGGCCGATCCCGATGAGCGCCACGACGAACGCGGCGACCCCGACGCTCGCGCCCAGGTCGCGGGCCGACAGGGCCACCAGCGGCAGCGTCGCGCCCTGCCCGATGGACACCAGGATGGTCGGCCCGTACGCGGGGATCGCGATGCTCCGCCAGCTGACGGCTTCCCCTGGCTGGCTCACTGGGTCGAAGGTACGGGGCACCCTTACGATGAAGATCCAGCGCCTGTAGCTCAACTGGACAGAGCAGCGGGTTTCTACCCCGCCGGTTGGGGGTTCGAGTCCCTCCAGGCGTGCTCCCGCTCGTCCCGCGACCGTTCCGCTAGGGTTCCGGGCATGCCGACCGTGGAGCTGGCCGACGGTCCGACGCTGCGCTACCGCGAGTGGGGACGCCCCGACGGCGCCGTCCTGCTGATGCTGCACGGCACGACGTCGGACTCCACCACCTGGAAGAACGTCGCACCGGGTCTCGGGGAGCACTTCCGCGTGATCGCGCTGGACCTGCGCGGCCGGGCCGACAGCGAGTGGCCCGACGAGTACTCGCTGCCGCTGATGGCTGACGACGTCGTGGGCTTCATGGACGCGCTCGGGATCCTGGGCGCGGTGCTGGTGGGCCACTCCAGCGGGGCGATCGTCGCGTTCCTGGTCACCGCCGGCCACCAGGACCGGGTGCGGATGCTCGTGCTGGAGGAGATGCCGCCGCCGGACGCGGTGAAGCCGCCCCTCGAGCTGCCGATGGGGCCGGACCCGGCCGGCCGCTACGACTGGAAGGCGGTCATCGCCATCCGCCGCTGGCTCAACGCCGGGCACCCGGACTGGTGGCAGCTGGCCAACTCGCTGCGCGTGCCCACCCTGGTCATCGGCGGCACCCGGGGGCCGTACGACCAGAACCGGACGCGCGAGCTCGCGGTGGCCATGCCGGACGCGACGTTCGTCAGCCTGGACCTCGGGCACACCCCGCACGCCGAGCGGCCCAGCGCGTTCCTCCAGGTCGTCCTGCCCTTCCTCGCGCCGCTGGCCAAGTAGGCCCGCGGACGAGGCCGGTGCGCGCCGGCCGCCGCCTATCCTTCATGGCATGTCCGCCACGGCCGCCGTGCGTGCCTCGCGCCGTGATCGCGACGAGGCCCGCAACGGTCTCCCGGTCGAGCCAGACCGGTCGCAGCCGCTGCCCAAGCGCCTCCTCCACTCGCGCCTGGCCTGGCTGACGCTGGTCATGGCCATCGCGTACGCGGTGTGCCTGGTGCTGCTCTACCGCCAGGTGGTGCCCGACCAGGTGGTGCCCGGCGGCGTGTCCGTGGGCCTGGGCCGCGACGCCGTGCCGATCGCAGTGAAGTACGCAGCCATCACCGCGATCCCGCTGTCGCTGCTCTTCCTGTGGGCCGACCGCTTCCGGCCGCAGCGCTTCTGGGTCTGGCTGATGACGTTCGGCTGGGGCGCCTGCGTGGCGACCTACGTCGCCGCCGACGTCAACACCTGGGCGGCCAAGCACCTGTCGATCATCGGGGACGGCGACCCCGCCACCGGTGCGCGGGCCGCGATCTTCGTGGCCCCGTTCGTCGAGGAGGCGGCCAAGGCCACGGTGCTGTTCTGGCTGGCCATCCTGATGCGCTACGCCTGGGTCAGCCGGCTGAGCGGGATCGTCCTCGCCGGGCTGTCGGGGACCGCGTTCGCGTTCGTCGAGAACATCCTCTACTACGGCCGCGCCTACCGGTACGCCGCGCGCACCATCGGCTCGGTGTCGCCCGAGCAGGCGCTGCACCAGACGTTCGTGCTGCGCGGGCTGCTCACCTTCTTCGGCCACCCGCTCTTCACGTCGATGACGGGCATCGGCCTGGCCGTCGCGATGCGCTCGAAGTCCAAGACGGTCCGGGTCGTCGCCCCGCTCGCCGGCTACTGCGCGGCGGCGCTGCTGCACATGTCGTTCAACACGGCGGCCAGCCTGCTGTCGGGGACGCAGCAGATCGTGGTGCTGATCTTCGTCGCGGTCCCGCTCGTCCTCGGTCTCGTCGGCTTCGTCGTGCGGCAGCTGCTGAGGGAGGGTCGCCTGATCCGGACCCGCCTGGGCGACTACGTCCGGGTGGGCTGGCTGGAGCCGGACGACCCGGCCCCGCTGTCGCGGCTGCGGACCCGGTCGCGGGCGCTCTGGCACGGCCTGTTCCTCGGGCCGGCCACGTTCCTGGCGACCATCCGGCTGCAACGGGCCGTCACAGAGCTGGCCTACCTGCGCGACTCCATGGACCGCGGGCTCGTCGACGCCACCGGCCAGCGGCGTGAACGGGTCCTCCTCGGCCAGCTGCACGAGCTGCACGCACGGGCGGTGATCAGCCCGGTCGGACGCGCCGCGTACCCGTGGCAGCGGCTCCGGCGCCGGGGCGGACGGCACGCAGCGGTGCCGGCGTACGCGCCCGCAGCGTTCCCGGGTCCCGCAGGTCTGGGCGGCAGCTTCCCGGCGCCGGGCGCGCCGACCGGAGCGCCGGGCCCGTTGGGGCAGACTGCTACCCGTTACTCAGAGGTCGACCCCAGCTGGAAGCCTCCCGGCGAGTAGGAGCTAGGGCCATGGCGGACGTTCCCCCGCACTCCCGCACGCCGCTGGAGCTGGCCCTGGTGCAGCTCCACGAGGTCGTCACCCGGGCGCGGCTGCCGCTCCCGCTGCCCGACGCCGGGCCGCAGCAGGCCGCAGCCGGCCAGATCGGCTTCCAGCTCGACGACTACGTCCTGCCGCGGCTCGCGTCCATCGACGCCCCCGTGCTGACCGTCGTCGGCGGCTCGACGGGAGCCGGCAAGTCCACGCTGGTCAACTCGTTGGTGCGCCACCAGGTCACCGAGCCCGGCGTGATCCGGCCCACCACCCGGGCACCTGTGCTGGTCCACCACCCCGACGACGCGCACTGGTTCGCCGACGACCGCGTGCTGCCCGGGCTGGCCCGCTCGACGGGCTCGGGTCGGCGCGCCCGTGACCTGCAGCTCGTGCCGCTCGACGCGGTGCCGCAGGGGCTGGCCATCCTCGACGCGCCCGACGTCGACTCCGTCGTCACGGAGAACCGTCAGCTCGCGGCCCAGCTGCTCGACGCGGCCGACCTGTGGCTGTTCGTGACCTCGGCCGCCCGCTACGCCGACGCGGTGCCCTGGGACTACCTCGCCGCAGCGGCCGCCCGCAGCGCTGCGGTCGCCGTCGTGCTCGACCGGGTGCCGCCGCGCGCGATGCGCGACGTCCCGCCGCACCTCGGCCAGATGATGAGCGAGCGCGGCCTGGCCGACTCGCCCCTGTTCGCGGTGCCCGAGACCGCCGTCGACGCCGACGGGCTGCTGCCCGACTCCGCCGTGGCGCCGATCCGGGGCTGGCTCGCCGCCCTGGCGCAGGACCGCTCGCGGCGTGCCGCGGTGGTCCAGCAGACGCTGGACGGTGCCGTCGGGTCCCTGGTGGCGCGGACGCCGGCGATCGCGCGCGCCGCCGACGAGCAGGCCGAGGCCCTCGAGCAGCTGCGCTCCGAGGTCGACCGCTCGTACGCCGAGGCCGTCCGGACGGTCGGGGTGCAGACCGAGGACGGCACTCTGCTGCGTGGCGAGGTGCTGGCCCGGTGGCACGACTTCGTGGGGACCGGCGAGTTCTTCCGGTCGCTGGAGTCGAAGGTCGGCTGGCTGCGGGACCGGGTCGTGGCCGCGATCAAGGGCGAGCCGGCCGGTGCGAAGGACCTCAAGGTCGCCGTCGAGTCGGGGCTGGAGTCGCTGCTGGTGCAGGAGGCCGACGCCGCCGCGGAACGCGCCGAGGCGTCGTGGCAGTCGACCGCGGCCGGGCGGGACGTCCTCGGCCGCACGCCCGCGGACCTGTCTCACAGCTCGCCGGAGCTCCGGAGAAGCGCCGAGCAGGTCATCCGGGACTGGCAGGGCGCGGTGCTGAACCTGGTCGCGGACGAGGGGATGAGCAAGCGCTCGCGGGCCCGGTTCCTCGCGTTCGGCGTGAACGGCATCGGCGTCGCGCTGATGATCCTCGTCTTCGCGCACACCGGCGGGCTGGTCGGCGCGGAGGTCGGGGTCGCGGGCGGCACGGCGATCCTGGCCCAGCGCGTGCTGGAGGCGGTGTTCGGGGACCAGGCCGTACGCCGGCTCGCCGAGACGGCGAAGGGCGAGCTCGACGCCCGCGTCGAGGCCCTCATGTCCGAGGAGCTGCTGCGCTACCACGCGCTGCTCGACGGGCTGGGGGTCGACGCGGGGCTCGGGCCTGCGCTGCGGGAGGCCGCCGCTGCGGTCGACGCCGCCCGCTCGGTGCTGCCGGCTGCCGACCTGCGCGACGCCCTGCGCGGCCCCGCGGAGGTACCGGCACTCACCGCGCGGATCGAGCCGCAGCTCTCGCTGGGCGCCGGCGGTGCTGGCGGTGCTGGCGGTGCTGGCGATGCGGAAGGTGCTGATGGTGACGACGTGGTCGACGCCGAGCTCGTGGAGCCCGACCTGACCCGCGAGCTGCGCTGATGGCCGGCTCCCTGGTGACCCGTGGTCGCGGGCTGCTGCAGCGCCGTGACCCGACGGTTGCCCTCACCGACCGGGTCCGCGCCCTGCGGGAGGCGGCCGACGCCTGCGAGGGCCGGGTGTCGACCGAGGTGGTCGACGAGGCCTACCGGGTCAGCCTCCAGGTGGACCGGCGCCTCGCGCTCTCCGGCGGCGCCACGGTGGTCGCGCTCGCCGGGGCCACCGGGTCGGGCAAGTCGAGCACGTTCAACGCCCTGACCGGCACCGACCTCGCCACGGTCGGCGTCCGGCGCCCCACCACCTCGTCGACGATGGCCGCGACCTGGGGCGAGGACGCGGGGGAGGAGCTGCTCGACTGGCTGCAGGTCCGGCGTCGGCACGTGGTCGACTCCCAGACCGACACAGCCGGTGCCCCGGGCCGCGGCGTCGAGCTCGACGGCCTCGTCCTGCTCGACCTGCCCGACCACGACTCCACCGCGGCCGAGCACCGGACCGAGGTCGACCGCCTGGTCGCGCTCGTCGACGTCCTCGTCTGGGTCGTCGACCCGCAGAAGTACGCCGACGCCGCCCTGCACGAGCGCTACCTGCGCCCGCTGGCCGGGCACGCCGCCGTGATGCTCGTGGTGCTCAACCAGGTCGACACCCTCAGCCCCGACGCCCGGGCCGCGTGCCTGCGCGACCTGCGCCGCCTGCTCGACGGCGAGGGGCTGGGCGGTGTGGAGGTGCTCGGCGTCTCCGCGGTCACCGGCGAGGGGCTGGACACGTTGCTCGCCCGGCTGGGGCGGGTCGTCGCCGGCAAGCGTGCCGCCGCCGCCCGGCTGGCCGCCGACGTCGGCGCGGTCGCCGCGCGGCTCGAGTCGGCGTCCGGCACCGACCCGGCTCCCGAGCTGACCCGGAGTACGGTCTCGACGCTCGACACCTCGCTGGGCGAGGCGGCCGGCGTCCCGGTGGTGACGCAGGCCGTCGACCAGGCGTGGCGGCTGCGCGGCGGGCTGGCCACCGGTTGGCCCGTGCTCGCCTGGGTGGCGAAGTTCAAGCCGGACCCGCTGCGGCGGTTGCGGCTCGGCAGCCGGTCCCGCAAGGAGATCGCCTCGCCGACGCGGACGTCGCGGACCTCGATCCCGGCCCGCTCCGGGGTCCAGCAGGCCCGTGTCGACACCGCGCTGCGGACGTTGGCGGACGAGGCCTCTGACGGGCTGCACCGCGGCTGGTCCGACGCCGTCCGGGCGACCACCCGTCGGTCGGGCGACGGCCTGTCCGACGCACTCGACCGCGCCGTCGCCACCACCGACCTCGACGTGGACCGGCACCGTCGCTGGTGGAGCGCCGTACGGGTGCTGCAGTGGGTGCTCGTCGCGGGGGTCGTGGCGGGTCTGGGCTGGCTCGGGTCGGCGTTCCTGCTGGCCTACCTCCAGCTGCCACCGCTGCCGCAGGTGGTCTGGTGGCGCTTCCCGGCACCGACCGTCCTGGTCGTGGGGGGCGTCCTCGCCGGTCTGCTGGTCGCGGCCCTCGCCCGGATCGGCGTCGCCGTCGGCGCCCGCCGACGGGCTCGGCTGGCCCGGCAGCGGCTCCTGGCCGCCGTCTCCCGGGTCAGCGCCGAGCAGGTCGTCGCGCCCGTACGGGCCGAGCTGGAGCGCTACGAGACCGCCCGCGCCGCCATCGTGCGCGCGCAGGGCTGACGCCCCGCGCGGGAAGCGCGGGTCAGCCGCGGAGGAGCACGTCCGACACGGTGACGCGGTCCGCCACCCGGACGACCAGAGTCTTGGCGAAGCCCTCTCATGCGGTCCAGCACCGGAACTCGACCGCGCCATGGTCCTCCCGGATGGAGACCTTGGTCGCCAGCTCGCGGTCGATCCGCAGCCGCCGGACCTCGCCCTGCCTCCACCAGATCGTGCACGACCCGGCGATCTCGTCCCAGGTGAGCGTCACGGTGTCGCCGTCGTCTGAATGAGCCCGGACCGAGACCACCCCAAGGCCCTCCACCGGGACGAGCTCCACCGGCAGGTGGATGATCTCCGCGATGGGGGGAGCCTCGAGCCCGTGGTTCGTCACGTCACCTCGCTCAGATCCGTTACCGGGCCCTCCGTCACCGTTCGTGGCCTACGCTGCTCCGCTGGCATACTGAGGGGTCGGCTGCGCTGCTAAGAGACTGTGCGCGCCGAAGCCTCCCGAGTGAGAAAGCACCCATGCCTGAATTCATCTACTCGATGCACAACGTCCGCAAGACCCTGGGCGACAAGCTCGTGCTGGACAACGTCACGCTCTCGTTCTACCCCGGCGCCAAGATCGGCGTCGTCGGCCCCAACGGGACCGGCAAGTCGACCATGCTCAAGATCATGGCGGGGATCGAGAAGGCCAACAACGGCGACGTGATCCTGGCCAAGGACGCGACCGTCGGGATCCTCCTCCAGGAGCCGCCGCTCACCGCCGGCAAGACCGTCCTGGAGAACGTCGAGGAGGCCGTCGCCGACGTCAAGGCGCTGCAGCGCCGGATGGACGAGCTCGGCGAGGCGATGAGCGACCCCGACGCCGACTTCGACGCCCTGATGGCCGAGATGGGCGACGTCCAGACCGAGCTCGACAACCGCGACGCCTGGGACATCGACTCCCAGCTGGAGCAGGCGATGGACGCGCTGCGCTGCCCGCCGGCGGACGCGATGGTCGACGTGCTCTCCGGGGGCGAGCGCCGCCGCGTGGCGCTCTGCAAGCTGCTCCTGCAGCAGCCGGACCTGCTGCTGCTCGACGAGCCCACCAACCACCTCGACGCCGAGAGCGTGAACTGGCTCGAGGGTCACCTCAAGACCTACCCCGGCGCCGTCCTGGCCGTGACGCACGACCGGTACTTCCTCGACAACGTCGCGCAGTGGATCCTCGAGATCGACCGTGGCAAGACCCACCCGTACGAGGGCAACTACTCCACCTACCTCGAGACCAAGAGCTCGCGGCTCCAGGTCGAGGGCAAGCGGGACGCCAAGCGCGCCAAGATCCTCGAGCGCGAGCTCGACTGGGCGCGTTCCAACCCCAAGGCGCGGCAGGCCAAGAACAAGGCCCGCCTGTCCCGCTACGAGGAGATGGCCGCCGAGGCGGACCGCAACCGCAAGCTGGACTTCGAGGAGATCAACATCCCGGCCGGCCCGCGTCTGGGCAGCCAGGTGCTGGACGGCGACAAGCTCGTCAAGGGCTTCGGCGACCGCCTGCTCTTCGACGGCCTCAGCTTCACGCTGCCGCGCGCCGGCATCGTCGGGGTCATCGGCCCGAACGGCGTCGGCAAGTCGACGCTGTTCCGGATGCTCGTGGGCGAGGAGCAGCCGGACGCCGGTGCCCTCACCCTCGGTGACACGGTCAAGCTGTCGTACGTCGACCAGGGGCGGTCCGGCCTCGACGCCAAGAAGAACGTCTGGGAGCTCGTCTCCGACGGCCTCGACTTCATCAAGGTCGCCAACTTCGAGATGCCGTCGCGGGCGTACGTGGCGTCGTTCGGCTTCAAGGGCCCGGACCAGCAGAAGCCCGCGGGGGTGCTCTCCGGCGGTGAGCGCAACCGGCTGAACCTCGCGCTCACGCTCAAGATGGGCGGCAACCTGCTGCTGCTCGACGAGCCGACGAACGACCTGGACGTCGAGACGCTGCAGTCGCTCGAGGACGCCCTGCTCGAGTTCCCCGGCTGCGCCGTGGTCATCTCCCACGATCGCTGGTTCCTGGACCGCGTCGCCACGCACATCCTGTCGTGGGAGGGCGACGCCGAGCAGCAGGCGAAGTGGTTCTGGTTCGAGGGGAACTACGCCGACTACGAGGCGAACAAGATCTCCCGCCTCGGCGCCGAAGCCGCCCGTCCGCACAGCGCCACGCACCGCCGCCTGACCCGCGACTAGTCAGGTCGCCGGGCCCCTCCGTCCCATGCTCACCTGGGATGGAGGGACCTGGCACAGCCTCGGACCTCTGCGAGCCCCCTCTCTCCCCACGCCAGCGTGGGACAGAGCGGGTCCAGGCCGAGCCGCAGGTCGCGGGGTCGGAAACCTGTGCGCACAGCTTCCTGTCGCTGAGCCCACGTCGCAACCTGGGCTCGGTGACCGGAACCTATGCGCGCGCACAGGTCCCCACAGCCCGCGCAAGGTTCGGGGTGCAGGCTCAGTCGTGCGCGCCGGGCACGGTCTGGTCCCAGTCGATGACGGAGCCCGTCACCACGCCGCTCTGCGGCGAGAGCAGCAGCACGACCAGCCGGGCCATGTCGTCGACCTGACCCAGCTGGCCCATCGGGAGCTGCTCGGCGGCGCGTTCGCGCCAGTCGTCGCCGGCGCCGTGGAACTCGCGCTGGATCGCGTCCTCCCCGGGCGTCTCGGTCCAGCCGATGTTGACGCCGTTGATCCGGACCCGGTCGAAGCGGTGCGCGTGCGCCGCGTTCTTCGTCAGCCCGACCAGCCCGGCCTTGGTCGCGGCGTACGGGGCCAGGTAGGGCTGCCCCCCGTGCGCGGACATCGTGATGACGTTGACGATCGAGCCCGGCTCGCCGCGGCGCACCATGTCGGCCACCGCGGCCTGCATCAGGAAGAACGGGGCGCGCAGGTTCACCGCGACGTGGCCGTCGAACAGCTCCGGCGTGGTGTCCAGCAGGGTGCCGCGGTCCGTCCGGCCCGCTGCGTTGACCAGCCCGTCGATGCGGCCGAAACGCTCGACCGTCGCGGCCACGCTGGCCTGCGCCGAGGCCACCTCGGCGACGTCCGCCTGGGCGAACATCGCCTCGGCGTCGCCCAGGTCGCGCAGCTCGGCCGCGAACGCCTCACCCACCTCGGCCCGCCGACCCGTCACCACGACGTGCGCGCCGGCTCGGACGCACGCCCGGGCGATGCCCGCTCCGACGCCCTGCGTGCCGCCGCTGACCAGGACGACCAGTCCCGCCAGGGACGCCTCCGGCATCAGATCGCGTCCGTGGCGCGCCGGCGGTCGTACGCCGCCAGCGTCTCGCCCAGCACCTCGGGCTCCGCGTCGTCGGCCAGGGCAGCCGTGACGAGCTCGGCCTGCGAGAGCGGTGTCAGGCCGCCGACGTTGGCGTCGAGGTCGAGGTTGGTCGGAAAGGGGTAGCCCTCCGCCGAGGCCGCCAGGGCGTTGGCGATCGAGGCGGGGTCGACCCCGGCGGTCTGGCGGGCCCGCAGCACGGGGTAGACGCTGCGGACGATCTTGGTGCGGTCCACCGTCTCCATCGCACGTCCGAAGGCCGAGCTCACCTGGAGCAGGTTGGCCATCCGCTGGACGTCGGCGGAGACGTTGGTCCCGGCGCCGTGGAACAGCGCCGGGTTGAAGAACGCGGCGTCGCCGAGCTGCAGGGGCAGCTGCACGTGGTGGGCCGCGAAGTGCTCGCGGAACTCGGGCAGCCGCCACGCCAGGTAGCCGGGCGCGTACTGGTGGGAGTACGGCAGGTACATCGTCGGGCCGCTCTCGACCGGCATGTCGGAGTGCGCGACCGCCCCCTGCAGGGTGAGCACGGGGGAGAGCAGGTGCACGTGCGCCGGGTAGCGGGCCGCGGTCTCGTTGGAGAGGAACCCGAGGTGGTAGTCGCGGTGGGGGTCCTGGGCCTGGCCGCCGGGGCGGACGACGTTGATCTGCGAGGTGACCTGGTAGGCCGGGCCGAGCCAGGCGGAGGAGACGAGCGCCAGCAGGTCGTTGCCGTAGTAGTCGACGAACGTCTCCGGGTCGGTGACGGCGAGCTTCTCCAGCGCGTTCCACACCCGGTCGTTCACGCCGCTGCCGAAGTGGTCGTTGTGGCTGCCGCCCGCGGCCTTCTCCGCCGCGATGATCGCCTCGAACGCGGCCGTCGCCCGCTCGACGACGGCGTGGTCTCCGAAGGCGTTGCGGAACGCGGCGACGCCCGGACCCTCGGTGAACGCACGGACCAGCTCGGCGGCGACGGCGTCCCGCCCGGCCGGGTCGGCGATGCTCGCGCGCAGCGACGCGGCGTCGTAGACGAGGACGTTCTGCACGACCTCGGCCGCGTACGGGTAGTCGGCGAGGTCGGTCTGCTGGTCGGTGAGGGCGACGAAGTCGTCGAGGCGGCAGTCCTCCTCGGTGAAGCGAGCGGGGGTGGTGGTGCGGGACGCGGTGACCGTCATGGTCGTCTCCTCTGCTGCGATGTCCGGTACGCCGACACTAGGGCAGCGTGAGGGTGCGATAACCTCGGAAAATCCCTCAGAAACACCTCAGCGCGAAGCACCCGTACCGGCTCCGCGAGATCGCCGAGCAGGCCGGGCTGAGCCTCGCGACGGTCGACCGCGTCCTGCACGACCGGCCGGGCGTGCGCGCGAGCACGGTGGCCGAGGTGCAGCAGGCGATCGTCGACCTCGACCGGCAGCGCGACTCGCTCCGGCTGGCGGGGCGCACGTTCGTGGTGGACCTCGTGATGCGGGCGCCGAAGCGGTTCACCGCCGAGGTGCGGGCGGCGCTCGAGGCCGAGCTGCCGCTGCTGCAGCCCGCCGTGGTGCGGAGCCGCTTCCGGCTGCGCGAGGAGGGGCCGGTGGCCGAGGTCGCCGCCACGCTCGACGACATCGCGCGGCGCGGTTCGCACGGGGTGCTGCTCAAGGCCCCGGACCACCCGGTCGTGGTCGACGCCGTGGAGCGGCTGACCGCGCAGGGGATCCCGGTGGTGACCCTGGCCACCGACCTGCCGCTCAGCCGTCGACTGGCCTACGTCGGCATCGACAACCGGGCGGCCGGCGCGACGGCCGCCTACCTGCTCACGCGGATGAGCCCGGACAGCACCGCACCCGTGCTGGTCACCCTGAGCAGCACGAGCTTCCGTGGCGAGGAGGAGCGCGAGGCCGGCTTCCGCTCGGCCATGCGGACCATGGTGCCGGGGCGCGCGCTGCGGGAGGTCTCCGAGACCGACGGGCTGGACGCGTCGATGCTGCGCGCCGTGGGCGAGGTGCTCGACGCGGAGCCCGACCTCGACACCGTCTACTCGATCGGCGGCGGCAACACGGCCGTGCTCGCGGCGTTCGGCGACCACGGACGCACGCCGCGGGTGTTCGTGGGGCACGACCTCGACGCGGACAACCTCACCCTGCTGCGCCGCCACCAGATCACCGCCGTGCTGCACCACGACCTGCGCGCCGACGCCCGTCAGGCCTGCCGGCTCCTGCTGCAGTGGCACGGTGCGCTCCCGGGCCGCGCGTCCTCCGCCCCGTCGGCGATCCAGGTCGTGACGCCGTACAACGTGTGATCGCCGACGCGGCCGAGGCCTCAGCGGACCGTGCGGACCTCGACGCGCTGCACGTACGGCGCCCCGCCGGGCGGGTCGAGCGTGCGGGCGAACGTGTCGTCGGCCCAGACCTGGAGGGTGTGGTCACCGGCCGTCAGCCGGTAGACGCTGTCGTTCGGGAAGAACGGCTGGAGGGCGGGCTCGCCGTCGGGGCCGTAGAGCGACGCCCGGTTGGACCCGTCCGGGCTCGGCACCACGCGGTAGAGCCCGGGCGAGCCGACGTGGACGGTGAGCCGTGCGTAGCCGCCGCTGGTGAACGTGACGTCGCTCGGCCGGTCGAGCACCAGCGCGCCCTGCGGCGCGTCGAGCCCGTCCTCGCCGACCACCATGAGCACCTGCTCCCGGGTGAGCCCGTCGGCGTACGCCACGAGGGCGTCGGCGAGGCTCTCCGGGAGGCTGGTGCGCCAGCCGGCGGAGGTGCGGACCGCGGTGAGGGAGAACGAGCCGTCGTGGCCGAGCAGCTCGAACGCGCTCAGCGTGCCGATGCCGCCGGCGTAGCGGTAGCCCGAGGGGTGCAGGCAGCTCCGCTCCCGGATCACCGCCAGGCAGCCGCCGGCAAGGTCCAGGCTGGCACCGTCGCCGACCTTCAGCGCCTCGACGCGGACCACGGCCCGGCTGCCCTCGACCGGTCCGGCGGAGGTCCGGAGCGCGGTCACCGGCACGGGTGAGCGGTCCAGGCCGGACGTGGCGAGCTCGGAGGCCCAGAGCTGGAGGAGGTCCGAGCCGGAGGGGTCGAGCGTGCCGGCAAGCGTCGAGGGGTCTGTCCGGGTACGCCCGTCGAGCAGGGTCCGCAGCGTGGTCTCGACCGCCGCCTGCGCGCTCGGCGAGGCCGTCGGGGTCGGCGTGGAGACGCTCGGGACGCTGTCGTCCGACACGCTCGGGCCGACCAGCGTGCCGAGCACGCTGAGGTACCAGCGCCCCGACCGTTCGACCGACACGAGCCGCGGCAGCGCGCCCAGCGACGGCAGGCTCGCGGCGTCGTACGTCCTGTCCTGCGGCGCGTTGACGTCGCGGTAGGTGAACCAGGCCCGCAGCAGGCCGTGGGCGGCGGCCGGGTCGCTGCGCACCCGGACGGCGAGACCGGTCAGGTCGACGACCGCCAGGTCCCCGGACTGCGCCACCACCCGCGTCGTCCGGTCGCTGACGTCGAGCTCCAGGCCGTCGAGCGCGGCCGCGACCGGGACCGCGGCGCCGCCACCGACGGGCGCGGGGAGAGCGAGGTCGCCGAGCCGGCGCGACCAGGACCGGACGACCCGGGTGAGCGCGGCGCGCTCGTCGGGCTCGACGAGGCGGGCGAGGGCAGGCAGGTCCTCGTGGTCCACGGCGGTCAGCACCCGGTCGGCCAGGGCGGTCGGCGAGGAGGCCCCGCCCCGGAACCGGTCCACCACCGCGAGGCCGCCCAGCACCAGCGCGACCACGACGACGCCGACGGCGAGGACGACCAGCAGGCGTCGGTCGACCGCCCGCGGCTCGACGGCGAGCAGCTCCGGGCCCGACGTCACCGGCGCGTCAGGGGACGTCGACGGACTTCTGGTCCAGGGTCGCGCGCTGCTGCGTCTCAGGAGGCGTCGCGGTGGCGGCACCGTCGTGCGGGTCGCGCTCCGGCGCGAGTCCCACGGCGCCGCGGTGGCCGGTCGGTGCCCGAAAGCCAGGGGAAAGCAGCTCGGCCAGCGTCACCGCGTGCCGGTCCGCGAGCTCGGCCAGCTGCGTACGGCAGGAGAAGCCGTCGGCCAGCACGACCGCGTCGGGTCGCTGGCGCACGGCGGGCAGCAGGTCGTGCTCGGCGACCGCGACGGACACGTCGTAGTGGCCCTGCTCGACGCCGAAGTTCCCGGCCAGGCCGCAGCACCCGCCGACGGTGGTCACCGTGGCCCCGGTCGAGGCCAGCAGCGCCGCGTCGGCGCGCCAGCCGATCACCGAGGCGTGGTGGCAGTGCGGCTGGGCGACGACCTCGACGCCGCTGAGGTCGGGTGCGGTCCAGCCCGGGGTGCGCTCGAGCAGCTCGGCGAGGGTCAGCACGCCCGCCGCCACCTCGGCGACCCGCGGGTCGTCCAGCAGCTCGCCGGCGTCCGAGCGCCACACGGCGAGGCAGGACGGCTCGAGGCCGACGACCGGGACGCCGGCGGCGACCACGGGGTGCAGCACGTCGAGGGCCTGCCGCAGCTGGCGGCGAGCACCTTCGCGCTGCCCGGTGCTGATCCAGGTGAGCCCGCAGCACGCGTTGCGCTCCAGGAACTCCGGCGCGTAGCCGGCCGCGCGCAGCACGTCGAGGACCGAGGAGGCGCCGTCGCCGTCGAAGCAGTCGGAGAACGAGTCGACCCAGACGACCACGGGTCGGCCCTTCGTCTCGGGCAGCGTCCCCCGTCGCGTCTCCGGCGGGTGGACGCGCTTGCGGGCCGGGCGGTCGGCGAACCTCGGCATCGAGCGCCGCTGGTCCACCCCGGCGCTCCAGCGCACGAGGTGCTTCAGCCCCGGCGTGGAGGTGGACAGGTTGATCATCGCGGCGAGCCCGGGAACGCGGGTGATCATCCGGCCCCAGCGCGGGAGCCAGCCCAGCGCGTAGTGGCTGCGGGGCCGCAGCCGGCCGGCGTAGCTGTGGTCGAGCACGGTCGACTTGTACGACGCCATGTCGATCCCGGTCGGGCAGTCGCGCGCACACCCCTTGCAGGACAGGCAGAGGTCGAGCGCGTCGTGCACCTCGGGGGCTCGCCACCCACCGACGAGGGTGCCGTTGACCAGCTCCTGCAGGACGCGGGCCCGGCCGCGGGTCGAGTCCTTCTCCTCGCGGGTGGCCTGGAAGGACGGGCACATGACGCCCTGGGCGCCGGTCGTGTTGGCCAGGCACTTGCCCACGCCCGAGCACTTGTGCACCTCGGCGGAGAAGGCACGGCTGACCGGGAGCGGGTGGCCGACGAGGCCGGTGGTCCGCAGGTCGGCGTCGACGGGCGCCGGGTCGACGAGCACGCCCGGGTTGAGCAGGTTGTCGGGGTCGAAGGCGTCCTTGACCTGCCCGAACAGCGCGATCGCGGCGGGGGAGTACATCGTCGGCAGCAGCGCGCCGCGGGCGCGTCCGTCGCCGTGCTCGCCCGACATCGACCCGCCGTACGACGCTGCGACCTTCGCCGCCGCCTCGACGAAACGACGGTAGGTGTCGGCGCCGCCCGGTGAGGTCAGCGGGAAGTCGATCCGCGCGTGCACGCACCCGTCGCCGAAGTGGCCGTACGGCAGCGCGTCGAGCCCGAACTCGGTGAGCAGGGCGTCGAAGTCGCGCAGGTACGCCCCGAGCCGGGCGGGCGGCACGGCCGCGTCCTCCCAGCCGGGGTAGGCGGGCTCGGCGAGGCTGACCCCGGCCAGGCCGGCGCCGTCCTCGCGGATCTTCCACAGCGCGAGGGCCTCGGTCGGGTCGGTGACGGCGAAGCCGTCCAGCGCGCCGGCGTCGGCCAGCACCCGGGCGGCACGGGCGGAGACCTCGCCCGGGTCGTCGCCGACGACCTCCACGAGCATGAAGCCGTCGCCGCGGGGCAGGGGCGGCACCGAGGCCGGGCCGCGGCGGCGGCGGACCACGTCGACGATGCGTCGGTCCAGGCCCTCGACGGCGGTCGGCCGGTGTGCCAGCACGGCCATGACCGCGTCGGCCGCGTCGGCCATGGTGGCGTAGCCGAGGGCGACCAGCTGCTTGTACGGGGCGTCGGCGACCAGTCGTACGGTCGCCCCGGTGATGACGGCGAGCGTGCCCTCGGTGCCCGCCAGGAAGCGGGACACGTCGAAGCCGCGCTCGGGCAGCAGGTGCTCGAGGCTGTAGCCGGACACCTGGCGCCCGAAGGTGCCGAACTCGGTCCGGATGGTGCCGAGGTCGCCGGCGACGACGTCGCGGAGCCGCGCCAGGCTCGACGCGAGCGGCGCGTCCTGCCCGTGCTCGAGGTGCAGGCGCTCACCGCGGCCGGTGACGACGTCGAGGGCCATCACGTTGTCGGACGACCGGCCGTAGCCCAGCGCGCGCGGGCCGCAGGCGTTGTTGCCGATCATCCCGCCGATCGTGCAGCGGTTGTGCGTCGACGGGTCCGGCCCGAAGCGCAGCCCGTACGGCGCGACCGCAGCCTGGAGGGAGGACTGGACGACTCCCGGCTCCACCCGCGCGGTCCGCGCCTCGGGATCGATCTCGCCGATGCGCGTCAGGTGGCGGCCGACGTCGACGACCAGGCCCGGACCGACCGCGTTGCCCGCGCACGAGGTGCCGGCTCCGCGGGTGGTCACCGGCATCCCGGCGGCGCGTGCCGCGTCGAGGACCGCGAGCAGCTCGTCGGTGCTCGCGGGCCGGGCGACCGCCTGCGGGACGACGCGGTAGAGCGAGGCGTCGGAGGAGTAGAGGGCCTGGGCGAGCGTCGAGGTGTCGAGCGCTCGAGCGGCACCGCGCCGGTCCAGCTCGGCGATCAGGTTGCGCAGCCGGTCAGGGACGTCGGCGGCGCCGGGCGGGACGAGCAGAGCAGCGGAGGACATGATCGGCCTCGATGGTAGTGGGCCGGCTCAGGCCGACGGGGCCTCGAGGATCGCGCGCATCGCCCGACCCAGGGCGGCGTAGTCGTCCGGGGCGACGGAGTCGACGAAGTTGCGGCGCACGCACTCGACGTGGCTGGGAGCGGCCTCGGTCAGCAGCTCCTGGCCCGCGTCCGTCAGGTTCGCCCAGACACCGCGCCGGTCGACCGGGCAGGTGGTCCGCTCGATCAGGCCGCGCTTCTCCATCCGGGTGACCGTGTGGGTGAGGCGTGACCGGCTCTGGTGCACGGCGTCGGCGAGCTCGGCCATCCGCAGCTGGCGGTCCGACGACTCCGACAGGGTGACCAGGATCTCGTACTCCGCGAGGTCGAGGTCGTGCTCGCGGAGCTGCGCGTCAAGACGCTCGTTGAGCACCGCGGTGCCCAGGAGCCACGCGCGCCACACCCGCTGCTGGTCGTCGTCGAGCCATCTGGTTGCCGGGGGCGCGGTGATGGTCATAGTGATTTCAACTGTACGACGACCGCGCGCGTCCTTCTCCGCGGAAACCGCTCTGGGTGCTCTTGTCACCCCCGGGGACGACAGCACGCGACCTCCTGGGGCGCGGCGCGCGCACCTGGGTGCGCGCACAGGCCTCCCGGCGGGCGTCCGGTAGCCTGACGAGACCAGCCTTCACCGTGGCCGGCTGATGCTTGGCGAGGCGGCCCGTACGAGCACGCGGAGCCCACCATGGACGTAGACCAGGCGAACGACATCGTCGCGCAGCGCTCTGCCTCCGTCGGGGCGGTGCTGCTGGAGCAGGTCAAGGCCTCCGGCGACCGTGAGGCGTTCCGGCACCTCGAGGACGGCCGCTGGGTCTCGCTGTCGTGGACCGAGACCAAGGACGCGGCGTTCGAGCTGGCGGCGGGGCTGCTCGCGCTCGGCATCCAGCTGGAGGACCGGGTCGCCATCGCCTCGAGCACGCGGATCGAGTGGGTGCTGGCCGACCTGGCGATCATGTCGGCCGGTGCGGCGACCACCACGGTCTACCCGACCACCCAGCACGACGACGTCGCCTTCATCCTGGGCGACTCCGGATCGCGGGTCGTCTTCGCCGAGGACCAGGGCCAGGTGGACAAGATCGTCGCCCACGCCGACGAGCTGACCGCGCTCGAGACGATCGTCCAGATCTCCGGCACGCCGCGCAGCCCCCGCACGATCAGCCTCGACGAGCTGCGGGACCGCGGCCGCGAGCGGCTCGCGGTCGACCCCTCCTGCGTGGAGGACGCGATCGCCCAGACCGGCCCCGACCACCTCGCCACCCTGATCTACACCTCCGGCACCACCGGACGTCCCAAGGGCGTGCGGCTCGTGCACGACTGCTGGACCTACGACGGCGCCTCGGTGGAGGCGTTCGACATCATCTCGCGCGACGACCTGCAGTACCTCTGGCTGCCGCTGAGCCACGTGTTCGGCAAGGCGCTGATCGCGATCCAGCTCAAGATCGGCTTCGCCTCGGCGATCGAGGGCGACATCGACTCCCTCGTGGAGAACCTCGGCGTGGTGCAGCCGACGTTCATGTGCGGCGCACCCCGCATCTTCGAGAAGGTGCGCTCGCGGGTCATGACGAGCGCCTCCGCGGGTCCGCGCAGGCGCATCGTCGAGTGGGCCTTCGGCGTCGGGCGGAGGACGTCGTCGCTGCGGCTCGCCGGCGGCCGGCCGCGCGGGCTGCTGGCGGCGCAGCAGGCGATCGCGGAGCGGCTGGTCTTCTCCGCGATCAAGGCGCGGATGGGCGGCAAGATCAGGTTCTTCATGTCGGGCTCCGCCGGGCTCAACCGCGAGGTGCAGGAGTGGTTCCACGCGGCCGGGCTGCTCCTGCTCGAGGGCTACGGCCTCACCGAGACCAGCTCGTTGACCTGCGTGAACAACCCGCGTGCACCCCGGTTCGGGACGGTCGGCCCGCCCATCCCGGGGTCGGAGCTCAAGATCGCCGACGACGGCGAGATCCTCGTCAAGGGGCCGGGTGTCATGCGCGGCTACCACCACCTGCCGGAGGCGACGGCCGAGGCGATCGTGGACGGCTGGTTCGCCACCGGGGACATCGGCTACATCGACGACCACGGCTACCTCAAGATCACCGACCGCAAGAAGGACCTGATCAAGACCTCCGGGGGCAAGTACGTCGCGCCGGCCGAGGTCGAGGGCGTGATCAAGGCCGCCTGCCCCTACGTCAGCCAGGTCGTCGCGCACGGCGAGGGGCGCAAGTACATCAGCGCGCTCGTCGCGCTCGACCCGGGCGCGATCACCGAGTGGGCCGACGCGCAGGGGCTGGCGTACGGCTCGGTCGAGGACCTGACGAAGGCGCCGGAGGTGCGCGCCCTCGTCGACGGGTGCGTGCAGGCCGCGAACCGCAAGCTGGAGCGCTGGGAGACCGTCAAGCGCTGGGCCTTCCTCCCCGGCGAGCTCGACGTCGAGCACGGCGAGGTGACCCCGAGCATGAAGGTGCGTCGGGCCGAGGTGACGCGGCGCTACGCCGACCTGCTCGACTCCCTCTACGACCGCGACTGATGAGCGTCAGCACCGCGCCCCGCGTCACCCGGTTCCGCTACCGCTCGCCCCGCCGCTGGGGTGACCTGGACGCGCAGGGCCACCTGAACAACGCGGTCTACCTCGACCACCTCCAGGACGCCCGGATCGCGTTCCTGCACGCAGGCGCGCCGGGGCTGGCCGACATGCTGCAGACCGGCGTGCTCGTGGTCGCCCACCAGGTCGAGTACCTGGCGCCGGTCGGCCACAGCGCGGAGCCGCTGGTCGTGTCGACGTGGATCGACGTGCTGGGCGCCAGCCGGTTCGTCGTGGGCTACGAGGTCTTCGACGGCGAGACGCTCGCCGCCCGGGCCCGGACGACGCTGGTGCCGTTCGACCTCGCCGTGGGGAGGGTGCGTCGGCTGAGTGCGATCGAGCGTGCAGCGTTCGAGGCCTACCTGGACCCGTCCGAGCCCCTCCGGCCGCTGCCGAAGGTGGCGGTGGGGCAGGGCGCTGCCCGCTATCCGTTGACCGTGCGCTGGTCGGACCTCGACGCGTTCGGGCACGTCAACAACGTGAAGTTCTACGACTACGTCCAGGAGGCGCGGGTCGCGATCATGATCAGCACCCTGGACTGGTCCGCCGGCGTCGTGTGGTCGATCGTGCGCCAGGACCTCGAGCACCTCGCGCCGCTCGACCTCCGCCCCGAGCCGTACGAGGTCGCGACGAGCGTGGTGGCGATCGGCACCCGGTCCTTCACCCTGACCGCCGAGATCCGCGACCCGGCCTCGGGCACGGTCTACGCCCGGGCCCGCACGGTCGCGGTCGGTCCACAGCCGTTGGACGAGACGGAGCGTCGGGCCCTGGCGACGTACGCGCTGCCCGACGGCGCGGGCGTGCCGGCCACCGCCTGAGTCGCTCCCGGCACACCCTCGTCGCATCGGCACACCGTGCTCCCAGGGGCACACCCTGCAGGGTGTGCGGACGCGAGCATGGTGTGCCGTGAGCTGACCCTGGATCGTCCAGACCACCGCCTGGCCCAGCTGGGGCCGTCACGCCTCGGGCGGCCCGAAGAACGCTTTCGCCGCTGCTCCGAGAGCCTGGCTGTCGAAGCCCGTGCGGTAACGGGACTCGGGATCGCCCAGGATCTCGAGCACGTGCTCCAACGCCTGCTGCCACAGATCGAACCTGGTGCCGCCCTCGTGCAGTGGAGCGTCGGGCACGCCCAGCGGTGCGGTCGTCGAGCCCGGTTCGGTGTACGTCATCTCCCCGGAGACCGCGAGCGCCAGAGCCCAGAGCTCTGCCCCCGTCCGCCGGTGGAGGTCACGACGCGATTCAGGTAGTTCGGGATCTCGCGCGTCAGGGCGCGTACCGCCTGCTCGGGCGTCGGCTCGGCCACGTCGATCGTCCGGCGAGGCACGATCAGCCGGCGTCCGGCCGCCTCGGCGAGAGCGAGACCGACGAGGTGACGACGGGACCCATCGAGGTCGTGGCGGCCGAGGGTCCCTCGGTGTTCACCATGAACTGGGCCGCCCGCTCGAGGTAGGTCCACATCTCGGTGCGCTGGCCCTCCGTGACGTCGATCGAGTCGACGGCGTCGCGCATGTGGGTGATCCAGCGGTCGCGCATGTCCGGGGTGACGGGGAAGGGCGCGTGCCGCATCCGCAGGCGCGGGTGGCCGCGCTGCTCGCTGTAGGTCGTGGGTCCGCCCCAGTACTGCTCGAGGAACCCGCGCAGCCGGACCTCCGCCTCCGCGAGGTCCTCGTCGGGGTAGAGGTCGCGCAACGGCTGGTCGGCGGCGACGCCCTCGTAGAAGCGGCGGACGAGCGCCACGAACGTCGGGTGACCACCGACCGCGTCGTAGAACGTGGCGACAGGGGCGGGGCTGGCTGGCTCGGACATCGCCACCATCATCCCGCCTGCCTCAACCGCTGCCGCCCGACCGGTCACCCCCGCCCGCTCACCAGCTCTTTGGCACGATGGGTCGTGGACGACCGATCTGGTCGTCCACCACCTGTCGCGCCGGGGCCACCGAGGACCGGCAAGCACGCAAGGAGCACCACATGGCAACCGTTCGTACCGCGCAGGCCCACTGGGAGGGCTCGCTGATGGAGGGTCAGGGCGAGGTCGAGCTCGTCTCGTCCGAGGCCGGCAGCTTCGAGGTGAACTGGCCGTCGCGCGCGGAGAAGGCGAACGGCAAGACGAGCCCCGAGGAGCTCATCGCCGCCGCGCACTCCACCTGCTTCTCGATGGCGCTGTCCCACGGCCTCGCCGGCGCCGGCCACCCGCCCACGAGCATCGACACCACCGCCGACGTGACCTTCCAGGCCGGCGAGGGCATCACCGGGATCAAGCTGACCGTCGTCGGCGACGTCCCCGGCATCACCGCCGCGGAGTTCGAGGCGGCCGCCAAGGACGCCGAGCAGAACTGCCCGGTCTCGCAGGCCCTCAAGACGGTCCCGCTGACGCTCGAGGTCAGCTTCAAGGGCTGAGGCCAGCGCTCCACCCGCGACAGGCTCAGGGAAGCTTTCCTGGGCCTGTCGTGCTCGCCGCACCCGTCGACGGGTCGACGGGGTCGACCGGGCCGTCGAGCAGCCGTACGGACTGCACCGTCGTGACTGCCGGCGGCCGACCGGTGCCGCCCTGGCTGTAGTTGCCGACGCGGACGATCTCGCCGTTGCGGACGTACCAGGCGTTGCCGTTGTCGTCGCGCAGCTCGGTCGTCCGCAGCCCGATGGACTCGACCGTCCCCGACGCCTCCTTCATGTCGATGTAGTCGCCCACGCCGAACTGGCCCTCCACGAGCATGAACACCCCCGAGATCAGGTCCTTCACGACGTTCTGCAGCCCGAACGCGACGGTCACCGCGATGATCGACGTACCGGCGATGATCGACGTGATGTCGAAGCCCATCTCGGAGAAGATCATCAGCAGCGCCACCAGGGTGATCACCACGGTGGAAGCGCTCCGGCCCAGCGAGCCGAGGGCCCGGACCCGCGAGTCCCGCCGCCCGGCGCTGCGGTCGCGGTCGGAGTCGCGGAGCACCTCCAGCGCCTTGATCCGCAGGCGCCTCCGGTCGCCGGTCGAGCGTTGCACGGCCCGGTCGATCAGGTGGTTGACGACGCCCCGCGCGACGAGCGCGAGGACGATCAGGAACGCGATGCGCAGCGGGACGAACGCCACGGCGTCGTCGAGGGTGCGCGGGAACCAGGCGGGCATGGTCCTCACCCTAGGAGGCTGAGATCTCCTCATCGGACCGTCGAGGGGCTGCGATCCTCGTCGGGTGGCTGGACCCGGTGCGACGGTAGGAGGTCTCGGACGAGCGGGTGCCGTCGCCGTCGTCGTGACCGTGCTCGCGTGGGCGTCGGCGTTCGTGGGCATCCGGTTCGCCGCCCCCTGGCTGAGCCCGGGGGCGCTGAGCCTGGGTCGCCTGCTCGTCGGGACGGTGACGCTGACCGTGATCACGTCCCTGCGCACCTTCGGCGGCGGCCGCCGGCTCGCGACGCTCCGGACGCTGCCGCACCGTGAACGCTGGCTGGTCGTCCTCATCGGGCTGGCGTGGTTCGCCGTCTACAACGTCGCGCTGAACGCGGGCGAGCGCCACGTCGACGCGGGCACCGCCTCGATGATCATCCAGATCGCTCCCGTGCTGATCGCGGTCCTCGCCGGGACCCTCCTGCACGAGGGCTTCCCGCGCCCGCTCGTGGTGGGCACGCTGGTCGCGCTGCTCGGGACGGTGCTGATCGGGGTCGCGACAGGTACGGCACCGACGGGGGAGCGCCCGGCCGGGGCCTCGCCCCTGCTCGGCGTGCTCCTGGTGCTCGTCAGCGCCGTCGTCTACGCCGGCGCGCTCGTGGCCCAGAAGGTGGTGCTGCGGCGCCTGTCCGGCGTGCTGGTCACCTGGGCGGCCTGCACCGTCGGGTGCGTGGCGTGCCTCCCCTTCGCCGGGGAGCTCGTCACCGGGCTGGCGGCCGCGCCGGCGCGGGTCTGGTGGGCCGTCGTCTACCTCGGGGTGGTGCCGACCGCCATCGCCTTCTCGACCTGGGCCTACGCGCTCGGTCGCAGCGACGCCGGACGCCTCTCGATCAGCACGTACGCGGTCCCGCCCGCGGCGATCGCGATGGGCTGGCTGCTCCTGGGCGAGGTCCCGCTGCCGCTGGCCGTCCTCGGCGGCGCGGTCAGCCTCGTGGGGGTGGCCGCCTCCCGCCGGCGAGGTCGGCCGGAGCCGGCACCCGCAGCCTGAGCCGGCACCCGCGGCCCGAGCCGGCAGGTCAGGTCAGGTCGAGCTCGGCCAGTCCGACCCGACCCGACGCCAGGCGGCGTCGATCCCGTCGAGGACCTCGGTCGGCAGCGGGCCGCGTGCGGCCGCCTCGACGTTCGCGGTCAGGTTCGCCAGCTTCGCGGTCCCCACGATCGCCGTGTGCACGCCGGGGGCGTACGCGCTGAAGCGCAGAGCGAGCTCGGCCCAGCCCAGGTCGCCCGGGTCGAGGTCCAGCTCGCGCAGCCGCTCCCAGTAGAGCTCGGCGTAGTGGCCCGTGGGGCGCTCGGCGAAGCGCCACGGCGCGTTCGCGATCGGCCGCTTGGCGATCACCCCGAGCTCGGGGGCCCGGCCGACGACGTGGCGCAGGTTCCACTGGTCGACGACGTTGACGCTGCACTCGATCGCGCCGAACCGGCCGGACGCCGCTGCGTACGCCAGCGCCTCGTTGTCCCCGCTGTAGCCGGCGATCCCGATGAGGCCGTCGGCGGCGGCTCCGTCGAGCGTGTCCTGCAGGTCGCCCCGCTGGAGCACCTCGAGGGGGCAGGAGTGCAGGAAGTAGACGTCGACCCGCTCGGACCGGGTCCGCCGCAGCGTCTGCTCGATCCCGGCGCGCACGCTGCCCGGCGTCCAGTCCTGCTGCCCGGGCACGCCCGAGCCGCCCTTGCTGGTCAGCACGAACTCCGAGCGCCGGTGCCCGAGGTGGCGCCCGATGCGCTCCTCGCTGCTGCCGTAGCTGAGCGCCGTGTCCACGAGGGTGACGCCGAGGTCGAGGGCGCCGTTCAGCAGCGCGGCCGCTTCCGCCTCGGTGACGTCGGCCTCGCCGACCTGACCTGCGCCCAGGCCGACCACCGAGGCGCTGAGGGTCGTTCCGCCGAGCTCTCGCTGCTGCACGTCAGCGACCGTACGTGGAACGGCCGGCCCACCAGGTCGCCACGACCGGGTCGGGCAGCTCGCGCCCGTGCCACGGGTTGTTCCGGGACAGCGACACGGAGGCGTCCCGGTCGACGCGGGCGCGACGGGTGGGGTCGACCAGCACGAGGTTGGCGGGCTCGCCGACGGTCAGCGGTCGGCCCTGGCCGGGGAGCCGGGCGATGTGGGCCGGGACGCTGGACATCCGGGTCGCGACCTCGTGCCAGCCCAGCGACCCGGGCCGGACCATCGTCTCGACGACGACGGCCAGCGCGGTCTCCAGCCCGAGCATGCCGGAGGCGGCGTCCACGAAGGCGTGCTCCTTGTCGTGCCGCGCGTGCGGGGCGTGGTCGGTGGCCACGACGTCGATGGTCCCGTCGGTGAGCGCGTCGCGGACGGCGGCGACGTCCTCGGTGCTGCGCAGCGGCGGGTTCACCTTGTAGGTCGGGTCGTAGCCGAGCAGCTCGTCCACGGTGAGCAGCAGGTGGTGCGGCGTGACCTCCGCGGTCACCTCGATCCCGCGCTGCTTGGCCCAGCGGAGCACGTCGACGGTCTCGGCGGTGGACACGTGGCACACGTGCAGGCGCGAGCGGGTCAGCTCGGCCAGACCGACGTCACGCGCCACGATGCCGGCCTCGGCCACGGCGGGCCAGCCGGGGAGCCCGAGCCGGCCGGAGACGGGTCCCTCGTCGCAGCAGGCGTCGGGGCCGGCGAGGCGCGGGTCCTGGGCGTGCTGGGCGATCACGCCGTCGAACGCCCGGACGTACTCCAGCGCCCGGCGCATCAGCCGGGCGTCGGCCACGCAGTGGCCGTCGTCGGAGAAGACCCGGGTCGCCGCGCTCGAGCGGGCCATCAGCCCGAGCTCGGCGAGCTCCTCCCCGGCCAGGCCCTTGCTCACCGCACCGATCGGGACGACCTGGGCCGACCCGGCGGAGCGGCCCACGTCGAGCAGGTGCTCGGCGGCCTCGGCGGTGTCGGTGACGGGGGAGGTGTTGGCCATGGCCAGGACGGCGGTGTAGCCGCCCCGGGCGGCGGCCGCGGTGCCGGTGGTGACCGTCTCGGCGTCCTCGCGGCCGGGTTCGCGCAGGTGGGTGTGCAGGTCGACCAGGCCGGGTAGCGCCACCAGCCCGTACGCGTCGACGCGGTGCGCGTCCGGTCCTGCGTCGCGCGGGTCGGCGAAGCGGCCGTCACGGATCAGCAGGTCGCCAGGACCGGTGCCCGCGAGGTCGGCGCCGAGGACGAGGACGTCCCCACTCGTCGGAGCGCTCGTCGGGCTGCTCGTCGGGCTCGTCACCGGAGCGCTCCGCCCTCGTCGGCCCCGCCGAGCAGCTGGTAGAGCACGCTCATCCGCACGGCGACCCCGGCGGCCACCTGGTCCAGGATCAGCGAGCCGGCCGAGTCGGCGGCGTCGGCCGAGATCTCCAGGCCGCGGTTCATCGGGCCGGGGTGGCAGATGGCGGCGTCGGGGCGCAGCAGGCCGAGCCGGGCGCGGGTGAGGCCGTAGCCCACCGTGTACTCGCGCGGGGTGGGGAAGTAGCCCCCCGACATGCGTTCGCGCTGCACGCGCAGCATCATCACGGCGTCGACCTCTCCGAGGACCTCGTCGAGGTCGGTGCGGACCTCGACCGGCCAGCCGTCCACGCCCGCGGGGAGCAGGGTGGGTGGTGCCACGAGCACGACCTGTGCGCCCAGGGTCGTCAGCAGGGCGACGTTGCTCCGGGCCACGCGTGAGTGCGTGATGTCGCCGACGACGGCGATCCGTCTCCCGGCGAACCCGTCGCGCGACGGGTCCTGCGTCCGGAAGTGCTTGCGCAGCGTGAACGCGTCGAGCAGGGCCTGGGTCGGGTGCTCGTGGGTGCCGTCGCCGGCGTTCAGGACGTGCACCCCGAGCCCGAGCTCGGCGAACCAGCGCGCGGCCTGGAGGGGCGCACCGCTGGCCATGTGGCGGATCACCAGCGCGTCGACGCCCATGGACGCGACGGTCAGGACCGTGTCGCGCAGGGACTCGCCCTTGGAGACCGACGACCCCTTGGCGCTGATGTTGATGACGTCGGCCGAGAGCCACTTGCCGGCCAGCTCGAACGAGCTGCGGGTCCGGGTGGAGTCCTCGAAGAACAGGTTGACCACGGTGCGGCCGCGCAACGCCGGCAGCTTCTTGACCGGGCGGCCCTGGACCAGGGCCATCTCCTCGCCGAGGTCGAGGATCTCGGTGATCTCGGCGACGTCGAGGTCGGCGGCCGACAGCAGGTGCCGCATCAGGCGTCGTCCCCGGTGATCGTGACCTCGTCGTACCCGTCGACCTCCGTGAGCCGCACCGACACGCGTTCGTCCGAGCGCGTCGGCAGGTTCTTGCCCACGTGGTCGGCCCGGACCGGCAGCTCGCGGTGGCCGCGGTCGACCAGCACGGCCAGGCGTACGGCGCGCGGGCGGCCCAGGTCGCCGAGGGCGTCGAGCGCGGCACGGACGGTGCGGCCCGAGAAGAGCACGTCGTCGACGAGCACCACCACGGCTCCGTCGACGCTGACCGGCACCTCCGTGCGCCCGGGGGCACGCGTCGGGTGCTGGCGCAGGTCGTCGCGGTACATCGTCACGTCCAGCGAGCCCACCGGGATCGGCGTCGACTCCACCTCGGCCATGGCCCGGCCCAGTCGCTCCGCCAGCGGGACGCCGCGCGTCGGGATCCCGAGCAGGACCAGACCCGCGGGACCCCGGTTGGCCTCCAGCACCTCGTGCGCCATCCGCGCGCAGGCGCGGCTGACCTGGTCGGCGTCGAGCACCTGCCGGGCGAGGGAGGTCGCGTCCTCCAGGCCCGTCACGTCAGGCATGCTAGTGCCATGGACACCCTGTTCGGCTGGCCCCAGGCCCCGACGGTCACCCCGCTCGAGCTGCTGGGCCTGCTCGGTGGCTTTCCCCTCGTCGTGATCCTGGTGGTCTTCGCCGTGGCCAAGGCGCACGCCGTGCTCAAGGTGCACAAGCTCGGTCCGGGACCGCAGCCGAGCGACCCCGTCTGGGAGGGGGGCCGGGCGCTGTCGATCATGGGCGGTGCCGAGGACCAGCTCCCCGACGACGTCGAGGCCCGACGTCGCGAGCTGACGGCGCCTCCTTCGACGCCCACCCTCGAGGCCGACGCGGGCGGTGCCAGTGCTCGCTGGTGACAGGCTCACCCCCGCCGACACCGGGCAGCTCGAACGCGCCGTCCGGATCGCGGAGGAGGCATCCGGCCTGAGCTTCGCGCTCTACCTCACCACCTCGGAGGAGGACGCCCGGGCGTACGCGCTCCGCCTCCACGGGTCCCTCGAGGACCCCGACCGTTCCGTGCTGGTGCTGTGCGACCCGGGCTTCCGCGTCCTCGAGATCGTCACCGGCCGGACCGCCCGCCGTGCGCTGCCCGACCGGGTGTGCACGTTGTCCGCGGCGACCATGCGGTCGTCCTTCGTCGCCGGGGACGTGTCCGGTGGCCTGGCGAACGGCATCACGCAGCTCGGCGAGGCGGCCCGTCAGCCGCCGATGCTGCACGGCCGCACCGGCGACGAGTAGCAGACGAGCGCAGGGGCGGACCTCAGACGTAGGGCCGCCAGAGGTGCACCGTCGCGTAGCTGCGGAACGGTGCCCAGGCCGCCGTGCCGGTGGCCCCGCGCGCCTCGAGCTGACGTCGGACCGCCAGGTCGGTGGTGAGCAGGATGTCCCGCTGGCCCAGCGCGCGCAGCCCGATCACGTCTGCGGTCCACGGACCGATGCCCGGCAGCGCCACCAGCTCGCGACGCTGCTCGGCCCAGGGCCTCGCCGCGTCGAGCTGCAGCGTTTCCGAGGCCAGCGCGCGCGCCAGACCGACCAGGGCACGTCCGCGGGCCCGCGGCATCGGCAGCACCCCGGGGTCGGCCTCGGCCAGCGCCTCCATCCGCGGAAAGAGCCGGCTGCCCGGCCCGTCCGGCACCACGACCTCGTCCCCGTACGACTCGGTCAGCTTGGCCGAGCAGCGCGCTGCGGCGGCCATCGAGATCTGCTGGCTGACCAGCGCCTGGACCGCGGCATCGGCCGCATCCGTGGCCCCGGGCAGGCGGAGCCCCGGGCTGCTCGCCACGTCGTCGACGAGGTGCCGGTCGGCACCGAGTGCGGCGACCACCGCGTCGACCGGGGCGTCGGCGTCGACCAGCCGCCGGACCCGGACGACGGCGTCGGCCTCGTCGGCCGGGTCGCCCGCGTAGGCCAGCCCGAGCGCAGCCCCGTCCCAGGTCAGCCGCACCGCGGCCGGCCCGTGGGCCAGCCGGAGGGTGCGCGTCAGGCGCAGCGCCCCGTCCACCTCGTCGTGCGCCTCGACGCCGGGGACGGCGAACCGCCGCAGGAACGCGAAGAGCGTCGCCCCGTCGAACGGCTCGGTCGTCTCCAGGCGCCGAGCGGCGCCGAACCCGGCTACGCGGCCTGCTGGCAGCGCAGGGCGCGGAGCGAGTCGGCGCGACGCTCCTCGACGGTGCGGCGCACGGAGGCCGACAGGTCCACGGAGGCGAGCCACGCGTCGAGCCGGGCCAGGAACGGCTCGCGGTCCGTGGGCACGGGGAACAGCCCGCGTACGGCGCTCGTCCGGAGTGCTTCGCCCTTCGTCGCCCAGACGCCCCTGAGCGCGGAGGCCTCCTCGACCATGGCGAGGTAGCGCTCGACGTACGGGGCGAGGACGTCGTCCTGGCCGCGCGGGCCGAACGAGGCGCAGATCGCCGACTGGACGCTGTTGGTGACCTCGTCGGTCTCACAGGCCAGCCGCCAGGCCTCTGCCTTGGCCTCGGCGGTCGGTCGGGCCGCGCGTGCGCCCGCCGCGAGCTCGGCGCCGGTGCTCGAGTTGTCGCGCGCCTGCTCGGCGTCGATGCCGGCCTCGTCGACGAGTCCGAGCCGGGCGAGCTGACCGACCAGCAGCCAGCGCAGGTCGCGGTCGATCACGAGCCCCTCGGGCACGTCGCGGTCGTCGAGCCACCCGGCGAGGGCATCGGCGCCCTCGCCTGGGTTCGTCGCCGCGGCGAACGAGCGGGCGAAGGCCAGCTGCGCGTCGGAACCTTCCGGCGCCCCGCCGAGCAGCTCGTAGAGACCCTGTTCCAGCTGTTCCTGCACCCCCGCGCGCTCGGCCAGCCCCGTGTAGGAGTTCGCGGCCAGCGCGGCCTGGGCCAGCACGTTGCGCAGCTGCGTGGGCACGGTCTCCACCGCTGCCGTCCGCAGCACCACGTCGACGTAGTCGCGGGCCGGCAGCTCGGCGTCGCGGCACGCGTCCCACAGCGACGCCCACACCACGGCGCGGGCGAGCGGGTCGGCCACGAGCGGCAGGTGCTCCAGCGCGGTCGCCCGGGACGGTGCGTCGAGGCGCACCTTGGCGAAGGTCAGGTCGCCGTCGTTCGGCAGCAGCAGCGCCGGGCGCGGCCGCCCCACCAGCTCGGGCACCGGCGTCCGCTCGCCGTCGACGTCCAGCTCCACCGCGGCGGTGCGGCTGAAGCGGCCGTCGACGAGGTCGTACGCCCCCACGCCGACCCGGTGCGGGCGCAGGGTCGGGTGCTCGGGGACAGCCGTCTGCACGACGGCGGCAGCGGTGATCACGTCGGCGGCGTCGGTCTCGACCTCGAGGGCGAGCGTGTTGACCCCGGCCGTCTCCAGCCAGCGCTCGGACCACGCCACCAGGTCACGGCCCGAGGGCGGCTCGAGCGCGGCGAGCAGGTCGGCCAGGCTGGTGTTCCCGAACGCGTGCTCGGCGAAGTAGGCCCGCACACCCTCCAGGAACGCGTCCCGCCCGACGAACGCGACCAGCTGCGCGAGCACCGACGCGCCCTTGCCGTAGGTGATCTGGTCGAAGTTGGTGCTGACCGCCTCGAGGTCGACGATGTCGGCGGCGACCGGGTGCGTGGAGGGGAGCTGGTCGGCGCGGATGGCACCGGTCTTGGAGCCGGCGCTGAACGAGGCCCAGTTGGACGCCGGGTCGTCGGTCAGCTCACCGACCGCGAAGTTGGACGACCAGGTGGCGAACGACTCCTTCAGCCACAGGTCGTCCCACCAGCGCATGGTCACGAGGTCGCCGAACCACATGTGCGCCAGCTCGTGCAGGATCACCTCCTGCCGGTAGTCGCGGGACGCCTGGGTGACCCGGCTGCGGAAGATGTACTCGTCGCGCAGGGTGACCAGGCCGATGTTCTCCATGGCGCCGGCGTTGTACTCCGGCACGAAGGCCTGGTCGTACTTGCCGAAGGCGTACGGCACCCCGAAGTGGTGCTCGAAGGTGCGGAACCCGCCCTGGGTGACCTCGAGGATCGCGTCGGTGTCCAGGCTCTCGGCGAGCGTGCGGCGGCAGATCACGCGCGACGAGATTGGACCCTTGGCCGTGTCCAGCTCGCCGTCCACGATCGCGTAGTGCCCGGCGAGCAGCGAGGTCAGGTAGGTCGAGACGGGCTCGGTCGTGGCGAAGGTGGTGAGCAGGAAGCCGTCGCCGGCGTCGGTGGTCGCCTCGACGGCACCGCCGGAGACCACGGCCCAGTCCGCGGGGGCGACGACCGAGATCGAGAACCGGGCCTTGAGGTCGGGCTGCTCGAAGCAGGCGTACACGCGGCGGGCGTCGGCCGGCTCGAACTGCGTGTAGAGGTAGGTCAGGCCGTCGGCCGGGTCGATGAAGCGGTGGAGCCCGTCGCCGCTGCGGCTGTAGCGCACGACCGCGTCGACGTGCAGCTCGTGCTCGCCGGGGGAGACGTCGAATCCCAGCCGGGAGTCCACGAACGTCGCCGGGTCGAGCGCGACGCCGTCCAGCTCGACGGCCCGGACCCGTTCCGCGATCAGGTCGACGTGCAGCGAGCCCGCCTCCCGCGCGGTGAAGCGGATCCGCGACGACGACGTGAAGAGCGTGGTCGGGTCCTCCACCTCGCGACCGGACAGGTCGATGTGGACCGCGTACGTGTCGGTGCCGATCAGCGCCGCACGGGCTTGCGCCTCGGCTCGGGTGAGGTTGTCGGGGAACATCTGTCGATCCTTCCACGCGAGCCCGACGCGGCACTCTGGCACCGGGCGTGCCGACGACTGCCTACGCTTCGTGCATGGCGAAGAAGAACAAGCAGACGGACGCGAAGGCCGAGCTCGAGGCCCTGGGCAAGCAGACCCGCAAGGCGGTCGAGGCGGTGCTCGCCGAGGTCCGCGAGGTGGCGGAGGAGCTCCGCAGCCGGACGTCCGAGGTGGCGACGAGCGTGGCGGCCAGGACGGCCCCACCCGTGGGCTCCGCGGTCCAGACGGTGGACTTCTGGTTCGACCCCATCTGCCCCTGGGCGTGGATGACGTCGCGCTGGATGCTCGAGGTCGAGCTCGTCCGACCGGTCAAGACCGTCTTCCACGTGATGAGCCTGTCGGTGCTGAACGACGGCCGCGACATCTCCGAGGACTACCGCTCGATGCTGGCGAAGGGGTGGGCACCCGTGCGGGTGGCACTTGCCGTGGAGGAGCGCTACGGCCAGGAGCAGCTCCGCGCCTTCTACACCGCCATCGGCACCCGGATCCACCTCCAGCAGCAGGGCTTCGGCCGCGACACGATCGAGGGCGCGCTGACCGACGTCGGCCTTCCGTCTGAGCTGGCGGACGCCGGCGACGCCGGCGACAACGACGACGCGCTGCGGGCCTCGCACCACGCGGGCATGGACCCGGTCGGCTACGACGTCGGCACCCCGGTCATCCACGTGGGCGACGTCGCGTTCTTCGGCCCCGTCATGTCCCCGGCCCCCAAGGGCGAGCAGGCCGGCCAGGTCTACGACGGCGTGGTGGCGCTCGCCTCGTACGAGGGCTTCTTCGAGCTGAAGCGCACGCGCGCGGTCGGTCCGATCTTCGACTGAGCCCCACCGTGGGCCGCTCCGTCACACCTCGACGAGGTGCCGGGGCGGCTCGCGGTAGAGCGGGTAGCGGGCGCCGACGACGCGCTCCGCGGTCGCGTAGGAGTACCAGACGGGACCGCCGAGCCGGTCCTCCGCCGCCGCCGTCAGCACGACCCGGTCGGGGTGGGTCTCGCTCGGCCCGTCGGCCCGACGGACCAGGTCGAGGTCGGTGCCCAGCAGGTCGGCGGCGCCGAGCTCGCCGATGCGCCCGTACGACAGCGTCTCGACCTCGAGCCCGGTCACGAGGACCTTGGCCACGCGCACCTCGCCGACGCGCGACGTCGCGGCCAGCACGTCGTGCTCGGCCAACGAACCGAGGACCCGGTCCAGCGGGCTGACCGCGGCCTCGCTCCCGGGTAGCCCTGTCGGCACCTCGATCGAGGCCCGGTCCACGAGCCGGGACCGGTCGGGCGCCGCCAGGGCACGCAGGGCGTCCGCCCCGAGGTCGTGCCACCCCCGCATCGCGGCGACCGCTCGGGGCTCCCCGGACGCCCCGCCGGTCGACCGGCCGCGCTCGACGGCCGCCCAGTAGTCGGGGTCGGCCACCGCCCGCGCGGCCTCCCGGTCGCCGAAGCAGAAGGCCTTGCGCGCCCGCGAGTTCGCGTGCTCGAGCAGCGCCTTTCGCAGGCTCCGCTCCACCGAGGGGTCGGCGGCCTCGCCGCAGGCGGTGAGGCGGATCGGGGAGGAGTCGTCGGCGTCGACGCCCATGACGTAGGTCGAGCACACGCCGAACGCCGTGGCCGCGTGCTTGAGGACGGCCTCGACGCCCTCGGCGGCGAAGCGGGCGGTCAGCTCGGCGACCTCGCCGCTCGCGTCGAGGCCGGCCGGGTCGATCTCGGGGGAGCGGGCGTCGAGCGCGCGGAACCGCAGACCGTTGGTGTGGCGCTGCAGCACCTCGAGCATCCCGTGCACGACGGGCCGCTCGTCGTCGAGGCCGGCGCCGAGCCCGTTCGTCACCGCGGTCACCAGCGCGGGGTCGGCTCCGCAGGACCCGGCCCGGTCGGCCGGGTCGCTGGCCACCAGGTCGAGCGGCGCCCACACCGTCTCGCCGGTCCGCACGCGCACCACCGGCACCCACGTCAGCATCGTGCCCGCGTCCCAGGGCGACCCGGCGGGCAGGCAGAGCGTCGCCGGGTCGGCCACCCGGTCCGCGCCCTCCCGCCGGACCAGCTCGCGGAACGTCGCCCGCTGCTCCTGCGTACGGAGCTCACGCACGTGGTCGGCGGCGAGCACGCCCTCGGCGAGCTCGCCCAGCCCGCTCAGCCGGGCGGCCTCGGTCGTGAGCCCGTAGCCGTTGCCGTTCTGGGCGATGAGGCCGTCGACGAGCAACGAGCAGCTCGTCACCGGCACGCCGAGGTGGTCCAGGCGCGAGATGTCGAAGTCGAGGACCCGCCCGGACCGACCCAGCACCTCCAGGTAGGCGGTCACGGGGTCCGTGGCCGCGTCCGGCGCGAACCGTCCCTGCTGCTCGGCCACCGTGCTCCTTCGTCGTTCCTGCTGCTTGACTGGCGACCCACGCGGAGACGAGAGGTCGGCGCTCAGTGCAGCACAGCGACATCGGTGCGACCGGCGACGGCCCCGCCGCCCTGCGCGACCTGATCCTCGCCCAGACCCACCAGGGAGCCGGCGTGCCGGTCCTGCTCCGCACCTCCCCGCCCGGCCCTGACGAGGTGGAGCCGTTCGGGGCCGACGCCTACCGGCTGCAGGTCGCGCTGGCCGCCCGGCTGCTCGACGGGCCGGGCTCCGCGGACGCGGGGCCGGACCCGGAGACGCGGCCGGAGTCGGGTGTGCTCGCCGGGCGGCTGCTGGAGCGGCCGCTGCTGGCGCTCAACTTCCACCGGATCCGGGGGCGCAACCAGACCGTCGTCCGCGAGCAGCTGACCCGGGCCGCGGCGCTCGGGCCGTCGTTCGACCTGGACGCCCCCGCACACCCGCCGGGAGAGGTGCGGGTGCTCGTCGCGTTCTACGACGGCTTCGCCCGGACGGCCGAGTTCGCTGCCGACCAGTGCCGCCGGCTCGGCCTCAAGGCGTTGTTCTTCCCGATCTTCTTCTCCCCGCGCTCAGGTCGCCTCCTCACCGACGCCGACCTGGCGGCCCTGGCGAAGGTGCACGAGGTGGGCTGGCACACCACGAGCCACGTCGCCGCGGCCGACGTGGACGAGGCGACCGTGCAGGCCGAGGTCGTCGACCCGTTCCGGCGGATCGAGCGGGTGACGGGTCGGGCGCCGCGCATCGGGGCCTGGCGGGGCGGGACGCGCTTCGACCCGACGAAGCTCGGGAACCGGGCGCTCGCCGACCTCGGCCTGACCCGGCTGGTGTCCAACTGGTCGGTCGAGGGCGTCTGAGCAGGTCTGCCAGACTGCAGCCATGCGCGTTCACATCGGCAGCGACCACGCCGGCTTCGAGCTCAAGGGGCACCTGATCGGGGCCCTGCGGGCCGAGGGCCACGAGGTCGTCGACCACGGTCCCGTCGAGTACGACCCCGAGGACGACTACCCGATCTTCTGCATCCCGACCGCCGCGGCCGTGGTGGACGACCCGGGCTCCCTGGGTATCGTCGTCGGCGGCTCCGGCAACGGCGAGCAGATCGCCGCCAACAAGGTCAAGGGCGTGCGTTCAGCGCTCGTCTACGACCGCGAGACCGCCACCCTCGGGCGCCAGCACAACGACTCCAACGTGATGGGGATCGGCGCCCGCATGCACAGCGACGAGGAGGCGGCCGAGCTGGCCCTGCTCTTCGTGTCGACCCCGTTCAGCGGCGAGGAGCGTCACGCCCGCCGGATCGCCCTGCTGGCGACGTACGAGGACCAGCGCTAGCGGCTGTGGGCGCGGGGCCGGCGGCCATCGATGCGGGCCAGCAGGCTGTCGACGACCTCGGCGGCCTCGACCTCGTCGGCCATCCGCGGTCGTGACACGTCCCGGGCCCGCAGGGCGCGGTCGAGGGTGACGAGGCCGGAGGCCCCGTCGCGACCGAAGTCGCGCGGCCACAGCTCCCGCTCGGTGTGACCCTGGTGGGGTCGACGGCCCTGATCGATCGGCACGACGTCCACGCTAGGAGCCTCGGCGTGCTCCCGAGAGGCTGGACACGCAAGCGTTATGGAGCCGCGATGATTCAGGTGACGCACGAATGAGCGCCGAACCCGCCGACGTCCTGCACGCACCCGGTCTGGTCCTGCGCGTGGATCCCTCCGGGACCGTCGACGCCACCTCCGACCCGACCTCGGTCGGAGACGGTGCGACGACCGCACCAGCGACGCCCTGGCTGGTCGGTGCCGGGGGTCTCGCGATCTCGACGGGTGAGGGTCTGGTCGCGCTCGGCGCACCGCGGGTCGCGGTCGACGTCGACGAGGTCGAGGTGGAACGTTCCGGGGGCGGGCTGCGCACGGTGGTGCGGCACGCGCTGGAGCAGGCGTGGACCGTACGGGTCGTGCTGGTGAACGAGACCGACGCCGTGCTGGCCCTCGAGCAGGTCCGCCTCGGCTGGCGCGCGGGACCCGGGACGGTGGTCACCGCGCTGGCCGGTGGCGCGCGAGCCGCGTACGCGGTCCAGCCGGCGCACGGCGACGGGCCGGTCCTGGTCGGCCGGCTCCGGTCGGGCCTCCAGCACGGCGCGGACGAGGACGGGCTCCTGCTCGGGCCGCTGGTCCTCGCCCCGCACCACCGGTGGGCGGTGCAGTGGCGCTGGGAGGTCGTGCCGGACGCGCGCCGCGCCGCCACCGGTCGCGACCTGCCGAGGTCGACGTGGCTCGACCTGGGCCAGTCCGTGGTCCTGCCGAGCGGTCCGGACGAGGCAGTCGTGGCGCCCGGGCTGGCGGTCGAACTCGAGGACGACCGGGTGGAGGTCGCCGCGGACGAGCCCGGGTCGTTCGTGCTGGAGCTGCGCGCGGCGCGCGGGACGACCGCGTACGCCTTGACGTGGGCACCCGACCTCGACGACCTGGTCGACGCCCACGCAGAGGTGCTGCTGGCGGGCCCGACGAGCCCTGCCGGGACACCCCGGCTCGACGGCGCGGACGCCGGGCTCGTGGTGCAGGACACGCTGGCGCGGCGCACGGTCGGGGCGTTGGACGAGCTGGCCGACGCCCTCGAGCTCGTGGCCGGCGACCTGGTCGAGGAGCTGGACGACGCTGCCGGCCAGGGACCGGCCGACCCGGTGACGCTCGCCTTCCTGGCCCGCGAGACCGACCGCTCGGTCGGCACGACCCTGCTCGACGTGGCCACCCGGCGACTCCTGGAGTCGACCGCACCCGTTCCCGGGCTCGGGCTGGCCGGGGTGGCCCTCGCGCTCGCCCACGTCCGGTCCGGGCGGGCGGCCACCGAGGTCGTGGCCCACCTCACCGCCCTGCTGGCGGCGACCGGGCCCCACGACGACGCCGGGCTGGAGCTCGCGCTGCTGCTGAGGCCGCGCGAGGCCGTGGCCGACGCGCCGACGCTCGCGGGGCTGCGGCGGCTGGGCGCCACGCTCGGGGCCGGGCTCCCGGGCCGGGTGGTGCCCGAGGTGGGCCTGGAGCGCGTGGCGTACGCCTCGGCCCTGCTCGGGCTCGTGGACGAGCCGACCGGGCAGCGGCTGCAGCAGGGCTGGGGTGTCACCGCGTCTGAGCTGGCGCGGCGGACCGCGGCGCAGGCCCGGGCCCGGAGCGCGACGGGAGACCCCGGCCGGGCCGGGCGCCGCGCCCTCGCCTGGCTGGTTCTCGGTCGCCGTTGAACGGGAGTGCGAGAGTGGGCGGGTGACCAGCACGGCGGCCGTAGATCCTGTGGCCGCCGTCGACGTCGGGGCGCCGGTCGCGGCACGTCGACGCGAGCGTCGGCCCACCGTCCCGCGGATGCCGCGCCTGCCGATCCTGGTGTCGCGGCTGTTCTTCGTCGCCGGCGTGGTGCTCATCGCAGAGACCGCGTTCCCCGGGGTGGCCTGGGTCGGGGCCCTGGTCGACGTGTGCTCGACCCTGTTCTTCCCGATCGACGAGGGTTCCATCGGCTTCGGGGTCTTCCTGCTGCTCCTCGGGGCAACGCTGGCCCGGCGCAAGCGGGTGGGCTGGGTGCTCGCGCTGATCATCTTCACGTTCTTCCTGCTGACCGACCTCGCCGTGGTGACCGGTCTGGTCGCGTCCCTGTTCGCGGTGCAGACCGACTTCAGCGCCCTGTCGGTGTACGCCCGCTTCGCCTTCAACCTGGCCGCGCTCGGCGCGCTCACCGCCTGCCTCGTGCACTACCGCGCCGAGTTCACCGCGCGCCGGGCACCGGGCACCGTGCGCAAGGCGCTGCTGACCCTCGTGGGCGGGCTGGTGGTCACGGTCGGGGTGGCGCTGACGCTGGTCACCGTGTTCCCGAACGAGCTGGTGGGCCCGCGGGGCCGGCTGGTCTGGATCGCCGGGCGGCTGGCGCGGACGATCTTCAGCTCCGAGAGCGACCTGGTCGCGCAGCCCGTGTCCAGCCCGCCCGGGTGGATCAGCACGGTCGTCGGGCTGCTGCTCGGCCTCACCCTGCTGGCCGCGGTCGTCATGCTGACGCGCTCCCAGCGTCTGGCCGCGCTGATGTCGCCCGAGGACGAGCCGCTCGTCCGCGCCCTCGTGGCGCAGTCGGGCGAGGACTCGCTGGCCTACTTCGCCACCCGGCGCGACAAGTCCGTCGTGTTCGCCCCGGACGGCGGGGCGGCCGTGACCTACCGCGTCGACCTCGGCGTGTGCCTGGCCAGCAGCGACCCCATCGGCCCGCCGGCGCGCTGGGGCTCGGCCATCCGCGCGTGGCAGGGGCTGCTGGACACGTACGGCTGGACCCCGGCCGTGGTCGGGGCGAGCGAGGCCGGCGCGACGGCGTACGCCCGCGACCTCGGCCTGCGCGTCATCCGGATCGGCGACGAGGCTGTGCTGCACCCGCGCGACTTCCACCTCGCCGACCGCGACATGCGGCCCGTGCGCCAGGCGGTGCAGCGGCTGGAGCGGCTCGGCTACACCGTCCGGGTCCGTCGGCACCGCGACCTGCCGGCCGCAGAGCTGACCTCGCTGATCGAGCGTGCGGACGCCTGGCGCGACACCGAGAGCGAGCGCGGCTTCTCGATGGCGCTGGGCCGGATGGGTGACCCGGCCGACGCGGAGTGCCTGATGGTGGAGGCGCTCTTCCCGCCGGGACGCCACGTCCCCGGCCCGGCCGGCGACGTGGCCGGGCTGCTGTCCTTCGTGCCGTGGGGGACCGACGGCTTCTCCCTCGACGTGATGCGCCGCAGCCCCGAGGCGGACAACGGGGTCACCGAGCTGATGGTGAGCGCGGTGATGGGGTCGGCCGCCGAGCTGGGCATCCGCCGCGTCTCGCTCAACTTCGCCGTGTTCCGCTCCGCCTTCGAGGAGGGGGCGCGCATCGGCGCCGGCCCGGTCCTGCGGTTGTGGCGACGGCTGCTGCTCGTCGCGTCGCGGTGGTGGCAGTTCGAGTCGCTCTACCGCTCCAACGTGAAGTACCGCCCGGAGTGGCAGCCGAGGTTTCTCTGCTTCGCCGAGACCCGGGACATCGCCCTCGTCGGGACGGCCCTCGGCGTGGCCGAGGGGTTCATCGACCTGCCCGCCTTCCTGCGGCCCCCGCTCGACCTCGGACCCGGCCCCGGCGTCGCGTCGGCCCCGCGCGTCGCGCCTCTCGCCCTGCCGGTCGCACCGCCCGAGCGCGGCCCCCGGGTGCCCGAGCAGGTGCGGCTGCGGATGGCGACGCGCGAGCGGCTCGTCCGCTCCGGCACGGACCCCTACCCGCCCTCGTTCCGGCCGCACCAGGTCGCGACCGACCTCGTCGCGGAGGCCCTCGGCAAGCCGGGCAGCGTGGCCGGCCGGGTCGTGGCGGTCCGCGACCTGGGCGGCGTGGTGTTCGTGGTCCTGCGTGACTGGACCGGCGACGTGCAGCTGCTGCTGAGCCGCGACACCCTCGGTCCCGACGATCTCGACCGGCTGCGTCGCGACGTGGACCTGGGCGACCACCTGGGTGCGGAGGGCACCGTCGTGCACTCGCGCAGCGGGCAGGTGTCGCTCGGGGTGACCAGCTGGCTGCTGACGGCCAAGTCGCTGCGACCGATGCCCGACCGGCGGCGCGGGATCAGCGACCCGGAGACGCGCGTGCGCCAGCGCTACCTCGACCTGACGGTGAACCCGGTGGCCCGCGAACGTCTGCGGTCCCGTTCGGCCGCGCTGCGCGCGGTCCGCCAGACGCTCGACTCGCGCGGTTACCTGGAGGTCGAGACCCCGATCCTTCAGACCGTCCACGGGGGCGCGAACGCCCGCCCGTTCCGGACCCACATCAACGCCTACGACCTCGACCTCTACCTCAGGATCGCGCCCGAGCTGTTCCTCAAGCGGCTGATGGTGGGCGGGGTCGACCGGGTCTTCGAGATCGGCCGGAACTTCCGCAACGAGGGCGCCGACGGCACCCACAACCCCGAGTTCACGATGCTCGAGGCCTACGAGGCGTACGGCGACTACGTCACGATGCGCACCGTCGCGCGGGACATCGTCGTCGCCGCGTCACGGGCGGTCAGCGGCGGGACGCTCGTGCGCGGCACCGACGCCGACGGGGTCGAGCACGAGGTCGACCTGAGCGAGGACTGGCCGGTGGTGACGGTGAACGACGCCGTCTCGGCCGCGGCGGGCACGACGATCAGCGCCGACACCGACCGGGAGGCCCTCGTCGAGCTCGCCCGCAGCCTCGGGATCGCCGTCGACGGCTCCTGGACGCGCGGCAACGTGCTCCTCGAGCTGTACGAGCACCTGGTCGAGTCGCGCACCGTCCGCCCGACCTTCTACACCGACTTCCCGGCGGAGGTCTCGCCGCTGACCCGCCAGCACCGGGTGGACCCGCGGCTCGCCGAGCGCTGGGACCTGGTGGCCTTCGGCGCCGAGATCGGCACGGCCTACTCCGAGCTGGTCGACCCGGTCGAGCAGCGCGCGCGGCTCACCGCGCAGTCGCTGCAGGCGGCGGGGGGCGACCCCGAGGCGATGGAGCTCGACGAGGACTTCCTGCTCGCGCTCGAGCACGCGATGCCGCCGTCCGGCGGCCTGGGGATGGGGATGGACCGGCTGGTGATGATGCTGACGCAGGCCTCGATCA